>ERZ857521.3584-NODE-3584-length-12510-cov-3.707668_pt1 | contig 12510 bp, 12 predicted proteins | sample MGYA00519701_ERZ857521 | MGnify/ENA primary metagenome ERZ857521 (study PRJEB31778, sample SAMEA3449346) | human gut metagenome | biome: human gut; feature: human-associated habitat; material: faeces | place: United Kingdom | collected 2010/2012 ...
CCCGCAGACGGCGCACCGCCGCGGAAAGAGCAGCGACGCCGCATCGCCGAACAATTCACTGAGGATCGACATTGACGACGACGGTAACGGATTTGTATTCGGCCTGCCGGGAGAACGACTTCAACTCCTCCGCGAGGATCTCCCGCGCACGGGCCGACGAAGCGCCGCTCTCGACCTTGAGCAGCAGCCCCACGAGGTATTCGCCGCGGATGCGGTCCACGGGCGGGGCCATCGGCCCCAGCACGCGACGGCCGAAGCGCGCGCGCAGCCGGGCGGCCAGTTCCAGCACGCCCCGCCGCAGCAGCATGGGGTCGCGGTGACGGAGCGTGAGGGCCGTCAGCCGGGCATAGGGCGGATAGAAGAAGGCTTCGCGCTCGGCGAGCTGCGCGAGGGCCATCGCCTCGTAATCGCCAGAGGCGACCTGTCGGATGACGGGATGCCCCGGCTCGGAGGTCTGGATCACCACCTCGCCCGGCTCGGAACGCCGCCCGGCCCGGCCCGCCACCTGCGTCATCAACTGGAAAGCCCGCTCGGCGGCCCGGAAGTCGGGATTGTTGAGCAGGTTGTCGGCGTTGAGAATCCCCACCAGCGAAACCCCCTCGAAATCGAAACCCTTGGTTATCATCTGCGTGCCGACCAGAATATCGGTCCTGCGGGCCGCGAAGTCGGCGACGATGGCGTTGAAGGCCCGCTCGGAGGTCACGCTGTCGCGGTCCAGCCGCGCGACGCGGGCTCCAGGAAAGATCCGGGCCACCTCCTCCTCGATCTTCTCCGTGCCGAAACCCACCGGCACGACATCCGTCACGCGGCACGACGGGCATTTCGCCGGAACCTCCTCCGTATGGCCGCAGTAGTGGCAGACGAGCTTTTCGCCGCCCTTGTGGTAGGTCAGCGTCACGTTGCAGTGGGGACAGCGCGCCGTCCAGCCGCACTCCGTGCATTCGACATAGGGCGAAAAGCCGCGGCGGTTCTGGAACAGCATCGCCTGCCCGCCCCGGGCGAGCGTCTCGCCGATGCGATCCAGCAGCAGCTTGTTGAAATGGGCGTGCCGCTCGCCGCGGCGCGCGGCGCGCAGCGTGTCCGAAATCAGCACTTCGGGCGGCCGGGCGCCGCCGTAACGCTCCCCCAGCACGGCGCGGCCGTACTTCCCGCTCCGGGCGTTGAGCCACGTCTCGAGCGAGGGCGTGGCGCTTCCGAGCAGCGTGCGGCCTCCGAACAGGCGGGCCGTCACCACGGCGCAGTCGCGGGCGTTGTAGCGCGGCGCGGGATCGGACTGCTTGTAGCTGGCGTCGTGCTCCTCGTCCACGACGACGAGCTGCAACCGTTTGAGCGGCAGAAAGATCGCCGAACGCGCCCCGACGACAAACTCGCCCCCCTCGGAGCGGCCGAGCCGCAGGAAGGTCTCCGTGCGGCGGCGGGGCGTGAGTTTCGAATGATAGGGGGTGACGCGGCTGCCGAAGATGCGCTCCATGCGCTCGATGAGCTGCGCCGTGAGGGCGATCTCGGGAACCAGCAGCAGTACGTCGCCGCCCCGCGCCAGCACCTCGGCGATCAGGTGGATGTAGATTTCGGTCTTGCCCGACCCGGTGACGCCCTGCAGCAGGGCCGTGGTCTTTCCGGCGGCGAACTGTCCGCGCAGGGATTCCAGCGCCGTCTGCTGGTGCGCCGTCAGCTCCGGAAGGCGGAAGACCGCGCCGCCGCGCTCGACCGAACGTTCGCGCCGGGTGCAGACGACGTATTTCTTGCGCCGGAGGGCGTCCAGCACGGCATGATCGGCCCGGAGCAGACGGCGGGCCACCTCGCCCGTCGCAATGCGCGTCTCATCGCCGGCCGCGGCCAGTTCGAGCAGCGCTTCGTACTGTTTCGGGGCGCGCCGTTCGATTTTCTCGCAGATTTCGTGAAAACGGCCCTCGTCGCGGAGTTCCGCGGCCAGCGACACGTAACACTCGGTACGGGGACGGAACTCGTCGTCGGAGAACTCCTCCTCCGTGTCGCCCGAGGGCTTCATCAGGGCGGGCAGCGCCACGCGCATCACCTCCCCCAGGGAGCACATGTAGTACGAGGCGATCCACTCCCACAGGGCCATCTGCTCCGGCGAGAGCAGCCGCATGCCGCCGTAAAGCACGCGGGAGACGGATTTGACGGTCCTGAAATCGGGACGGCGGTCATGCACCCGCCACACGATCCCCGTATAGATCCTTCTGCGGCCGAACTGCACCGCCACGGCCTCGCCCCCGGCGACGGCCACGCCTTCCGGCAGGGCGAACGTGTAGGCGGGCTGCGCCAGCGGAAGAACTATGTCGGCATAGCGGGGCATCAGGGTTTGCTGATGGCCTGGAATCCCTTGCCGTAGACGCCCATGACCGAACCGACGGACATGAAGGCATTGGGGTCGATGGTCTTGACGAACTTGAGGATCGTGGCCGTCTCGCGCTTGCGGCAGACGACCATCACCACCTTCGACCGCTCCTTGGTGTACCACCCCTGCGAATCGAGCAGCGTCACGCCGCGGTGGATGTTCTGCACGATGGCGTCGGCCATCTTCTCGTAGTCGTGCGTCACGATGAGCACCTGGCTCGACTGCTGGTTGCCGGCCATGATCATATCGACCGTATAGCCCACGACGGCGGTCATGACGTAACCGTAGATCACCGTGTCGATGTTGAAGCCCACCAGCAGCGACGACCCGATGATGATGAAGTCCGAGAAGATGAGAATCTTGCCGTAGCTGATCGTGCGGTACCTATTGATAATCATGGCCACGATGTCCGTGCCACCCGTCGAGCCGCCCTGCGCGAAGCACATGGCGATGCCGATGCCGGCCAGGATGCCGCCCAGGATGACGGCCAGGATGCGTTCCAGATGAAGGAAATCCCCCTCGGGCAGCACGTCCTGCCAGAAATTCATGCCCAGCGAAATGACCACCACGCAGAAGATCGTCTTCACGCCGAAGTTCCACCCCACGATGAAGCCCGCCACGAGCAGCAGGATGGCGTTCAGCACGAAGACCATCGTACCGATCTGGATGTCCACGCCGATCTGCTCGAGCGCGCTGCACACCACGAGCGAAAGGCCCGCCGCACCGCCGCCCGTACCCTTGACGGGCATGATACAGCCAATCCAGCCGAACGAGTACAACATCATGCCCAACGACATCAGGAAGTACTCCTTGATGGTTTTCAGGACGGTTTCGAAGGTAAGCGTTTTCATAGGACGCACAGGGTTTAGCGTTACTTTTCCTACAAAGATATAAAAAATTCGCCTTGATAGGCATTGCGTTCGGCCAATCTTTTTTCGAGCAGCGCCCAAAGCTGTTCGTTGCGGATCAGGCCCCAGTTCCGGCCGTAGTGATAGCGCGGCGGCGCCTCCGAGGCGAACCGCTCGACAACCAGGTCGGGACGCAGCCGGCGGAGAATCTCGACGAAGAGATCGATGTACTCCTCGACGGCCCAGAAGCGGAACCGCCCGGGGGAGGCATCGTATTCGGCCGCCATCGGCGTCCCGCGGAAGACCTGCAGCTGGTGGAACTTCACTGTCGTGAGCGGCAGGGAGTTGATCTCTGCGGTCTGCGCGACAAGCTGCGCATCGCTCTCGCCCGGAAGCCCGAGGATGAAGTGCGCGCCGACGGGGAGCCCCCGGGCGGCAGTCATCTCGACGGCCCGCCGGGCGCAGGCGAAGTCGTGGCCCCGGTTCACGGCCCGCAGCGTGGCATCAAAGGTCGATTCGATACCGTACTCGACAGCCACATACCGGTCGCGTGCCAGCGAGGCAAGCAGGTCGAGCGTCGGGTCATCCACACAGTCGGGGCGTGTCCCGACGATGAGGCCCGCAACGTCGGGGTGTGACAGCGCCTCGCCGTAGAGCGTCTGCAGCCGCTCAAGCGGCGCATAGGTGTTGGAGTAGGACTGGAAATAGACCAGGTAGCGCTGCGCACCGCGGTAGCGCCAGCGGTGGAAGGCAATCCCCTCGTCGATCTGCTGCCGGATGCTTTTGGCCGGGTTGCAGTAGGAGGGGGTGAAGGCCCCGTTGTTGCAGAACGTGCAGCCGCCGCGGCCGATACGCCCGTCGCGGTTGGGGCAGGTGAACCCGGCATCGACCGAGAGTTTCTGCACCCGCCCGCCGAACAGGCGCCGGAAATAACCCGCATAGGAGTTGAAGCGGCGCGTATCGCCCCACGGATAGGCCATCGGCTACAGACCCCAGTCGGAGGCTTTGTACGAATCCTTCGGTGCGTTGGGCACGTTCGGGAAGTAGGTAAAGCCGGTGAGCTCCTCCAGTTCGGCGATCGAATACATGTCCTTCGACGAGACCTGCTTTCCCTTGAGGGCATTGTTGTGGCAGCGGACGAAGGCTGCGCACATCAGCTCGTCGGCCGAGCACTCCATCACCGACTTGCCGGTATTGCCCTTCTTGGTCCGCAATACGGCGATGTAGAACATCGTGGGACATGAGACATCGTTCCGGTTGCCGAACGAGATCTTCTTGGGCGAAGCCGTATTGCCGTAACGGTCCTCATAGCGGTCGAAGTAGGCTCCGATCACCAGATAGGTTGTATCGGCGCAGACCTTCGTGTCGATCCAGTCCTCGAGAAGGTTCCAGCCACCGTCTCCGGTATTGAATCCTTCTTGGTACTGTGGTGCAATGTTCGAGAAGTAGAAGACCTGCTCGTTCACCGCCCTCGAATAGGTCCGTTCGGCCGAACCGAGCATGTGGCCATTGTTACAACCGCTGTCAGCTGCCTTGCCGTAGTACTGGATACCCGAAGGGATGTCGGGATCGGCCTTGTAGGCATTCGTCCGGTTGGCAGTCCCCTCGTAGCAGGCATGACGCGGGGCAGCAACCCAGACCGGACAGTGGTGCTCGGCGCTGAAGCAGACCGTGTAGTTGCGGGCCTTGTTGCCGCGGATCGTCAGGTCGGGACAGAGGTGGTAGGCATAGTAATAGTCGCTGTTCGACTCCTGCTCGGCGAGCAGCTCGGGCCATCCGAAGTACCTGATCGGCCCGGAAACACCGCCACCGCCACCGTCACCGGGAAGGGTCGTGAACTCGGCGCCGTCGCTCAGGATCCGCGAGGCTCCCAGCTTCACGTAGGCGTGGACCCGATAGCTGGTTTCGGGATCCAGACCGGTCAGGCGGGCCGAAATCGCATTACGCTCGAAATCGGCGACCTTCACCGTCCGGTAGCCTTCGGCTGCCTCATCGGCCGGGCCGTAGGCGAAGCCCCGTTCGAGTCCCGGGTAGTCGTTGAGCGTGAACCCGGCCCGGCTGCTCACGTCGGCCGTAGTCGAGCCGACCGAGACCACCTCGGGCAGCGAGAAGCTGAAACGGGTGGCGGCATCGTCCCCCTCCTTGCAGGAGACGCACAGTGCGGCAATGCCGCAAAAAAGAAAAAGTAGTGTTTTCTTCATCTATATCTATGATACGGTAAAGTAAAATATTCGGTCAATCCCGGTTTTTCGAGTCCATCCAGATCGTGACGGGCCCGTCATTGACCAGCGCCACCTGCATGTCAGCGCCGAAACGCCCCGTGGCGACGGGTTTCCCGACCAACGCGGCGACCCGCTCGACGAAGCGTTCGTAGAGCGGCCGCGAAACGGGCTCGGGGGCCGCATGGATGTAACTCGGGCGGTTGCCCTTGCGCGTGGAGGCCTGCAGGGTGAACTGGCTGACGACAAGCACCTCGCCCCCGGTCTGAAGGAGATCGAGGTTCATCACGCCGGCCTCGTCGTCGAAGATGCGCAGGCGCACCAGTTTGCCGGCCAGATATTCCAGATCCTCGTCGGTATCTTCCGTGCCAACCCCGACGAAGACAAGCAACCCCGCCCCGATCCGGGAACAGCACACGCCTCCGATCGTGACGGAGGCTTCGCGAACTCGCTGAATCAACAGTCTCATGGCATCACCGGTTTTCGAAATAGGCCCACAGGTTGTCGCCCGCCGGGACGGGGGCCGTCACCGACACGGGTTCGTGGCGCACCGGGTGGTCGAACTCCACGCAGCGCGAGTGGAGCGAGATGCCGCCCCCGGGCAGCGAGCGCTTCGCCCCGTACTTGAGGTCACCGCGGATCGGGCAGCCGATCTTCGACAACTGCGCGCGGATCTGGTGGTGGCGGCCGGTGAGCAGTTCGATGCCCAGCAGCGTATAGTGCGTCCCCACGCCGAGCGTCTCGTAGCGCAGGCGGGCCTCCTTGGCATCGCCCTTCGGAGCGTCATAGGCCCGCGAGCGGTTGGTCTTGCCGTCGCGCAGGATGTAGTGGCGCAACTCGCCCTGCTCGGGATCGGGCGTCGCCTCGGTCAGCGCCCAGTAGACTTTTCGGATGCGCCCCTCGCGGAGCATCTCGTTGAGGCGCGTCAGCGCCTTCGAGGTCTTGGCGAAGAGTACCGCCCCGCTCACGGGACGGTCGATGCGGTGCACCACGCCGAGGAAGACCTCGCCGGGTTTGGCGTCGCGCCGCTTGATGAAGGCTTTGATCTGGTCCTCGAGGGCGCTCTCACCCGAAGGGTCGGGCTGCACCAGGTCGCCGCAGTGTTTATTGACAATCAGCAGGTGATTGTCCTCGTAGAGAATGTCGTCGGGTGAGAACATCGTCGCAGGGTTACAACTTGAAGGTAAAGGGAAGCAGCAGCGTCGCGGAGGAGACCACCGAGGCCGTTCCGCCGCCGGACATGATCACCCGCAGGGGCGCTCCCTGCCGCCGTTCGACATCGACCAGCACCTGACGGCACTGTCCGCAGGGATAGCACTCCCGCTCGGAGGGGTCCGAAGCGATGGCCAGCGCCTCGATCGGGTCGTCGGCATGGTTGGCCTGCGCATAGAAGAGCAGCGAACGTTCGGCGCAGAGCCCCGCAGGGAAAACCTCGCTCTCGAAGTTGCTGCCGCGGAGGATCCGCCCGCTGCGCAGACGCGCCGCAGCGCCGACCCGGAAGTGCGAATAGGCCGCATGCGCCGAAGCCGAAGCCTGCTCGGCCTCGGCGACCAGCCGGCGGTCGGGCTCCGGGAGCTCCGACAGCGCGACGTAATGCTCGTAGTCGAAACAAATCTGCTTTACCATAAACAATGCATTTTTGCAACCCCTGAAATTTCAGGGGAAAAGTAAACAAAGATAATACGAAAAAACGGAAAATCCGAATTCCGGTGCACTTTTCACCTCCTTTTCCCTCCGAACCGGCACAAAAAAAGCGGGCGCCCCTCGTAGAGCGTCCGCCTTTGCCCGTCGGCCGCCGGCCGTCATTCGAGTACGAACTTCGCCTGCACGCCGTATTCCAGCTTGATCGTCTTGAACTCGAGCGGATCCTCCTCCGCGACACTCTCCGCATCGGCCACAGCCTTTGCGCTGCGCATCAGCACCGCATTATCGTACATGACCGGCAGCACGTTGCTGTTCGAGTCGTAGATGTAGAAGCACTTGCCGATCGTCTGTCCGATGGCGCCGGCCATCTCTTGCGCGCTCTCCCGGGCGTTGCGCATGGCCTCCAGACGCACCTCCTGCTTGTATTTATCCAGCTGCGAGTGGGTCACCTTCAGGATCGAAATGTTCGAGATCCCCAGGTCGTCGAGCGCCTGCCAGACCTTTGCCACCTCGCCCGACGACCCCAGCTGGAGCTGGTACTTGGCCATAGCCACCGAAGTGTTCTTCTTGAAGAACTCGCTCGAGAGGTTGGCCATCTTGAGCTGCTTCTCGACATCGACCCCGAGCTTCCGGAGCACGGCAACCATGTCGCGCTGCTGGCTCTCGACCGAGATCTTGCCCTTCGAATCGCGTTCGTTGATGACGATCTGCAGATAGAATTCATCGGGTGTCAGCTCCTTCTCGGCCCGGCCCGTGACCTGGATATAGCTGGGATAGGCCTCCTGCATCTGTGCCGCTGCGGGGAGCGCCATCAGCGCCACGACCGCCATTGCAATCAGTTTTTTCATAATCGTTACCGTTTTTAGGGTTCTCGGAAAATTCCTTTGCAAATTAAACGCCGGAGCGGACGGATTACTGCGTCGGAAAACGGGCGATTCACCCGCTGTTGCGGGCGGTTCACCCGGCAAACGGGCTTCGGAATGCGGAAAACGGAGGTCTGCACGGCCCACGACGGGCCGGGAATACACTCAGCGGCGCACGAGTTTCACGACATTCTCCACGTGGTGTGTGTGGGGAAACATGTCCACCGGCTGCACGGCCTCCACACGGTAGGCACCGTCGAGCAACGCCAGGTCGCGGGCCTGCGTAGCGGGATTGCAGCTCACGTAGACGATCCGCCGGGGTGCGGCGCGCAGGATGACCTCGATGACCGGCTCATCGACTCCCGCCCGGGGCGGATCGAGGATAATGACGTCGGGACGGCCGTTCGCCTCGACGAAACGGTCGTCGAGCACCTCCTTCATGTCACCGGCATAGAAGACCGTGTTGGCGATGCCGTTCAGTTCGGAGTTGATCTTCGCGTCGGCAATCGCCTCGGGGACGTACTCCACGCCCACGACCTTCCGGCAGCGCGACGCACAGAAATTGGCGATGGTCCCCGTACCGGTATAGAGGTCGTAGAGGATGTCGCCGGGCTGCAGGTCGGCAAAGTCGCGCGCCACCTTGTAGAGCTCGTAGGCCTGCTCCGAATTGGTCTGGTAGAACGACTTGGGACCCACCTTGAAGCGCAGCCCCTCCATCTGTTCGATGATGTGGTCCTTGCCGCGCCAGCAGACCGGATCGAGGTCACCCACCGAGTCGTTGAGTTTCGTATTGACCACATAGAAGAGCGACGTGATCCCGGGGAAGCGCTCCGCGAGGTGGTCGAGCAGCGCGCCGATCCGTTCGCGGTCGTCGGCTCCGAAGACGACGATCACCATCACCTCCCCCGTCGAGGCCGTGCGGACAATCATGTTGCGCATGAGCCCCGTATGTTCGCGGGCGTTGTGGAACGTATAGCCGTGCTCGAGGCAGTAGCGGCGGACCTCGGTGCGAATGGCGTTCGACGGTTCGGGCTGCAGCCAGCACTTGCGGATGTCGAGCACCTTGTCGAACATGTTCGGGATGTGGAACCCCACGGCGGGTGTCGCCTCGATATCGCCTCCGGCCGCCACCTCTTCGCGCGTGAGCCACCTGCGGTCGGCAAAGGTGAACTCGAGTTTGTTGCGGTAGAACTGCGTACGGGCCGAGCCGAGGCAGGGTGCGATTTCGGGCAACTCGATCTTCCCGATACGCGTCAGCTGGTCGCGAACCTGCGCCGTCTTGAAGGCCAGCTGTTCGGTGTAGGGCAGGTTCTGCCACTTGCAGCCGCCGCATACGCCGAAGTGCTCGCAAAAGGGTTCGGCACGCAGCGGCGAGCGTTTCACATACTCGACGACGTAGCCCTCCATGTAGCGGCGCCGCTTCGAGCGGATCTGTACGTTCACCACATCGCCCGGCACGGTCATCGGCACGAAGACCACCACGTCCTGCCAGCGCCCCATGGCCTTGCCTTCGGCCGCGAGCGTCGTTATCTCCAGCCCCTCGATCAGGGGGTAGTTTGCTTTCTTTCTTGCCATATTTCCGGTATTGTGCGGCAAAGGTAGCAAAAAATCACCCGTTTCCCTCCTTTTTCCACTTCGCGCGCTGCCGGACGCCGCCGAGCCAGAAGCCCAGGGCGAAAGGGCCGCCGATCAGTACGGCGAGCGCCAGCACGACATAGAGCAGAATCCGTCCGACAAGCCCCGGCACGGCATCGAGCGCCGAACGCACGAGCTCCTCGCCCGTGGTGCGGAGCTGCCCGATGAGCGCCTCCCGTTCCTGCGTGACGTAGCCCTGCAGAGCCATCCGCTGGCGGTCGAAGAGGCCGAAAGCCTCCTCAACCGAGGCGTTCATCGTCCAGATCAGCTGCGTGACCTGTCCGTTCATCTCCTCCAGCACACGGTCCGAGATCTCAGGCAGGTGCTCCGCCACGGCGACCATACGGCCGAAATCGCGCTCGAGCGAGTCGAGCTGCGCTCCGATCTGCGAGCGGAGGCTGTCCTGCCGGAGCTGCATCTCAAGGATGTCCTTCGACCACCCGAGCGTATTGGACAATTGCTGCGTCTGCCCGCTCACGCGGTCATTGACATCGGCCAGCACCTCGGCAATTGAGCCGGTGGCATAGTTGTGCTCCACCCCGTGCTCGCGCAGGTACTCGAGCCAGGCGAGGGTCGTGTTGTCCTCGGCGTCGCCCTCCGGAGCGGGATGCCCGGCAAGATACTCTCCGACGAAACGCTCCATGAGCGCATAGCGCTCCTCGGGCAGCATCTGGCGGGCCAGGCGGGCGATGCGCGCATCGAGCCGGCGGGCCGTCCGCCGAGCGATGTCGCTCTGCGCGCCGAACAGAAGCGAGTCAGGCCGCGCGGCGAACGACGCGTCCATCCGCCGGCACAGCATCCAGAGGTCGGAGAGCGCCACGTCGGGGATACCCTGCATGGCGGCGGAGACCCCGGCGCGCGTGGCCCGGATCTTCCACCGCACGGCGGCGATGCGCACGGCGGGATCCGACGAACGCTCGACGATCGAGTCGGCCGCCGCAGCCACCTCGCCGGCCATGTCGTAGTAGAACCCGCGGGTCATCGTCCTCAGGTTCATCTCCTCCTTCGGGAGCGGGTCGCCCGTGGCCACGGCCACCTTCAGCAGCGAACACCCGGCAAAGGCTGCCGCCACCAGAAGTGCGGCCGCCGTCCTTACGATCGTATGCATCTGCATGTCGGTATGTTTTTCTACGGATACACGCAATTACCGCTCCGCTTTGCGCAGTATCTCGCGGATGTAGCGCAGCGCCACGGGATGGCCCGCCTCGGGCATGTTGCCGTGGTCGTAGCCGTCGAACTCGAGCAGCCGCACGTCGGGATGGCCCACGATCCGCATCATGCGCCAGAAATAGGCGTTCTCCTCGTAGCGGCCGAGCATCTCCAGTTCGCGGTCGCCCGAGAGGATGAGCATCGGCGGCGCATCGGCCCGCACATGGTTCATCGGCGCCATGTCATCGACCAGCGGCTGCGTGTCGGGCAGTCCCAGCTCGCTGCGGCGCGCAAAGTGCGTCACCGCCTGGCCGCTGTAGGGGATCAGGGCCATGAAGGCCGTATCGGGATCGATTCCGTAGGGGGCAAGCCACCGCTTGTCGAGGCCGATCATCGAGGTCAGGTAGCCGCCGGCCGAGTGCCCGGCAACAAAGATCCTCTCCGGATCGCCCCCGTAAGAGGCGATGTGTTCGACAACCCACGCGGCGGCCGCAGCAGCATCCGCCACACAGTCGGCCACCTTCACCTGCGGCACAAGGCGGTACTCCACGCCGACGACCGCCATGCCGTGTCCCTTCAACGCCTCGGGGATCTCGCGGCGACCGCCCGACAGGCCTCCGCCGTGAAACCAGATGATTGTCGGAAAACCCTTCGCATCGGCCGGGAGATAGATATCCAGGCGGCACATCGAGTCGATGAGCGGGTCGCCCGACGCGGAGCGGTAGGCGATATCGCGTACCGTACGGCAGTCTCCGTCGGATGCAAGGCCCTGCAGCGAAAGGCACAGGGCGAAACAGAGAACAAGGATGAGTCGTTTCATGTGCAAGATTTTCGATTCGGGTGTTAAAGATAGGTAAAATCCCGCAAAAAGCGCTATCTTTGCGAAAGTAAACTTTCGCGGGGCGCACCGCCGACCGGGCACGCCCGACGGGCTCCGGAGCGCCGCCCCGCCCCCAAAAAAGAGATCCGAGACATGTTGAAAATCGCCTGCCTGCCTTTCAATCCGATACAGGAGAACACCTATGTCCTCTGGGACGAGACGAACGAATGCGTCGTGATCGACGCCGGGAACAGCTCGCCGCGCGAGGATGCCGCCCTGGACAACTTCATCGCCGAGCACGGGCTGAAGCCCGTCCTGGCAGCCAACACCCACGGGCACTTCGACCATACCCTGGGCGTCGAACACCTCAAGCAGCGCTACGGAATCCCGTTCGCCCTCTCGTCGAAGGACACATTCCTGCTCGAAAACGCCGCCACGAGCGGCTCGATCTTCGGCGTGAAGGTCGGTGCCATGCCCACCGTAGAACGCGACCTGGACGGCGAACAGGAGATCCGCTTCGGAAAGACCATCCTCCGCGTGCTCCGCACGCCGGGACATACGCCGGGCCACGTCGCCTTCTTCGACGAGGGGTCGAAGTCGCTCTTTACGGGCGACACGCTCTTCCGCGAGTCGATCGGCCGCACGGACCTGCCCGGAGGCGACTACTCGTGGATCATGCGCTCGATCCTCGACGTGCTCGTTCCGCTGGGCGACGAGGTACACGTCTACCCGGGCCACGGCCCCGAATCGACCATCGGCCACGAGGTGCTCTACAACCCCTTCATCGTCGAGGTGCTCAACGAGGAGGTAAACTACAAAGGCTGACCCGACCCCCGTGAAGACACTCATACACCGAATCCTCTACCGCACGCTGCCGTTCGAGGGCTACCTGCGCGCCGTAAGCCGGATGTTCTTCGTCTGGCAGCGGCTCGGCATCGGCCGCTACGCCCCCGCCACGGAGTATGTCTACCAC
>ERZ857521.3585-NODE-3585-length-12508-cov-18.044246_pt1 | contig 12508 bp, 8 predicted proteins | sample MGYA00519701_ERZ857521 | MGnify/ENA primary metagenome ERZ857521 (study PRJEB31778, sample SAMEA3449346) | human gut metagenome | biome: human gut; feature: human-associated habitat; material: faeces | place: United Kingdom | collected 2010/2012 ...
CGGTTCTCGTTGTTCTTGATTTCTTTAGGTACTCCGATAATCATAACCTTAAAGTTTTTATTGAGGGGTTAAACATGGCGCAAGATACAAAAATGGAGGGTACAGTGTCTCCGTACCCTCCATGTTTAAGAACAGTTTTCGTTCTCAGTTATTCATTGTCCATCAGTTTCCAATGTCCATGCCTGCATCCCCTTCTATTTCATCTGTGTCCCATGCGGCGATGGTAATCCCTTTCAGCGTTAGCCCGGCCTTGTTCAGGCTGAGGTCGAAGTTGTAGGTTTTGTTGGCCTCGGTAGTGAGGTTTTCGCTGGAACTCATAGCCAGATAGTAGGTGTAGGTGTTGCTGCCGGAGGTGACTTTTACGAATTGGGAGCTATTGGTGAATGCCTGACCCGGCAGCACGATGGCGCGGTAGGTGGTGGCACCTGCAACGCTGTGGGCGTAGGTGGTGATGGAGGTGGTAGATGCAGCTGCAGCGTCGGTGGCAGCGGCATCATTAGCCTTTGTTACTTTGCCGTCTGCCAGATTCCACGTGCCGCTGAGGGCGAAGCCTGCGGAGCAGAGCAGTTCTACCTTGTCGATGGCGGGCAGGGAGGAGTAGCCGTTTCCTGCGGAGAGGGTGACGGTGATTTGGCTCATGCAGTGCTTCATGCTGATGCTTGCGTTGTTCGTTGCCACGGTGGTGCATTTGCCCCACAGCAGGTCGGAGGCTTCGTAGTCGGCGGCGGCGGTGCTGCTGTTGTTCTGGTCGGGCTTGATGCTGACGTTGGGCACGGTGTAGGTGTCGGTGGCGGTGTTGGTATAGGGATAGTAGGCGTAGAGGGTGTGCTGGTCGGTGACGTTCTGCCAGTAGAGGGGTTCGTCGGTGAAGCTGCCGTTTACCCATTTGGTGTTCTTGGGGTCGAGGGAGGCGCTGATGGGGGATTCATCGTTGGCACCCGTTTTGTGGGCGATGTAGAGGCCCAGTGCGTCGTCATCATCGAACTCGGTGGCGCCGATGGCGGCGCGGCTGATGGGGATATTGGTGCCGGTGGTGGTGAGCGAGAGCTTCACGTTGATGGGCTTGGTGATGTCCACTGTCTGGTCTGAATCGTTGTTACAGGCGGTGACCAGCAGGCCGAGGGTGGCTGCGAGGAGCAGCGTTTGGATACTTCTTGTTTTCATATTTGGTCTATTTATTTGTTGTTAATAATAAGTTACTTATCGGTTACTTTTGTGTAATTCTCGGGGTTTGTCAGCTCCGTAATGGTGGCTTCGGCAAGTGAAGGGCTTCCCTTGTAGTTATAGTATATGTTCGCCCAAGTCATCTTTCCCCAGGTGCGGCACTGGGTGATTTGATCGTCCTCGAGTGCGGTAACTCCGGTGAGGAAGAGGTTCTCGGGGGAGAAATTATAATTTCCGAGACCGTTTTGGGTGTCGTAGGTGGGGAGAGCGAAGCTGTTTTCGGTACCGGTGCCGCTAAGGACGATGCTCTTCAGGCCGGTGCAACCAAAGAAAGCATCTTCTCTGATGTCGGTGACTTGTGGCAGGTAGATGCTTGCCAGTTTCCCGCATCCGACGAAAGCTCCGATTCCTATATTGGTGACTTGTGGCAGGTTGATGCTTGTCAGGCCGGTGCATCCGGCGAAAGCTCTGTTTCCGATTTCGGTAACTTTTGGCAGGTCGATGCTTGTCAGGCCGGTGCATTTATTGAAAGCATTATATCCTATTTTGGTGGCTTGTGGCAGGTTGATGCTTTGCAGAGTACTATTGCCGTTGGTGAAGAGATACCAATTCGTAGGCACTTCCTTCACCGGCTCCATATAGAGGTTTTGTACGTAATTATGGCTGCTGCCCAGCAATCCTAACAGCTCGCTCTGGTCCATGCCTTCCGGTACAGAACCGCTGATGAAGAGTTTGGAGACGAGGGTAGGGGGAGAAGAGCTTCCGGCGGCATTTATCGCTTCCAGCCTGCTCTTTACGGCATTGTAGGACGCTTCCGTCCCATCCAGCAGGAGGATGTTTTCCGGTGCTGTGCCTTTTATGTCGGTACTTCCGTCCGACACTTGCAGGTACTTGCCGGGGAGATAGAATCGGTTGCCGGTGGTGCCGCCGGTGACGCTGCCGGTCTCGCTGCTGCTGCCGATTGAGCCTCCGGCGCTATATACCTTGTCCGTAAGAAAAGAGAGGGCACCGTTTCCTCCGGCTTCGCTGCAAGTAGGTCCATTAGGGGGGAGGTAGTCTGGGCTGTATTGGTGGTAAGTGGGTATCATCAACGCCCGATGCACCGCCGCACCGTCCCGGCTCAAGGTGGTGACGGAACGGGTGTCGGTGAGCTTGTCAACAAACAGATAGGAGTGTATCCCGTCAGTAGAATTGCTCACAATGGGTGCCTCTCTCAGCGCCGTCACTCCGCCTGTGTAGGCGCAGAATACGGCTTTGGCAGGTGCTTTCAGCAGGACGGCGGCGGATGCGGTGGAGAAGATGTCCACTTTCACCAGGGCGCGTTGCATCTGTAGGGGGATGGGGTCGGCGGTGGGCTGGGGTATGCGGACGGCGAGGCCGGAGGTGCGCAGCTGTTCCCAGTAGGCGTAGTTCTCGGGGGTGAAGGCTTGGGGCAGCTGGAAGGTGAAGGCTTCGCCCGTCTGCAGGGCGTAGCTGCCTCCGCTGTTGCCGTCGCTGCCGGTATATGTCAATGCCTCCAGTGGCTGCATCTCTATGGCGGGGGAGATGGCGGCGAAGTAGTAGGCGGCGGCGTCTTTCTCCCAGCGGAGGAGGTTGGCGGGGTCGGTGGGCTGCCAAGTGGCGGAGGTGACGGCTTGCGTGCCGCCGTCGGTGCTGACGGAGGTGCAGGTGTAGTTGGCGTGGCTGTAGCGGACTTCGGCGGACGAGCCGTCTGCTGCCGACGACGACCTTACGGGCACGGTCATGAATACGGTGATGGTGGTTCCTACTTTGGGGAAGCCGGTTTCCGTGGCGGGTGTGCCGGTGGTTCCGTCGGCGCGTGTCTGCCCTCCTCCTTCTCCGGCCATGGGCGACTGCTGTTCCACGCTTGTGGCGATGCAGCCTATCTGTATGGGGTGTGGCCTATGAGGGAGGCTGTGGCTTCACTGTCGGCACCGGGCAGGGGGGCGGTGTCGGGGCAGATGTCGTCTGTGCAGGCGCAGGGCGGCAGCAGGGCAAGCAGCAGGGTGGGGAGCAGTAGCGTCCGGCGGAGGTGGTTCCTTGTTTTCATTCGTTGGGTGTCTTTTTTAGGGTTTCGTATAAGTAGGGCCGTTCGGGGTGGGGGTGCGCACCCTTATGGGGGTAGGGCCGTGGGGTGTTATCCCAACGGGTTTTCGCCGTACTTGCCCAGTTGCCGGGCTGTTTCGCGGGCTATCTCGGTGATGTCCAGTGTGCGGGGTTGTGTCTTGGCACGGAGGTAGAAGTCGTCCGTGCGCTCGGTCAGGGCGTTGTCGTAGGCCACGAGACTGATGAGCTTTTCAAAGGTTGTTGCCATGGGGTTTTGAATTATGAGTTATGAATTTTGAGTTATGGGTTATGGGTTATGGGGTTGGGGTTATTGGGGGGAGTCCTTGAGCCAGTGGCCGCTATAGTTGGCGGTGTCTGTCAGGCTGGCAGGATTATCCGCAGTCAGGTTGTAGTGGATGGCTTTCCAGGTGACACTACCCCAGGATTGGCATGTGGCGGCATTTCCTTCTGCCTTGAACATCTCTTCGGTGACATCGGTGAGGAAGAGGAGGGTGGCGGAGGTGCCTGCGAATGCACCATCACCAACGGTGGGCAGGAAGAAGCCAAATTGGTCGTTGGTGCCGCTGAGGACGACTTCTTCGAGGGCGGAGCAGTCGTAGAATGCGCAGACTCCTATGCTTGTCACTGCTTTGGGTATGCTGATTTCTGTCAAGCTGCTACAATACTGGAATGCGTAGCTTCCTATGCTTGTCGCTGCTTTCGGTATGTTGATTTCCTTCAGACTTCCACAGTAGTTGAATGCGCTTTGGCCTATCTCTGTCACTGTCTCCGGCAGTTGGATGCTCGTCAGATTCGCGCAGCTTTGGAATGTCCTCTCTCCTATCTTCGTTACTCCCGTGGGGATGCTGATTTCTGTCAGGCTGCTACAGTCGACGAATGCGTATTCTCCTATTTCTGTCACTCCGTCCGGCAGTTGGATGTTTGTTAGCTGGCGGCAATTAATGAATGCGTACTTTCCTATCTTTGTCACTTTCTTTGGCAGTTGAATGCTCTTTAGTGTCGTGCAGCTTTGGAATGCGCGCTCTCCTATACTTGTTATCCCTTCGGGGAGTATCACCTCTTGAAGTGCGGTATTTGTGTTATCCCCCGTTTTGCAAAATCCCTCCGGTATGGTTGTCGCCCCGCTTGCGGTGATGTAGAGGTGGCTGACCTTGAAGTATTTATTACCATTACTACCACCGATCATCTGCTCTTTCAAATTCGCCAAGTCCTGGTCGCTAATCTCCCCCGTAATCATTACCTTGATGGGGCTGTCTTGGCCGGCGCTTGCCAGTGCAGTCTTCAGTGCAGACCCATCTGCCAGCAGGCTTCCCGCTGTTTCGTTCTCCACTGTTACGAAGCTTTCTGCTTCCGTCGCCTCCACCAGTGTCGGGCTTTGCCATCCGGTGGACGTTACGCTCAATGCGCTCACCCCTGCTTTGTTTACTTTCAGTTTCAGCTCGTGGCAGGTATTGGCTTGGGTGGTGATGTCGTTGGTGGGGAGGTACTTATAGATGTCGTTTCCGATGTGGATGCTTATCATCAGTCGGTCTGCGGCAAAGGTCTGCCCCGGCAGCATCAGGGCGTAGTATGCCGACGAGGTATTGCCGTTCTTCAGCAGGCGGACATCGGTAGGGGTGGAGGCTTCGCCGTCGTGATTATGGATGACGGGCTCTCCGTCGGTATTCATGGTGAAGTAGGCTTTCGCTTGCTTGAGGTGTACGGTGGCCTTCTGCAGCTGTTCGGCGGTGATGCCGTCGCCCGGCAGCAGGTTGACGCATAGCTGCGCCATGCTGTGCTTCAGCAGCAGATTGATGGAAGAGGATGTGGCGGAATGTGTACCGCTGTAGTGCAGCAGGTCGGTGATGTGCCATTTATCGGCGGCAGCGGTATATTGCTTGCCGTCCCAGGCATTCAGGGTGCTCCCTGCGGCGGTGTTGGTTTCGTAGTCGGAGGGCATGTCGTAAACGGCAGGGGAGGAGGAAGAATAAGCGGGTCCCCACCAGGCGGTGAGGGTGTGGTTGCCGCTCCCTTGCCAGTAGGCGCGCTCGGTCTTGGTGGAACTCCAGCTGCTGTTGTTGCCGTCGTATAGGTAGGTGCCGGCAGATTGGGCGCTTCCGGCGGTGAGGGCTACGTGCAGCTTTTCGTCGTCTCTGAAGCTATGGCCGGATGCCACGCCGGGCACGGCATTGGCGGCACGGGTGTTTCCTCCTTCTATGCTTACGGTTCCCAGCGTCAGCGCTTGTCCGTTTCCCCGGTTTTCGTCCTGCCCGGTCAGTTCGTTGGTGCATCCTGCCAGTATCAGCAGGCATATCATGGCACCTATGGCTGCCGTGATGGCGGTCAGTGTGCGCAGCGTTTCCCATCCCTGTGAGGTCAGTCGTTTCATGATGCAGTTCTCCATTTGGGTTGTTATAGGTTTTATTAATGTTCCTTTGCAAATGTGTCTGCAAAGTTGTTAATAATGGTATAAACTGCCTAATTTTACCCCTCGGTGCTTGTCCTGCATTGTCGCCTTGTTGTCCTGAATTGTCGCACCCCCTCTCAGAAGTGCTTCCGGAGGGGGTGCGAAGGGAAGTGCGGAGGATGAAAATCCGTCCTTATGGGGAGGAAGTCATGCTTTTATCAGCCACCTTTCTATGTTGCGCGTCCGGGCGCTGAAGTTCACGCCTATCCTGAACAGTGGGCGACCGTCGGCTTCGAAGGGTTGCGCGTAGTGCTTTTCGTCAATCTGCCGCAGCGCTTCTTCGGCAGTGCCTTCGAACTTGAACTCCATGATGTAGATGTAGCGGTCTGTCTTCAGCACGAGGTCCACACGTCCCTCGGAGGTGTGATATTCCACTTGGGTATAGAATCCCACCAGCTTGAAGACAATGAAAAGCACGTTCTGGTAGTGCAGTTCGCGGTCGCCGACAAGTTCGTAGGGGGTGTCGGCAAAGAAACTTTGCAGGCGGCGGAAGAAGGCATCGGGCTGTCCGGATTCTATCTCACGTACAAACTTCTGTATCTCGAACGGTGCCTCTATCTTGTTGAAGCGGGTGTAGAACGGCATCAGGAACTTGACGAACCCTTCTTCCACTTCCCGGTTGGGGAAGCCGAGGCGGTAGAGTCCGAACCTTGGGTCGTACTCCTTAATCGTGAGGTATCCGCTTTGGAAGATGACGGGCAGTGGGTCTTCGTCGCCATAGATGCTGTTCAGCACGTCGGCGTAGGTTTCTGCATGGGCCATCTCCTCCAGGTTGTAGTGGTTGCGTTTCAGCAGTTCCACCAGATAGGTGGGGGTGCCCGTCTCGAACCAATAGCTGCCGAACTCCTGCTTGTCGAAGGTGTTGAGCAGGCTGAAAGGGTTGTAGATTCCGATGGAGTTGTGTGTGAAGTGGTAACCGTCGTAATCTTTCTGCAAGCGTTGGCAGGTTTCCTCGTAGGTCATGTTTTGCGCCTGCGCCAGCAGCCGGATGCTTGGGGCGAATTCTTGGCGCAGCTCTTCGTCGGTGACACCGCAAAGGGCAAGGTATCGCCGGTCCATGGAGATGTCGTTCAGGTTGTTGAGGTCGCTGAACACGCTGACCTTGCCGAACTTGGTGACCCCCGTCAGCAGGGCAAACTGGATGCATCCGTCCATGGTTTTCAGTACGCCGTAGAAGGGTTTCAAGGTGTTGCGGAACTCGTTCTGCAGCGCTTTGTTGCCGATGGCTTGCAGCATGGGCTTGTCGTATTCGTCGATGAGGATGGCCACACGTTGCCCCGTCTGCTCGCAGGCACGCCTGACCACTCCGGCGAAGCGAAGGGCAAGCGTGCTTTCCGCCATTCCCGTGCCATAAAGCTGTTCCCATTCTGTCACAGCTTTTTCCAGCTGTTTGTCCAAGCTGTCCGGGGTGTCATACTTCCCTATATTCAGGTCGATGTGCAGCACGGGGCGTTTTATCCAGTCTTTCTCCAGCTTCTCCATCGCCAGCCCTTCAAAGAGTTCCTTCTTTCCCTGGAAGTAGGCTTCGAGGGTGGAGATGAGCAGGCTCTTGCCGAAGCGCCGGGGGCGGCTTAGGAAGTAGTAGCTGCCCGTCTTTACCAGCCGGTAGACAAGGGCGGTCTTGTCGACGTAGAAATAGCCGCCTTTGCGCATCTTCTCGAAGTTCTGTATGCCGATGGGGTAGATTTTGTTGCTCTGTATGGGTTCCATATTTCCGGTTCTCCTTTCTTATATATCACTTTTCTTATATATTACCTGTAACTTTCTTATATATTACTTGCAACGCACAAATATACGAATAGTTCTTGTAACTGACGGCCTGCAATCTGTTAAACTATAGGCTCTGTGCATGGTTCTGCGGACTTGTCCGGCAAAGTCTCCCGGTACTGCACGGGTGTCATGCCAAGCAGTTTGTTGAACGCCACATAGTAGGTGTTGCGGCTCTTGAAGCCCGAAGCGGTGGCTATGGCATCTATGGAATACATTCTGTTGTCTTTCAGCATCGATATGGAGTGCTCCACGCGCAGGCGGTTGATGTAGTCGCTGAAGCCGTCGGCACCGGCATATTCGCGCAGGAACGGGTTGAGGCGGTTCTTGCTCAAGGCCGTTATCTTCATCAGGTCTTCGCGGTTGAAGTCGGGGTTTAGGAAGGGCAGGTCGGTGAGCAGGGCATCTTCCATCTGCATGAACCGGCGGCGGTTGTCTTCATCGTCGGCAGCGGAGGGGGAAGTGTTGGCTTGAGCGGCAGGCGGCTCTTCGTTAGGGGCATCTTCCGGGTGAAGCGGCTGCCGGCGGTATGCCTTGCGCAGTTCTTCTTTCTGTGCCAGAAGCTCTTCTATCTGGCGGGCGGCTATCTGGTTGCGTTCGCGGGTGCGGCGCAGGTGGAGGTGCTTTTCCCATAGCAGGATGGCGATGAAGCTGGTGGTGATGAACAGTACGCGTTGCCGTGCCAGCTTGTGTTGGGCTTCGCGTATCTGCGCATCCTTTTCCTGGGTTTGGTAGATGATGGCGAATTCGTGTGCCTGGCCGGCCTTTTCGCGGGCATAGATGCTGTCGGTCAGCATGGTGATGCGCTGTTGGTAGCTGTCGGCCAGTTCCGGACGTTTCAGTCCGCGGTAGGTGCGGGCATAGCGGTCCAGCAGAATCAGGTGGCCGTAGTTGAAGGTATCGGCCGGTTCGGCCAGGGCGGAAGAGGCGTCAAGAAGTTGCAGCACTTTATGGTACTGACGCGTACCCAGCAGGTAGGGGACGATTTCTGTTTGTCCTGCCTGCGATTGTGCAAAGCCGGTGCTTTGGTATTTCCGGGCGGTTTCGGCGGCTTTTTCGCTTTGTCCGTTTTGCAGGTAGTACCAGGCAAGTTTGGAGTAGAGGTAACCGTATTGCTGGTCTATGTATCCGGGCGGCGGTCCGGGCAGCAGGCTCATGCGGCTGATAACGTCGAGACGCTTCTCGCAGAGGGCAATGGCTTCGTCCAAACGCTCGTTTTCGGCCAGATAGGCGGACAAGTCGCCGTAGGAGGTGGATAGTTGGGCCAGTTCGCGCACATTGTCCGTGCCTTGCAGCAGTTCGATGGAACGGTACATGTACCGGAACGCTTTGTCGTCGAGCTTCATGCCTTGATACATGCGGCCCAAAGTGAACAGCAGTTCGCTTTCTTTGGCCTTCTGTCCTTGCTCCTGTGCCAGCTCGATGGCTTCGGTACAGATGCGGATGCCTTCTTCGTATTTGTTCAGGCGGTCGAGGGCGGTGGCGAGCTGCGTGAGGACTTGCAGTTTCCGGAGAGGAGTGTGCTGCACGGAGTCGCTTTGCAGGGCGCGGCGGATGTACCGCTCCTTGAGGTGGTACATACCTTGACGTTCGTAGACTGTGCCGCGTAGCATGTCGATGCGGAATTGCGGCAGGTGGGGAAGACGGCGGGCTTCGGCTTCGTCCAGCAGTGACAGAGCGCTGTCGGGCAGGGTGTAATAGATGCTGCGGATATGCTGTTCGGTCAGCAGGCTGTCGGGCAGGGAAGCGGAGGTTTTGTATCGGTTAGGGGTGCTTGCGGTGGAAAATAGGCTTATGGTGAGTGCCAGAGCAAGATAGAGGGGACGGAAGTAATGTATTTTCTCCATTGTTTATTTTCTCTTTTGTATGGCAAAGATAGGGATTATTTTTATCTTTGCCTGCGTTTATCATAAGAAGTTACTGCAATGAATATATACATAAAATCTGTCATTTTGTCTTTTTTCTTTATATCTGTCGGGGCTCGGGCACAAGAGGCTTCCTTCACTCCGCCTTTTGATTTTCCCATCATTTTCTCCGGTAACTTTGGCGAGATACGTGCCAACCATTTTCATGGCGGACTGGATTTCAAGACCGGTGGCGCCATAGGCAAACCGGTACGTGCGCTGGCGGACGGATATATTTCGCGTATCCGTGTCACCCACGGCTCGGGCTATGTGCTCGATGTGGTGTATGATAACGGCTATACCGCCATCTACCGTCATCTTAGCGTCTTTGTGGGTGAAGTGGCAAAGCGAGTGAAGGCTCTTCAGTACGAAAAGGAAAGCTGGGAAGTAGAGATAATTCCCGAGCCTGCTCCCGTGTCAGATGAGGGAGACGATAGAGATAGAGGCAGTAATAATCTCGGGGTGCATATCTTGGGCGAATATCCCGTGAAAGCCGGTCAGATAATAGCTTTAAGCGGAAACACCGGATACTCTTTCGGTCCGCACCTGCATCTGGATATGATAGAGACGGCTACGGACGAATATATAGACCCACTGCCTTTCTTCATGGACAAAGTGAAGGACAAGACTGCCCCGCGTGCCGAAGGTATCATGTTGTTTCCTCAGCCGGGCAAAGGAGTGGTGGAAGGTAAGCAGACGCGACGGGCTTTTCCGGCACATCCTACGAAACCCATTACCGCCTGGGGATTGATTGGTGCAGGCATCCGTGCTTATGATTATATGGACGGAGTGCAGAATAAATATGGCGTGAAGACGGTGATTCTCGAAGTGGACGGCGAGGAAGTCTTCCGCAGTACGGTAGACCGCTTTGCGTACGAAGAAAACCGCTATATCAATTCGTGGACACACGGCCAGTATATGAAGTCTTTCATCGAGCCGGGAAACCACTTACGCATGCTGCATGCATCCAACGGTAACCGTGGACTGGTGGACATCAACGAAGAACGCCCTTACCGGTTTGTCTATACGCTGAGCGATGCGCTGGGAAATACCTCCAAGGTCTGCTTCACGGTGCAGGGGCAGAAGACGACAATTGCTCCGGTGGAACATCGTGAGAAATACGCCCTCAAGTGGGACAAGGTGAACTATCTGCAGGAACCGGGGTTAGAATTGGTCATTCCGAAAGGAATGCTCTACGATAACGTCCTGTTGAACTATTCCGTGCGGGCTGATAGCGGTGATATAGCTTTCACCTATCAGTTGAACGATACCCGCATTCCGATGCACGATGCCTGCGATTTGCGTATCGGCTTGCGCCGGCGTCCGGTAGAGGATATGACCAAATATTATGTGGCGGGCGTAACGGCGCGCGGTGGAAAATACCGCATCGGCGGTAAGTATGAGGATGGTGTCATGAAAGTGCGTATACGGGATTTGGGGACTTATACCGTGGCAGTGGATACGGTTCCGCCGGTGATAACTCCCGTGAACCAAGCTCAGTGGGGACGTACGGGAAAAATCATCTTCAAGGCCAAGGACAAGGAAACCGGCATCAACACCTATCGGGGTACGATTGACGGAAAATATGCCTTGTTTGGAAAGCCCAACTCCATCAGTGGTAACCTGGTGTGCGAGCTCGACCCGAAACATGTGGAGAAAGGCGGCAAGCATGTGGTGGAGATGACGGTGACGGATGGCTGTGGCAACTGTACCACCGAACAGTTTGAATTTGTATGGTAAAGCCTCTCCCCCGACCCCTCCCCCGTAGGGAGGGGAGGTCGGAAGTTACTTTTGCTATATATAGTGTAATAAATAAGTGTAATAAAAATATGTGTAACAAGCTATCATTTTCTTCTCCCCTCTCTTTCGGAGAGGGGACGGGGGTGAGGCCTTAATTTATTAGAAGTATGAAAAGTAAAAGACTGACTCTTTCCGTCTTGTTTGTTGTGGCAGCCGTGGCGAATGCACTGGCCTGCACCAATCTTATCGTGGGCAAGAACGCCTCCGCGGACGGTTCTACCATCGTTTCTTATTCTGCCGATTCCTATGGCTTGTTCGGCGAGCTATATCATTATCCTGCCGGCATGCATAAGAAAGGCACGCTGATTGACATACACGAGTGGGATACCGGCAAATACCTCGGGCAGATAGCGCAGGCCCGTCAGACGTACAATGTCATCGGCAATATGAACGAATTCCAGCTCACTATCGGTGAAACGACATTCGGCGGACGCCCCGAACTGGTAGACACTACCGGTATTATCGACTACGGTAGCTTGATTTATCTCGGACTGCAACGTTCACGCACTGCTCGCGAGGCTATCAAGGTGATGACGGAATTGGTGCAGGAATATGGCTATTACAGTAGTGGAGAATCCTTCACCATTGCCGACCCCAACGAGATATGGATTATGGAGATGATTGGCAAGGGACCCGGTGTGCGCGGTGCCGTATGGGTAGCTGTCCGCGTGCCCGATGATTGTATCTCCGCACATGCCAACCAGAGCCGCATTCATCAGTTCAATATGAATGACAAGGAAAACTGCATGTACTCTGCCGACGTCATCTCCTTTGCACGTGAGAAGGGTTACTTTGATGGTGTGAACAAGGATTTCAGTTTTGCCGATGCCTATGCTCCGCTCGATTTTGGTGCCCGTCGCTATTGCGAGGCCCGTGTATGGAGCTATTTCAATATGTTTACCGACCGTGGTAACGAGTTCTTACCTTATATATTAGGTGAGACGAACACTCCGATGCCTCTGTTTGTGAAACCCAACCGCAAGGTTTCCGTGCAGGATGTGAAAAATGCCATGCGCGACCATTATGAAGGTACTCCTCTCGACATCAGCAAAGATTTCGGTGCAGGCCCGTATCATACCCCGTACCGCCTTTCTCCACTCTCTTTCAAAGTGGGCGACCGGGAATATTTCAATGAGCGTCCCATCTCCACCCAGCAGAGTGGTTTCGTATTCGTGGCACAGATGCGTTCCGAGTTGCCCGACCCTATCGGTGGAGTACTGTGGTTTGGCACGGATGATGCCAACATGACGGTATTTACGCCCGTATATTGCTGTACGGACAAGGTTCCCGTATGCTATACCCGCGTGGATGGCGCCGATTACATCACTTTCTCCTGGAACTCCGCTTTCTGGATTTTCAA
>ERZ857521.3596-NODE-3596-length-12475-cov-4.520853_pt1 | contig 12475 bp, 14 predicted proteins | sample MGYA00519701_ERZ857521 | MGnify/ENA primary metagenome ERZ857521 (study PRJEB31778, sample SAMEA3449346) | human gut metagenome | biome: human gut; feature: human-associated habitat; material: faeces | place: United Kingdom | collected 2010/2012 ...
TCATTTCCCGCGGGCTTTGTTTGCCTGCCTATTATAGCAATTTCTGTGCCAAAAAAGCCAGCTCAGAGGATTTCCTATAGGCAAAATAAAAATTTGTGCAAAGCATCTGGAAGTTGCGGTCTCCTTTTTGCGGTTTTACACAGGCGCCTTTCCGTAAATTTTGTGAAAACTTTTTCGGTTTGGAAGGAACTTTTCCGATTCAAAGAAACAAAGATGTTTCTTTGAAGAAACATCTGAAACGTTTTGTTTTAATTTTTGTTTCGTTTCCGACAAAAATGCGAGCAGGTTCGTTAAGGTTCCGTTTATCTTGATAAAATTTTTGTATATGAGACAGGGCGGGTTGACAGGCAGAAAAATTTGGCATACTATAATTTTGGTAAACGCAAAAGATAGATCATATGGTCCGGTAGGTAAGGCTACCACAGGGATACGGATTGCTGCCGCGAAGTGATGGAAACATCACCAGCTGGTTTGAGCAGGCGATATCGAACACGAAGGTATCATCTAACGCAATTTCATTGCCTTGTGAAGCTAAAGCTTGAAACGGGAGCGAAAAGCCGCCGGTTTTTCGCCGTGAAAAGGGTGCTCCAGTCGTACCGTGGCGGACGATTGGGGTATTTTTTTATCCAGGCCAGAATGTCGGGAAGGAGGACGCGCATATGTTTGAGCTGGAAAACGAGCCGGAAGAGCTGCTGAAAAAAATAGAGGACCTGATCCAGCGAAAACAGTATACCCAGCTGCGTGACCTACTGCTGCCCATGGAAGCCCAAGATATCTCCCGGCTGTGCGAGGACATGGACGAAAAGACCCTTCCGCTGGTATTCCGGCTGCTGCCCAAGGAGCAGGCGGCGGAGGTATTCGTGGAGCTGGACTCCGACCAGCAGGAAATGCTGATTCAGGGCTTTTCCAACACGGAACTCAAGGAAGTGCTGGACGAGCTGTATCTGGACGATACCGTGGATATCGTGGAAGAGATGCCTGCCAACGTGGTCAAGCGCATCCTGCGCCACTCCGATCCGGAGATGCGCAAGAGCATCAACGAGATCCTCAAATACCCGGAGGACTGCGCCGGCAGCATCATGACCACGGAGTTCGTGGATCTGAAAGCCACCCTCACCGTGGCCGACGCCCTCAAGCGTATCCGGCGCACGGGCCCCGACAAGGAGACCATCAACATCTGTTATGTCACCGACGCCGCCCGGCACCTGCTGGGCTATCTCTCCATCCGCACCATTTTGCTGGCGGAGGAGGACGACGTCATCGGCGATATCATGGATACCAACGTCATCTCCGCCAACACTCTGGACGACCAGGAGGACGTGGCCCAGACCCTCAGCAAATACGACTTCCTGGCACTGCCGGTGGTGGACACGGAGAACCGCCTGGTGGGCATCGTCACCGTAGACGACGCCATGGACGTTTTGCAGGAAGAGGTCACAGAGGATATCGAGAAGATGGCGGCCATGCTGCCCTCCGACAAGCCGTATCTGAAAACCGGTGTGTTTGAGACCTGGAAGGCCCGCACTCCCTGGCTTTTGATGTTGATGCTCTCAGCCACCTTCACCGGGATGATCCTCACCCATTTTGAAAGCGCCCTGGCTGCCTGTGCCATTCTCACCTCCTATATCCCCATGCTCTCCGGTACCGGCGGCAACAGCGGCACCCAGGCCTCCACTGCCGTGATCCGCGCGCTGTCCCTGGGAGAAGTTCGGTTCGCGGATCTGCTGCGGGTCATGTGGAAGGAGTGCCGGGTGGCGGTGATGTGCGGTGCCTGCCTGGCGGCGGCCAACTTTGTTAAAATGATGATCGTGGATCGCTGGCTGCTGCGCAATCCCTCCGTGACGCCCCAGGTGGCCCTGGTGGTATGCGCCACCCTGGCAGGAACCGTGGCCTGCGCCAAGCTGGTGGGCTCCTCCCTGCCTATCCTGGCGGAAAAACTCCACTTTGACCCGGCGGTGATGGCTTCCCCCTTTATCACCACCATCGTGGACGCACTGTCCCTGCTCATCTACTTCCGGTTTGCCACGTTGATTCTGGGGATCTGAATGACTCCAGCAGGCAGCGGCGTACACGCCGCTGTCTGTTTTTTTGCATAGTTTTCCGGCAGCGGTACAAACTATCTGCGGCGAAAGCCAGATTACGTTTGATCCAGGAGGCTGTTTTTATGAACAACAACTGCACCACTCCCAACACCAGCATCAAATGCACCGTGGAGAATTGTGCCCATCACTGCCAGGGCTCTCAGTACTGCGGCCTGGACGCCATCCAGGTAGGCACCCACGAGGCCAATCCCACCAAGGTGGAGTGCACCGACTGCGAGAGCTTCCGCATGCGCTGACCTGACGGCTCCGGGCCCTCTTTCCCGGAGCCATACATACTGGGGGGATGCCTTTGAATCAGCATTGGATGACATCTGCCGCCGGAGCGGCGGCGGGCCTGGTCAACGGGTGTTTCGGCGGCGGCGGCGGAATGGTGCTGCTGCCCATTCTGGATCGGACTGCCGGCCTCTCCCAGCGCAGGCTGTACGCCACCTGCGTGGGGATCATTTTCCCTGTGTGCCTGGTGTCGGCCTGCGTCTATCTCGTTCAGGGGGGTGTCTCCCTGGCGGCGGCTGCCCCCTACCTGGTGGGCGGCCTGGCGGGGGGCTGGCTGGGCGGACGGCTCTATGGCAAGGTGCCCACCCGGTATCTGCGCTGGCTGTTTGCAGGATTCCTTCTCTACGCCGGGGTGCGCTACCTGCTGTGACAGACTGGCTCATTCCTCTCCTGTGCGGTCTGGGGGCCGGCATCCTCTCCGCCTGGGGCGTGGGCGGAGGGACGCTGCTGCTGCTGGTGATGACCCTGGTGCTGGACGTGGATCAGCGAACCGCCCAAGGCATCAATCTGCTGTTCTTCCTGCCCACCGCCGCCTCCGCCCTCTGGTGCCACGCCCGTAACGGCTGTCTGGACAAGCCCGTCCTACGCCATACCATCCCTCCCGCCCTGGCGGCGGCGCTGCTGGGTGCCTGGCTCTCCGGGGCCGTGGATCCCGGAGAGCTGCGGCGTCCCTTCGGCGTGTACCTGCTGTTCTCCGCCGCCATGCTGCTCTATCCCAAAAAGAATAAAAAGTGACCTGATTTTCCATCAGGTCACTTTCTCTTTTTACGGCTGCACAGAAAAGTCGCTCTGGGTGCTCTCCGAGGCGGCGGCCTGGGTGCTCTCGCTGAGCTCCAAAGTCACATCCAGCAGCTCTCCGTCCCGCCAGATGGTCAGGGGCATTTCGTCCCCCACCCGGTACTGCCGCCGGGCCCGGAGCAGATCCTGACTGGAGGTCACTTCCACCCGGCCACAGGAGACCACATAGTCTCCGGGCCGGATCCCCGCCAGGGCCGCGGCGGAGCCGGGAGTCACCTCCTGCACCTCAATGCCCCAGAGATCCTCCTCCAGCTGTGTGCCCAGAGACAGCACCGTCACGCCCAGCACCGGCTCCGGCCGGGCCTCTCCATAGGCCAGAAGATCGTTGACCAGGGAGCGGATGGTAGCGGAGGGAATGGCAAAGCCCAGTCCCTCCACATTGGAATAGGAGGATGTCATTTTAATAGTGTTGATGCCCACCACCTGCCCGTAGGCGTTGATGAGGGGGCCGCCGGAATTTCCGGTGTTCAGGGCGGCGTTGGTCTGGATCAGGTTCATGGTCCGCCCGTCCACCCACACGTCCCGGTTGATGGCGGAGACAATGCCGTCGGTGAGGGTACCACGCAGCTCATAGCCCAGGGGATTGCCGATGGCGTACACCGGGTCTCCCACCGCCAGATCCTCAGAATCCCCGAACTGCGCCGCAGGCAGCCCTGTAAGATCCGCTTTGAGCACCGCAAGATCGTTTTCCGCGTCTCCCGCCACATAAAAGGCCTCGTAGCTGTGGCCGGTGGAAAGGGCCACCGTGCAGTCGATGCCTCCCTCCAGCACATGGTAGTTGGTGAGGATATAACCGTCCTCGGTGAAAATGACGCCGGTACCCACAGAGGCGCCGTTCTCCCCCAGCTGGGCAATGACCGTCACCACCGAGGGATTCACCCGTGCATAGATCTCCTGGGCGGTCAGGGTGGGGCCATGCCCCTCTGCCACCTCCAGCGTGACATCCGGGTCTGCCGCCGCCGTGGGAATGGTGATCTCCTGGGTCTCCCCCTGCTCCTGGTCTTCCAAGTCGTAGTGATAATCAAAATCATCCCAGGGGGCATAAGACGGCTGGCGCATCAAAAACGCCCCGGCGGTGAGCCCGCCCACCAGGGCAAAGCACACCAGAAAGATCCACAATCCGGTCCGGCGGCGGTGGCGGCGGCGCCGCCGGGGACGCTTTTCCCCGTTCTCTTCCATACAGCGCCGTGGCATGGGGCGGCGATAGCTCTCCACCACCTCCCGGGGGCACTGGCGGTACTCCTCCACCACCTCTGCCGGGATCATATCCTCCCGGCGGGATCTTTGAAACTGCTCCATGCGTCCCTCATTCCATACGCAGCGAGAAGGAGAATGTGGTCACTCCGTTCTCGCTGGTCACGTAGATTTTTTCCTTATGCTGCTCCAAAATGGTCTTGACGATGTAAAGGCCCAGGCCCACGCCGTCCTTATCCTCACTGCGGGATTTGTCGCTTTTGTGGAACCGCTCAAAGAGCAGCGGCAGCTCCTCCGGGGAGATGGTCTCGCCCACGTTGCGTACCGTTACCCGGGCCTTGCCGTCTATGGCGGCCACACCCAGATACAGCGTGGAGCCGGGGGTTGCGAACTTGGCGGCGTTTTCCAGCAGGTTGTAGATCACCTGGGTGATCATATCGTTGTCTCCCAGCACCAAAATGGGCTCCTCCGGGATGTCGGCGTCCACATCCAGATGCCGGTCGTTGATCTTCTTCTCCATGGAGATCAGCACCCGGCGCATGCTCTCACAGATGTCGAAATGGCTGCCGTTGCGCAAGGGATCCATGGCCTGGAGCTGGCTGACGTCCAGCATCCGCCGCACCAGGCGGCTCAGGCGGCGGCTCTCGTCGGAGATGATCTGCAGGTACTGCCGCTCACTCTCCGGGGGGATCGTGCCGTCCAGAATGCCGTCGGTATAGCCGGCGATGGTGGTCATGGGCGTCTTGAGCTCGTGGGAGATGTTGGCAATGAACTCCCGGCGCTGGCGCTCCGTCTGCTGGAGGCTGTCGGCCATGTTGTTGAAGGAGGCGGCCAGCTCACTGATCTCATCGTCCCGTCCGTAGTCTTTCATGCGGATGTCGAAGTCTCCCTCGGCATACCGCCGGGTGGCCTGGGCCATATCCCGGATGGGCTGGATCTGGCGCATGGTGGTAACGGAGGAGGCCATGAAGGAGATCATCAGCACCACCAGACCCGTCATAAAAAACAATCCCACAAAGCCCTGCCACATGGCATCCAGGGATGTGGTGGAGGAAACGGCGTACACCACCCCCACCGGCTGAGCCTCCGAGGTGCTCAGGGCGGTAACGCCCACCACGAACCGCTTGTTCTCATACAGACCGTCCAGGTCGTCCCGGCGGGAGCAGGAGCCCTTTTCCAGGATCTCCCTGGTCATGTCCTCCGGCATGGTGACCACCTTCCCTGCCAGACTCTCGTCTGTGGAGAGCAGCACATGCCCCTGGGTGTCACAGATCATAAAATCCACGTCCGACACCGAGGCGCCGAAGGAGGCCAGCTTCTGGAAGTCCGAAGCGTTCTGCAAACTGTCCACATCCAGAAAACGTCCGCTCTCCAGATAGCTGACGGACAGCTGGCCCATCACCCGGGCCTTGGCTTCGATCTCGTCGCTCTCCCGGTTCCAGGCGTAGTTGTAGCTCAGGGAAAAGAAGGAGGCACCCAGCAGCAGCAGCGTCAGCGACACCATGCCCACTGTCACCATCAGTTGCCGCCAGTACAGGCCTTCAAATCGTTTGCGCAGTTTTTTCCTCATAAATCCGCATCTCCATGGCCGGTATACCGAAACTCCCGGCTCCAACAAAACGCATAACTTCCGGCATGACCGCCAGTCATGCCGGAAGCCACGGCTCTCTCGCTGTGTCAGCTCTTGGGTGCATCCTTCCCGCCCAGCAGCTCGAACTTGTACCCTACGCCCCAGACGGTCTTCAGCGCCCACTGGCCGCTGTTTTCCCACGGAGCCCAGCTCCGTGGGAGCCCTTTTTATCTGACCGACCTGGCGGAAGTCAATTCCGTCAGGTCCGAGGTCCCGGTTCCCGGGGCACTCGTACGCCGCTTCCGCGGCGGCGGGGCGCAGCCCCGCAAAACGTCAGCTCTTGGGTGCGTCCTTCCCGCCCAGCAGCTCGAACTTGTACCCTACGCCCCAGACGGTCTTCAGCGCCCACTGGTCGCTGACGTTTTCCACTTTCTCACGCAGGCGCTTGATGTGCACATCCACCGTGCGGCTGTCGCCGAAGTAGTCGAAGCCCCACACCTCGTCCAGCAGCTGGTTGCGGGTATAGACCCGGTTAGGCGTGGAGGCCAGATGATAGAGAAGCTCCAGCTCCTTGGGCGGCGTATCCACCTTTTTCCCGTCCACGATCAGCTCATAGGAATCCAAATTGATGATGAGCTTATCAAACACCAGCTTTTTGGACGTGTCGTTGGGGATCTCCGTCCGGCGCAGCACCGCGTTGATCCGGGCAATGAGCTCCTTCATCTCAAAGGGCTTGACGATGTAGTCATCCGCTCCCATTTCCAGGCCCTGGATGCGGTCAAAAACTTCGCTCTTGGCCGTCAGCATGATGATGGGAACCTTGGAGGTCTCCCGGATCTTGGCACAGACCGCCCAGCCGTCCATCACCGGCAGCATGATATCCAGCAAAATCAGATCCGGCTCCTGCTTCTGGAACTCCTCGATGGCCTTTCCGCCGTCTCCGGCGATGCGGACATCAAATCCCTCTTTTACCAGATACATGTGGATGAGCTCGGAGATATTGCGGTCATCCTCCACCACCAGGATATTGCGCCCCATGGTGATCCCTCCATTCTATACGCTTCATTGATTGTATTATACCCGTATCATGGCCGGTGTGTTGAATTTTTTGTAAATCTTCCCACCGAAGGCCCTTACGACACCGTCTCCGTCATGGCAAGGCACCGGTCGTCCGCCTGATCGGCCTTCTGCAAAAAGGATCGCAGGCCTGTCCCGCTGACGCTCTCACCCAGCCAAACCGAAACGTTCCCGCTGCGGGCGCTTACCCGCTGGAGCAGCGTCTGGGCGCTGGCGGAACTGGTGAGGGCGTAAGCGGTACGGTCCATATCCGCCTGCAGGCAGCAGTATCCGGCCTGGGCCAGATCGCTGAGCGTCCGCTCAGAGGCGTTCTCCACGCACACAAGGCGGGTCTTGGCACAGGCGGCCCGGTAAAGCAGTTCATTCCCGCGTTCCAGCTGCTCCGCAGCCGTACGCTCCGGATCGGCGCTGTCTGCCAGGATGCCGATGCCCTGGCCGGACGCCTCCATCCGCCGCAGCAGATCCCCCTGCTCCTCCAGAAATTCCAGACTGCAATAGAAGGTGGCCTGTCCGCCATACAGTTCCAAAGCCTCCAGCGCATCTTCCACCAGCTCCGGATCCTGGGCACTCAGGCAGAGATAGACGCTCTTTCCCTTCGCGGAAGGCGTCACGCTCTGGGTGCCTCCGTCGGTTTGGCTGTCCTCCTCCGTGTGGGTCTTCAGGTATTGGTCGTACCGCTCCTCCATAGTATAGGAGGCAGCGTCGGCAAACAGCTGGTCACTGAGGACCGCCTCGCTGTTGCGCAGCCGCACCAGATATCCATAGGGCACCGCCGTCCGGGTGCAGGTGATGCCGAAAAAGCTGGTGATCACCGGCTCCGGCACAAAGACCACGCCGCCCCGAAGGATGGCCGTCTGGGCGTAGGCGTTGCCCTGGTTGTCCTTGGTGGTGTTGTTAGCCAGGTCGAAGATCAGGGCGTGGGTGTCCGAGGAGTAGAGGATCACCGTCTGCCGGTTGACATAACGCGAGTAGCTGATGCCCAGCTGACGGCCCACGGAGCCGGTGAAAATGGTGCTTGGCAGATAGAGGTAGCCGCCCGACCAGAAGGGCATGGTATCGTCGCTGAGCTCCAGCACATAGTCATTGACCGCGGTGAAATAGACGGTGGGCGCCGCCTGGGCCGGCAGCAGCAGCGGCTGAACCAGCAGGGCCAGAGCCAGAACCAGGGCCGCCCATTTTTCCTTGTGCCGCATACTGCCTTCCTCCTCTCCGGCCTGTCCCGATCGCTATGATTTGTTTATTTTATCATGGCAAAGCAGTTTTTGTAAAGCGTCAGCCCCCCGCCCAGTGGTAGGGCTCCACAGTGACGCCGGTATAGTAATGGGTCAGGATCTCCCGGTAGTCTGCCCCGTCGGCAGCCATCTGATTGGCGCCGTACTGGCTCATGCCCACCCCGTGGCCGAAGCCCGTGACATAGAAGGTGATGCCGTCCGCCGAAGTCTCCCACTCAAAGCAGGCAGACCGCAGCCCCAGCAAAGACCGCACTGTGGCCCCCTTGAGGGTGACACCTCCTATGGAAACGGTCTCCACGCTGCCGGCGCTGTCGGTGACCGCGTCGGTGAGCCAGGTGTCCGGCGTACCGGAGAGGTCCGCCTCCGGGTAGGACGAGAGCACTTTCTCACGAAATTCCTGGGCGGTAAAGTCCGCCCGGCTGTAATAATTGGGGATGGCGTCTCCCTGCTCCGGGGACGTGACCGGCTGGAGATAGGGCAGGTCACTGAGCCACACCTCCCCCGCCGCGCGGGTCTGCCCCGCCGAGGAGGAGTGGAACACCGCCAGGATGGGCACACCGCCGTAGAGGATGCACTCTCCGTCCGTCTCCTTGACGGCGGTGCGGATCTTGGCCTGATAGGCTCCGGCATTGTCTCCCCAGTTCTCCAGGGCCTGCTCCTCGCTCAGATACGCCTGGCAGCAGGTGGAGTCCGTACAGATATCAGCGGTATCACCGTGGTTCCCCCCGGTGATCATCTTATAAAGGGTATAGGTTCGGGCGGCCACTGCCTGGGCCTTCAGGGCCTCCTCCTCAAAGGAAGCGGGCATCTCCGCCCGCAGCACCCCCGTCAGGTACTCTCCCATGGTCATCTCACGGACGGTATCGCCGTCCAGGACTTTCAGCACGGTAGCGCTGTCCAGCTCTCCGGGGACAAAGGGCTCCGTCTCCACCGGCTGTGTCTCCGAGGAAAAGAGCTGCCGCCCGGCCGGCGAGGCCAGCATCAGCGGCACTGCAAACAGCACTGCCGCCAGCAGCACCGACACCGCCACACTCTGGCGGATCTCACTCTTACGTCTCATGGGTCTCCTCCTCATCTGTGCGCCCTGCCGGGCCTGTCCCCCCAATCTATGCGCAAACACCGGAAAAGATGATGCCGCCATGGACAAAACCTGTCTTCCGTGGTATACTGTGCCGGAAATCGTTCCAGCCTGTATCAATTCTCACCCGAAGGGATCTTGTGATATGAACCGTATGAATCGTTCCATGCTTTTGCCCGGCCTAGCTCTGGTGGGCGGTGCCGCTGCCTTTGTGCTGCGGGCACTGCAAAACCGTACCGGCTTTGAAGCCGCCACCGGCCTGCCCATCTCCGGTAACCTCTGGGGCATGGCCCTCATGGCGGTGCTGGTGGTGCTGGCTGTGGGAGGATGGGTGGTTTCCCGCCAGGTGCCGGATGAACAGTCCGCACCCCCCGCCTCCTTCCAGGCAGTCTTTGCCTCCCCGGCGGCGCTGCCGGTGACGCTGGTCATCGCGGGGCTCTTCCTTATGGCGCTCTCCGGGGTAACCGATTTGGCCGGAGGCCTGGGCATCGCCCTGCCCGGCCCCGATGGGGCCTATGAGGCGGAGGCCTATCTCCCGGTGCAGCGGGATGTGTCCCTGCTTTTAAGCGGGATCCTGTCCCTGCTGCTGGCAGCCAGCCAGTTGGTTGCCGCCGCCAAATGCCGCACCGGTTCCCGGGCTCCCCGGGATGAATCCTCCCGGGAACTGAACCCCAATCTGCTGCTGGCAGCTCCCATTTGCCTGGTGGTGTGGCTGGTGCTCACCTACCGGGACCTGTCGGTAAACCCCTCCATTTCCACCTACTATGTGGAGATTTTGGCTTTGGTGTTCATGACCCTGGTCTTCTACCGGCTCTCCTCCTTCGGCTTCCAGTGCGGCCGCACCCGCCGCTTCTTCCAGTACGCCGGAGCGGCGGTGGTGCTGAGCCTGGCGTCCCTGGCGGACGGAGGCGGCATCTCGACGTTGCTGTTCTACGCCGGCGGCGCGGTGAGCCTTTGGGGCTGGATGCTCCAGCGGCTCTCTGCCCCGGACTCTCCCCAGGCGTAACAGCCTCAGCTTACCACAATCTCGCCGCAAAAACCACCGTTTTCGGCAGGATTCATCTACTGTTTACAAAGTTCGACAGAGCGGATGAAAACAAAATAGAGCAGAGGGCCAGCCGATCGGCTGGCCCTCTGCTCTATTTTTTGGAAGATTGGATGAAAAGAAGTTTTGTCTCTTGCAAGTATTAAGATACCGGAGAGTTGTTAAGCAAACCAGCAGGAATTGTTACAAAAGTCTTAAATCCTGCCGGGAAATTTTTTACTGCCGCTTCCCATCCCGCATCCCGGCGAAAAAGGCCGTAAGCACCTCCCGGCAGTCCGCGCCCAGGATACCCCCCACCAGGGCAGGCCGATTGGGGAAGGACTCCATAAAGAGGTTCGTCACACCGCCGCAGGCGCCGAAGGCCTCGTCCCGGGCGCCGTACCACACCCGGCGGATCCGGGCGTTGAGGATGGCCCCGGCGCACATGGGACAGGGCTCCAGCGTCACATACAGCTCACAGTCCTCCAACCGCCAGGTGCCCAGGCGCTCGTTGGCCTGGGCGATGGCCTCCATCTCCGCGTGGGAGGCGGTGGCCTGCTTTTCCTCCCGCCGGTTGCGGCCCCGACCCACAATCTCGCCGTTCCGGACGATGACGCAGCCCACGGGGACCTCCCCCGCCGCCGCGGCCTGCCGGGCCAGCTCCAGGGCACAGGCCATGAAGCGCTCCTGTTCCGTCTGCATGAAATTTCCTCCTGCCGTATGAAATCTGGCATATTTGTCCAAACTCCCCGTAGAAATAAAGCAGGAGGGACACTGCCATGAAACCTGTTCGATCATCCAAAAAAGCCCGGCCCGACCCGGAGCTCATCATCCTGCGCTCCGAGCTGCTGGAGGCCCAGGGGGATCTGGCCCAGGCCTACCGCCAGTTCAACCAGGCTCTGGACCCGGAGCTGGTGGAGTCCTGCATCTATCAGATCAGTGCCGTCAAAGCCCGCTGCAACTACCTGATCCGGGCCATCAAGGAGCGCAGCCCCGAAGCGGCTGCAGCGGTGCGTCTGGAGGGGGAGAGCGTATGGACCTGAATCAAAAGATCCTGGCCGCCTTGCTGGCGGCCTTCTTTCTCATTGCCCTGATCCGCATTTTCAGCGCACCTTTGCGCCTGGCGGTGCGGCTGCTGGGCAACACGCTGCTGGGCTTCGGGGCGCTGTGGGCGGTGAACGTGACGGCGGGCATCACCGGGCTGGCCCTGGGCCTCAATCTGTGGAACGCCCTGGTAATCGGCGTGCTGGGCCTGCCGGGTTTCGTTTTGCTGCTGCTGGCCCAGTGGGTCCTCTAGTACATACCTCAAAGCTCGCTGCCGTCGGCGGCATGGAAACTCATATCAGCGTAAAAGCCTGTGGCCGACCCCTGAAACTCCATCAGGGTCAATGACGGCTCTCCTGCAACTGTCACTGTTTCCCGCTGTTGCTCTTTTCCCACGGCAAACAGCACCTGGATCTGTGCCAAATCAGGGTCTTCATTCCAGACCGCGAAATAGACTGTGTTGTCTTTCCCCTCTATCAGGAGGTTGGAATAAATCCTCCCGCCCGGTCTGGACGGATACAGATTCTCCAAAATATGCCCTTCATAATTTCCCTGTTCATTGCGGCGGAAGCGGACTACATACCGCTCATCCGGCCGCTTGGTTTCCAGGCGGAACACCACGAAACGTTCTTCCCCCATATCCTCCACCGCCAGGATCTCCACATGGTCCCCCAGACTCCGCCCCTCATGGACGGCCAGGTAACGCTCGATAGAAGCCGGGTCGTTGCCATAGACCGTGGGCACGTAGCTGGCGGAAAATATAAGCACAACGAAACTAAAGAAGAGAAAAAACCATCGTTCGCCTGTATTTCGGGACATTTCCGTCACCTCCCGTCAGAAAGTTGATTGTGAGCATTTGTGAGATATCACGAGAAAAAAAGAGATTTTAAAAGCTTTATCCGGTGTAAATTAAATTCTTGTTGACACTGCTGTTTCCTTATGGTATAAGTATTCTTGCTCCGATTTTAACCCGGAGCTCTTGATTTGTAAAGCGAATACAAATATATCATACGGAGGAAACACCATGTCCACTTTTATGGCAAACAAGGCCAACATCGAGCGTAAGTGGTACATCCTGGACGC
>ERZ857521.3599-NODE-3599-length-12466-cov-3.316332_pt1 | contig 12466 bp, 11 predicted proteins | sample MGYA00519701_ERZ857521 | MGnify/ENA primary metagenome ERZ857521 (study PRJEB31778, sample SAMEA3449346) | human gut metagenome | biome: human gut; feature: human-associated habitat; material: faeces | place: United Kingdom | collected 2010/2012 ...
CAGACATCTACATCCGTATCCGCATAGCCGCGTAATGACGGATGTACGGGAGTAAGAAACTACGCGGGCAGGTAGATTCGTAAGTATCGATCCGCGCACAAAGAAAATGAGAAAACGCCCCCGTTCGGCGGCTCCGAAAACGGGTGGCGCCCAAAGGCGCGTATCGGCGTCCGTTGGCAGGTATATATCTGATACAACATAAGATAAAACGCTCTACCTTTGTCTCCGAAAAGAGTAATCCTGCCGCGACGCCGAAGGCGCGCACCTTCATCCGGCCCTTGGCCGGATTTCTATATGCGCCCGCATATAGCAAGGGGTACTTTCAGCCGCTCGGAATATTCCGAGCCGCCGAAAGTGCCGCCGCGACCTGCGGCGCGGCGGACGGTTACTCCCGAGTCGTAACCTCAAAACACCGATGCCCTATGGATGCTGCCGATAAACCGACCTCCGCTGCGGGCCGCAAAGCCCTCGACGATCCGCGCATACACCGCTATTACGTTCGCCTGACAAGCGAGCAGAACGAGCGTTTCCTGCGCATGTACGAACACTCCGGGATGAAAAATAAAGCCGATTTCATCTGCCACCGCATCTTCGGATGACCTTTTACGGTCGTCGTTCGAGACAAGAACACCTACGATTTCTATGTCCGGCTGACGGGATTTTACGCCCAGTTCCGGGCTATCGGGGTGAACTACAACCAGTGCGTCAAAGCCATACACACGACCTTCGGCGATAAGAAAGCGTTGGCCTATCTCTACCGTCTGACGCTCGAAACGCAACGGCTGGAACAACTCGTGAAGACGGTCGTCGAACTTACGAAGGAGTTGCTGCAATGGTGCCGAAAGTAAACTCCGGGGCCAACGTCTACGGCGTACTTCAGTACAATCGCATCAAGGTCGAAGCCGACGAGGGCCGGATATTATACATGCAGGGAATACCCGAACGCAGCGACGGCAGATTCAGCATCGAGGAGTGTGCGGAAGCCTTCGGGTACTACACGGCGCTCAATCCCCGTGTCCGAAAACCGGTCGTGCATTTCTCGCTCAACCCCTCGCCCGAAGATCGGCTTTCGGAAGCACAACTCACGCAACTTGCCGCCGAGTTCATGGAACGCATGGGATATGGCCGCCAGCCCTATGTCGTCTTTCTGCACGAAGACATCGCACGGCGACACATGCACGTCGTCTCGGTGCGGGTGGACGAGCAGGGCCGGAAGATCGACCACAACAACGAACTGCGGCGAGCCATGGCGGTTTGCAGGGAATTGGAACACGAGTACGGCCTGCATGTGCCCGAAGACGGCGGCGTGCAAACAGAACCGGAAGAATTGCACCGGGTCGATTACCATCGGAGCGATCTGAAGCATCAGCTGCGCAACGTCGTGATGACGCTCAAGCAGCAGTACGGATTCCAGTCCCTCGCGGAGTTCAATACGCTGCTCGAACGCTACGGCCTCGCAGCCGAAGAGATCCGAGGCGACGTGCGAGGCAGACCGTATCGGGGACTCGTTTACCGCGTGCTCGATGACGACGGGCAGCGCACGGGGGCGGCGGTCAAAGCGTCCCGGCTGGGCGATTTTTTCGGATGGAAGGCGCTGGAAGAAAAATTCGACGCCTCGAAACAACGGCTTCGGCAACATCCCGAAACGCTCGACCGCACACGCCGCGAAATCGACCACGCCCGGAGCGGAAGCCGCAACCGCGAGGAATTCACGGCCGAACTTCGGGAGAACGGTATCGACGCAGTTTTCCGGGAGAACGATGCCGGGCGGATTTACGGAGTCACCTTCATCGACCGCACGACACATCAGGTGTTCAACGGCTCCCGGCTCGGAAAGGAGTATGCGGCCAACGCTTTCGAGGCGTGGTTCAACGGTCGGGAGCAAGAGTCGTCCACACCCATGCCGGAAGAGTTACGGCCGTTGCCGCCCCTCGAACCGCCCCTGCCGGGACTATCTTCGGTCGAAGAGTTCGAGGAGTACATTGATACCCATTACGTTTCGATGCCCGACGTAATAGGCGAACTCATGGAATATACGCCCGAAAAGGAGTGGGAAACAGCTCCCGAATACCGGCTCTTCCCCCGCAGGAAGAAGCGGCGGCGGAAAATCCGGAAAAGAATTTAACAACCTCGATACATTACGATCATGCAAGAAGAAGACGATCTGCGCGGCTTGGCCAAAGTCGCGGATTTCATGCGGGCGATCAGCTTTCTGTTTCTCGCCATTCACATCTACTGGTTTTGTTACGAGTGGTTTACGCAGGCGGGATGAACGCTCCCTGTCGTAGACCGCATCCTGCAAAATTTCCAGCGGACGGCTGCCTTGTTCTCATCGCCGCTCTGCACCAAGCTCTTCTGTACGGTATTTCTCGCATTGTCGTGCATGGGAAACCGTGGTGTGAAGGACGAGAAAATATCGTGGAAGCATATCGCCGCGGCAGGCGGCATCGGCATACTGCTATTCTATGGCAACGGCTGGCTGCTCGGTGTAAACATTGCGACGACCCTGCGGGCGGCGCTTTATACGGCGACGCTGCTGGCGGGATTCCTCGGCATGCTGGCGGCCGGGCTATGGAGCAGCCGTCTGCTGAAAAACCGTATGACGGATGATCCGTTCAATGCCGAAAACGAGAGTTTCATGCAGGAGACACGCCTGCTGAAAAACGACGATTCGTTCAACTTTCCGACCGAGTTCGTCTTCCGGAGACACAGGCACAGCGGATGGATCAACGTCGTGAATCCCTTCCGGGCGAGTATCGTTTTAGGGACGCCCGGCTCGGGAAAATCCTATGCCCTCATTAACAACTACATCAAGCAGGCCATCGAAAAGGGATATGCGCTCTACGTCTACGACTTCAAGTTCGACGACCTGTCGCTGCTGGCCTACAACCACCTGCTGCGCCATCTGGATGCCTACCCGACGCAGCCGCGCTTCTGCGTCATCAACTTCGACGACCCCCGCCGTTCAAATCGCTGTAATCCTATCGCCCCGGAGTTTATGACCGACATCTCGGACGCCTACGAGTCGGCCTATACCATCATGCTGAACCTGAACAAGACGTGGATCCAGAAGCAGGGTGACTTCTTCGTCGATTCGCCGATTATCCTGCTGGCGGCAATCATCTGGTACCTGAAGATCTACGACGGAGGCCGCTGCTGCACCTTTCCGCACGCCGTGGAGTTTCTGAACCAACCCTACGAGAAGATCTTCCCGGTGCTGACCTCCTATCCCGAACTCGAAAACTACCTCTCGCCCTTCATGGACGCTTGGCGTGGCAATGCGCAGGACCAGTTGCAGGGGCAGATCGCCTCGGCAAAGATTCCCCTCTCGCGGATGATCTCGCCGCAGCTCTACTGGGTGATGACGGGCAACGACTTCTCGCTGGACATCAACAATCCGGCCTCGCCCAAGATTCTCTGCGTGGGAAACAATCCCGACCGGCAGAATATCTATTCGGCCGCTCTGGGGCTCTATAATTCGCGCATTGTGCGGCTCATCAACAAGAAAGGGCGGCTGAAATCCTCGATCATCATCGATGAGCTCCCGACAATCTACTTCCGGGGGCTGGACAACCTCATCGCCACGGCCCGTTCGAACCGCGTGGCTGTCTGCCTGGGCTTTCAGGACTTCTCGCAGTTGGAGCGCGACTACGGCGACAAGGAGGCGAAGGTGATCTTCAACACCGTGGGCAACATCTTCTCGGGACAGGTGGTGGGAGACACGGCCCGCACGCTCTCCGACCGCTTTGGCAAGATCGTCCAGCTGCGTGAGTCGCAGTCCGTCTCGAACGAGAACATCACCCATTCGACCAACACGCAGCTCGACGCGCTGATTCCGCCGTCGAAGATTTCGAACCTTACTCAAGGGATGTTCGTCGGTTCGGTGGCCGACAACGTGGACCAGCCCCTCCCGCAGAAGATCTTCCATGCCCGCATCGAACTGGACAGCGCGGCGATCCAGGCCGAGGAGCGGCGCTTCGTCCCCATCCCGCAGATCTCCTCGTTCCTCGACGAGGAGGGCACGGACCGCATGGAGGAGATCATCCGCGAGAACTACTACCGCATCAAGGAGGAGGTGGTCCAGATCGTCGAGCGGGAGATCCGCCGCATCGAGAATGACCCCGACCTGGCGGGGCTCCTGCCGAAGAAAAAGAAGTAAACCATCGTGCGGAAAACCCACGGCTGACGGCCATGTGCGGCCTGCGCAGGACGATTGGAAGCGACGGACATTCAGCTCTTTATATTCGCGGCATCAACCTTTTGTTTCACTTAAAACAGTTGCATTATGCCCGAAGAGAATCTGAATCAACCGATCAACCAGGCCCCGGAGCAGGCCGATCCCTCCTACAAGGAGACGCTGCTGCTCTACAACGAACAGAACGGCGCCGTGGAGGCCGTCTCGGAGCTCAAGCAGGAGGGCCGGCAGTACAAAACCATCACCACCTCACCGCTCACGGCCAACAAGCCGGCCTTTTTCGACCTGCGGAACAGCTCGGCCGTGGGCGCCTTCATCAAGGGGTTTCTCTCGCAGGAGAATGCCAAGCCGTTTCATTTCTTGAAGGTCGCGGCGGACAAGGCCAGCGAGGTGGCGCAGTCGCTGCTGCGGCTGGCCGACAACCCGAAGGACCCGGAGGGATTGAAGGCCTTGAACGACCACCGCGTTACCTCATACCAGCTCGAACGGGTCAAGTTCGACACGCAGGACTTGCACTTGCAGGAGTTGAAGGAGATGGGCGTCGTCGTTACGCCGAAGGAGCTGGAGGCGATGAAGCTGGGCCTTCCCACGACGGAGCTCCACAACATCAGTCTGAAGGTCGGCGACCTGTCCGTTGCCGGAGAGTTTGCCCTGCGTCCCTTCCGCGATATGAACGGCGACGTGCAGGTCGGGCTCGAAAGCGCCCTGGCCCGGAGTTCGAACGCGAGGAGTTCCGGATGATGTTCACCGCCAGCGACAAGGAGCAGATGCTGTCGGGGAAGACCCCGGACCGACTCTACGAGATGCCCAATCCGCATACGGGCGAAAAGGAGTGGTGCTACGTGACGCTGAACCCGGCTACCAACCGCTTCGTGACGGTTCCCCGGCGTGAAGTTCCCGAGCTGCGCTTCTTCAACGGCGTGCGGCTGACCGAAGCCCAGCAGGAGAACCTCGCCTCGGGAAGCCGTGTGCAGGTCGAGGGGTGCACGATGCGCAACGGCGACATCACCTATTCGGGGAAGGTCGGCTTCGATGCCCTGACGCGCGAATACCGGATGACGGACTACCGCTACAGCAAACCCTACATTCCCGAATCGCTTTCAAAGCAGCTGGACGAGCGACAGCTTGCCGCCGTGAAGAGTCCCGAAGGTCTCGACTGCTCGAAGGAGAAGGCCCGCCCGATTCTCGGACGCAACGGCAAGCCGCTCTCATGTATTATCCGACTCAATCCCCGGACCAACGGCGTGGACTACGACTTCACGAACCTGCGCCGCCAGGAGCAGCAGGCCTCCCAGACAAAACAGCAGGAGCAAGAACAAAAGCAACCCCAAAAACAGGAACCGGCGCCCGAAGCGCCGAGCCGGGGTCGAAAACGCTAATGCCGCACGACGATGGAACGACCCGATCAAACGTGGTTCAGCGAGCGCCTCCGGCAGTTTCTCGAGGAGCGGCACCCTTCGCAGCCCCATTACCGACGGATGATCGAGCGGCGCAGCCGATTGGCATTCGAGGGTTACAGCCAAAGCCTTGAAGCCGGTGTTCCGGTCGACCAGGCGATCCGTGTTGCCGACCGGATCCTGTTCCGCGGGCTGCTCTTCTCGCCCTACGATACGGTCCATCTGATCCTCGAAACCGACTACCCGGCCATTCCCCAAAGCCAGCGTCAGCCGGTGGCGCTGACGTTGACCCGAATCTGTTCGCCGATCTTCGAGCGCACGCCGCTGGGGGATGACTATGCCCAGCGTCCCGAGTTCCGGCTGCTCAAGGAGCGGCTCCGACGGGCCATCCGCCGGTGGATCGATGAAAACGGAGTGCCGGGCTACCAGAGTCCCGAACGCCCGTCACCTCTCTCGAAATACTTCAAATAACCATCTTTCAATCACCTTTTCAAATCATTACAACCATGAAAAACCGAATTTTTGCGATGGCGGCTCTCGCCGCTGCGCTGCTTGCTTCGTGCAACAAGGAAACCGAGATGATTAACCTCGCTCCGGAGACACGCCCCGATGGTGCCTCGGTAACGATCACCCTCTCTTCGGGCGATGATGCGCAGACCCGTGCCTTCTTCGATGCCACGGCCACGGCCGAGGCGTGGGAGAAGAGCCTCTCGTCGCTCTCTGTCTTCACGTTCAGCGCCTCGGGAGATCTGCTCCTGCGACGCGATTTCACGGCTTCGGAACTCGCCTCGAAATCGGCGACCTTCTCGCTCCCAAAGTCCGCGGCCGGAACAGAATGCTCGTTCTACGCCATTGCGAACTACGATGCCTCGTCGGCCAAAACCAAGTCGGCACTTGCGGCTCTTGTGGAGAAGTCGGCCGGAGAGTATAACGGCACCTTCGCGGATGTTTCGACCAAGGCGCTGCGCTCGGGCGGCTTCGTGATGTCGGGCTCGACGACCAAGACCGTCGGTGCGGTGAATACCTCGACGCAGGTGGGCATCTCTCTGAAACGCACGGTGGCAAAGGTTGCCCTGCAGACCACGATCGCCCCGGAGTTCTCGGAGAAGTATCCCGGTTCGATCACGATCAACTCGGTGAAGCTCTCACGCGCCGCTTCGCAGTCGCTTGTCGTAGCCGGGGAGCCCTCGACGGGAGCCATGACCTACACCCATACACAGACCCCGGGAACGGCCTCGTCGAAGTACAACAGCCTCTTCTACCTCTACGAGACGGGAACGCTCGATGCCGGAAGCCGCGTACTGCTGGAGATCAACGCGACCTACGATGGCGACGGCAGCAGCTCGACGAGCGACGACCGCTCGGAGGTGACCTATTCGGTCGAGCTGACGGGCAAGGCCGCGGGTCAGATCCTCCGTAACGGCTACTACCGGGTCGCCGCTAATATCACGGGCCTTGTGGGGCAGGATTGCCAGGTGTCGGTAACGGTTGCCGACTGGGAGACTCCCGTCACGCAGTCGGTTGATCTGGGCGCCTAATCCATGTGTTGCGGGTCCCGCCTTGCCCCGAAGGGTCGGACGGGACCCTTTTTCTAACCTTTCAAACACAGACTGTTATGAAACGAATCCAGCAACTGCTGTTCTTTTTGACAGCAACCCTTGTGACTTTAACCAGTTGCCACAAGGATTCGACGGAAGAGTACTTTGCGCCTCGCAGCGTTACGGTAGAAATAGCCGTACGCCCCGATGCGATGATCGGTTTGACCCGTTCGACGGACGAGATGGCAATCCGCGATGTCAATCTCTATCTGTATGCCAAGAAGGGCGCTATGGTTTTGCATCGCTATTTTGTCTCCCGGCAGTTTAGCTTCGAATGTCCGCCCGGAGATTATATGCTATATCTTATTGCGAATGCCCGTGAAGATCTGGGCGAGCTGGATGAAACGCAGCTTGAAGATTATGCGATTCACTGGCAAGGCTCATACGAAGAGCTTCCGATGACGACATGCCAGGAACTTTCCATCACGACAGGTTCCGGTACAACGCAGAGCTTGTCGATTGAAGTAACACGCCTGGTGGCCAAGGTTGCCTGCAATATAGCCGTGGCGTCTGCCGTCCGGGATATTCACCTTGAATCGGTCCAATTTTGCAACCTCCCGCAGCAGGCCCGTCCCTTTAGTGACGGCTCTCCATCGGATCGAGCGGAGAATTATGCCAAAGGACCGTTGACGGAACTCTCCGAAGCGGAGGCTGCGACCTGCACGCTGACCGGTTACATGCTTGAAAATCGACAGGGCGAGGTCCCCTCTATTTCCGATCAACGGGAGAAAAATCCGGATCATGCGCCGCGATACGCCACGTTCCTGATGATTCGCGCAACGCGCAACGGCAAGGTATTGGCCTATCGCGTCTATTTGGGCGAGAACAATACGACGAATTTCGATGTTCGCCCCAATACATTCCATACGTTGCATATTACGATACTCGGGGACAATGAGGTGGATACCCGGGTGAACAGCTATACGGTATCGGTTCACGACGATATCGAAGAGGAGGGTTTTGGCGGATATTGCTGTCAGGACTCCCAGAGAGAGTTGATTGTGACGGTGGACGGAGCAAATAACGATCTGCTTCTCGAATGCGAAGTTGCGGTAGAGGAGGGTGATGCCGATGCACTTTACGTCGACCGGGAGCAGGTTGGGGATTCTCAAACGCTGCAATTGTATCGTCCCAATGGCAGCAATAACTATGGAATCGACTATGCTCCGCAAGTTTACGATGCTTCGAACAATCGGCTGACCTATACCGTTACGGTGCGTGACGAGTATGATTTTCAGCAGATATTTCGCTTTACGCACCGTTATGCCAACATGCTTGGAGTCTATACCAATACGACGACTATGCCCGATGGCAACGGCAAAGGATTGGTCACGGCCGACGGGGAGTTGTATTCACAACCTTTTACGGGTGCTTCGGAAAACCTGTTGGTCCTTTGCGACGGAAATGGGTGTATGCTTCGGGCGACGGCTGTGGCAGGATACAAATTCGCTGGCTGGTATTCCGATCCGGCTTTTACGAAACGCCTCTCGTCAGCTGCCGAGTACCATTATGTTCCGACGACCCACAGAGGTTCTATTTTTGCCCGATTCCAAATTGATGGTCACACACCGTTGGATGGTAATGGGACTGCCAACTGCTACATTGCGCGAGCACTCAATACGGGATATTCATTCAATGCCCGTGTAAAGGGCAATGGCAAATCTACAACGGGAATAACCGCCTCTGCGCTTAACGGTACGACCGCCCGGGTGATTTGGGAGAGCGGCACAGGATTCGGGAGCGTTGTCCGCTATGCGATATATGATCATGGGCGGATCTATTTTTCGACCGGTACGACTCATGGCAATGCCGTCATCGGCCTCTTTGACGACCGGGATCGGTGCATCTGGTCGTGGCATATCTGGGCTGTGGATTATGAACCGTTCCATACGGCCCAGACCTACTCGACGGGAGCCGTCTTCATGGACCGCAACCTCGGTGCGGAGTCTACCGCGACATCCGATGTCGTAAGCAAGGGCCTCTATTTCCAGTGGGGACGCAAAGACCCCTTCATCTACCCCAAAGAAAACCGGAAGACCGATAATAGAATGCCCGCCACGACATGGAATCTTCAGGGATATGAATTTGAGGTCCACAGTCACTATACGGGGAATTATCCGCTGAGCGACTATTCGATTGCCTGGAGTCTGGAACATCCGACATCGTTTATCGGTTCTGCTCCGAACCCTGCCGGCAGCAATCCGGTTTATTTCTCTACCTGGCTGGTAGATTACAACCCCTATCTGTGGGGCTATCCTTCCGGGGAAAAGACCATTTACGATCCCTGTCCTCCGGGGTGGAAAGTCCCTTCGTCCAGTGCATGGGACAAGACCGTGTTCAAGAAGGCGTCAGGTATTACCTCCTGGGGATGGTATATGTATTATAACGGTACGGCAACCTCATTCTATCCCTTCAATGGCTATTTGGAGGACTCGTCGGGAACTCTCCAGTATTATGTGCCGGCTTCATGGACCCGGATGTGGACCAGCGATCCGAGTTCATTGGAAGCGCAGACCGCAAAGTCGGTAGATGTTCTTGACAGCGGTGTCGTGCAGATAGCTACCGGGAACTTTCAGACACACGGTCATGGAATCCGCTGTGTCAAGGAGTAAACGGATAAAAAGGACGAATTCATGAAAACCAAACGTATCATACCGATTCTAATGGTGCTGCTCATGGCCTTGTGGGGTTCGCCCCACAAGGCTGCGGCACAGATTTTCGCCGTGCGGGCCAATGCCTTGGCAGCCTGTACGGCGACGCTGAACCTCGGCGTCGAGGTGGCCCTGACGGACCGCTGGTCGCTGGAGGGAGCGCTGTTCTGGAACCCCCTGCGCACGGAGGATCTTTCCACCTCGTTTCGTGCGGCGCAGTTCGGCGCCCGCTACTGGTTCTACGAAACGCAGGTCGGCCCCTTTGTGGGTGTGCAGCTCTCGCATGTCAATTACCTCGTCGGCCGCCGCACGCGCCGCTACGACGGCCGGGCGTGGGGCGCGGGCCTCTCCTGCGGCTATTCGTGGATGCTCTCCAAACGGTGGAGCGTGGCCGTAGAAGGGGGCCTCGGGCTCTTCCATACGAAGGACATCCGCCGTGACCCCACGGTCTCGGACTGGGACGACGAATACATCTACCACTCGCGACGCTGGACACTGGCCCCTTCCCGCCTGGAGCTATCGTTCGCCTATCTGTTTTAGCCATGAGAAAGCAACGAATGATTCTAGGCGGCATGCTCGCCGCCGCGATGTGTGCCGCGACGGGCTGCTCGGTGGCCACACGCCTGGAGCGTCAGCGCGCCGCGGCACACCTCTCGCAACTGACGCGCGCGGAGCGTCAGGCACAGCAGCAGGACTACCGGCCGCAGGTCGTGCGGCTCCAGCGCGACAGCAACACCTTCTTTCTGGCTCCGGTCGATACGCTGCCCGACGGTGAGCGGGTCATGTTGCTGCAGATCGAACAGGTAACGGTCGTGGCGAAGGTCCGCTCGGTTCCCGAACGCAACGGGCGTGTGCACCTCGACTTTGTGGTTACGCTTCCGAAGCAGCTGCTGGGCAGCAGCCGCAGCGTGGTCATCACGCCTCTGCTGCACAAGCCCGACGGAACCGTTCCGTTGGAGGATCTCGTAATCCGCGGGGGACGCTTCTCGCTGTTGCAGGAGCGCGACTACTGGCAGTATGAGACCTATGTGCGGCGCTTCCGGCCCGATACGTTGGGGCGGGAGGCGGCCTTCCAGCGCTTCGTGAAGTTTCCCTACCCGGAGGATGCCCGGCTCGATTCGCTGGTCGAGAGCCGCAGCACGATCACTTGCTACTATTCGCAGGAGGTCCCGACGGACGAGACCTCGAAGAAGATGCTCATCACGCTCACGGGGAAGGTGCAGGCCGTGGACGACAGCTCCTACCGGCTGCCTCCCTCGGATACGCTGGCCTACCTGGTCTCGTCGATGCTCTCCTTTGTCGATACGATGCCGCGCTACCGCATCCGCGTCATAGACAAGTACGTTACGGTGGAGGATCGCAACTACATCCGCTTCTTTGTGGGCGACACCCGGGTGGTGGATACGCTGGGCGACAACGGCCGCGAGCTGGCGAAGATCTTCGGCCTGATACGCCGGATCATCGAGCAGGAGGAGTTCTACGTCGATACGATCACCCTCACGGCCTCCTCCTCGCCGGAGGGGCGCTACGCCTTCAACGAGCGCCTCTCGCGGGGGCGTGCCGAGGCACTGAAACGCTACCTGGTGCGTCACTACGGCCGGGGTATCGACACGCTGCTGACCGTGCGGTGGGTCGCCGAGGCGTGGCCCGAGCTGATGAACCGCATCCGCACGGACCCTGCGCTGACGAACCGCGAGGCGATGCTGGAGCCCCTCTCCGTGGAACGGGATCCGGACCGGCGCGAGCGGCTGCTGCGCGAACGCTTCCCCCGGGAGTACGCCTACCTGAAGGAGGTGATCTACCCGCAGCTCCGTTCCGTGGATTTCCGCTATAACCTGCGTCGGAAGGGAATGGTCAAGGACACGATCCACACCACGGAACTCGACACGACCTATGCCCGGGGTGTGGAGCTGCTGCAAAGGCGTCAGTATGCTCGGGCGCTCTCTATTCTCAACGACTACAACGACCGCAATACGGTGGTAGCGCACCTCTCGATGGACCACAACGAGCGGGCGCTGGAACTGCTCTCGACAATGCCGACGGATGCCGTGACGGAGTACCTGCGTGCCATCGCCTGCTCGCGGCTGGGCCGCAAGGCCGAAGGACGCGAGCACTTCCTCGAAGCCTGCCGCCGGGATGAGCGCATGGAGTATAGGGGGAATCTGGATCCCGAAATTTCGGAACTTTTGAAAGAGTAAAAACGATGAAACGCAAACGCATAATAACGATTCTGACCTACGTTCTTCTGGCCGCAGCCTGGGGCGCAATCTTCGTCTCGCTCTTCACGGCCTGCAACGTCTACGAGGATACGACGGTCGAGATCATCCGATGTCCCGAAATCCGGGATACCATCCAACTTCCGGAGTGGGATTGCCCGGATGGAAAATTTAGATAGGAGAAATAGCCAGGTCTTGTTTCTACAGATGGTTCAGAAAAGAAGTTTTCTATATAAATAGATTATCTGTGAATTTTACACGTGTAAAATTCACAGATAATCTATTTATTGTTATCTTTGCTACGTGATTAGTCTGTAATCAACTAGAATACTAGTTGTGTATTAATTATTCGAATTCTAAGTACATGACAAAAATTTGAATACATCAAATTTCGGGACATAAATTGGTC
>ERZ857521.3610-NODE-3610-length-12440-cov-2.345095_pt1 | contig 12440 bp, 15 predicted proteins | sample MGYA00519701_ERZ857521 | MGnify/ENA primary metagenome ERZ857521 (study PRJEB31778, sample SAMEA3449346) | human gut metagenome | biome: human gut; feature: human-associated habitat; material: faeces | place: United Kingdom | collected 2010/2012 ...
GACTGACGGACGGTTCCGTCAAACTGCTAATCGGCACACACGCCGTAATCGAGGACAATGTAGAATTCCAACGGTTAGGGCTTGTCATTATCGACGAGCAGCACCGCTTTGGAGTCGCCCAGCGCGCAAAACTCTGGAACAAAAGCATCATCCCCCCGCACATACTCGTCATGACGGCGACACCGATTCCACGGACATTGGCAATGACAGTCTACGGCGACCTCGACGTCTCCGTAATCGACGAGCTTCCGCCGGGACGCAAGCCTGTAACCACTCTGCTTATGTACGAAAACAGCCGCGACCGTGTCAATCAAGCCATTTACAAGCAACTTAAGCTCGGAAGACAGGCCTACATCGTATACCCGCTGATACAAGAAAACGAGAAACTCGACCTGAAAGCCCTCGAAAACGGCTATGAATACATCTGCCACACATTCAAAGAATTCAAGGTAAGTTTCGTTCACGGTAAAATGAAACCCGCAGAAAAAGACTACCAGATGCAGCAATTCGTGACCGGCAAGACGCAGATACTCGTGGCAACAACCGTTATCGAAGTCGGCGTAAACGTCCCTAACGCCTCGGTAATGGTAATCGAGAATGCCGAACGGTTCGGACTGTCGCAGCTCCACCAGCTGCGCGGGCGCGTAGGAAGAGGCGCAGACCAGTCATACTGCATACTGATGTCAAAACACAACATAACAAAAGACACCCGCCGGCGGCTGGAAATAATGACCGAAACGACCGACGGCTTCCGCATCGCGGAAGCCGACATGCAAATGCGCGGTCCCGGCGACATAGAGGGGACACAACAAAGCGGCATAGCCTTCAATATGCGCATAGCCAATCTCGCCACCGACGGACAAATACTGTCATTGGCACGAGATTGCGCCAATTCCGTACTCGACAATGACCCCGATTTGCAATCACCCGCAAACCGCATACTGCTCGAACAACTGCACCTGCATTTCGACAAGACAGTGAATTGGAGCAGAATAAGTTAACCCCCATTCACTTTACGAACGGCATAACATAAAAACAATTAACCGGCATCTGCAATACCTTAAAATTTCATAAATAGAACAACGTCCGGCAACATCATATTTCACTGTCTCGGAAATAATTGATAAATTTGAAGTCGAATTTATGCTTTTACAAACTTACACGCCGAAAGCAATATGGAACAGACACTTGTGATACTAAAGCCATCAGCAGTGATAAGGGGATTGATGGGTGAAGTCATATCCCGATTCGAAAAAAAAGGCCTGATTATCGCAGGTATGAAAATGGTTCAGCTCGATGACAAGATACTTGCCGAGCATTATGCGCACCTTGTCGAGCGTCCGTTCTTCCCTTTGCTCAAGAAGTCGATGATGGCTTCGCCGGTAGTGGTAATGTGTGTAAGAGGCGTCGATGCCGTAGCTGTCGTAAGGGCAATGACCGGCGCTACAAATTCAAGGAAAGCAGAACCGGGAACAATCCGTGGCGACTACAGCATGAGCGGACAGCAGAACATTGTCCACGCATCAGACTCCGTAGAAAACGCTGAAATAGAGCTCGCGAGATTTTTCGACAAATCGGAAATATTCGATTTCAAGCCGGCAATGCTTGAATACTTATATGCAGAAGACGAAATTTGACAACCCATAATACAAAACAACGGAAGGAGAAGTAATGATTTTCAACAGTATAGGCAAGATATTAGGCGCAGGAGCCTTGACATTGGCCGCATTGTCATTCCCGGTAAATGCACAACAGCTCCGGTCGGTATCGGCACACAACGATATGCATGAGATGCTTATTGCCTCTCAGCGCGACATTCAGGAACAAATCAAAATCGACGAGACAAAAAAATTCATGGACATAATCCTCCAAGAGGAAGAGGAGCCTGAAATCGACATATACACAGAAAGCTGGAACAGCCAATTAGTCAACCCCTACGGAGGGATGGAAGTCCCCGACAATGTAAGGATTGATGTCAGCGAGTATGCAATGCCTGTACCGGGATATATAACATCGCCTTACGGCTACCGCCCGCGTTTCCGCCGCTCCCACAAAGGAGTAGACCTGAAACTCCAGACAGGCGACACCGTCAGAGCCGCTTTCAGCGGGAAAGTACGCCTGACGAAATACGAGCGCAGAGGATACGGCTATTATGTCATAATACGCCATGCCAACGGACTTGAAACCGTATACGGACACTTGTCGAAATTCCTCGTGAAACCGAATCAGGATGTCAAAGTGGGCGAACCAATAGCATTAGGAGGAAGCACCGGACGAAGCACCGGCCCGCATCTCCACTTCGAGACACGCTTCATGGGATATGCAATCAACCCGATGGGTATATTCGACTTCGCCAACCAGACAACCCATACCGACTACTACACTTTCAACAAAAAGACATATACCAAAGCGCGCGACTACTCTCCTGAAGCCAACGCAAAATATGCGGCTAAAGTCAGCAAGAAAAAGAACTCTTACAGCGCAAGCGGCTCCAAGAAAACCTACAAAGTGCGCAAGGGCGACACATTGGGCAAGATTGCCCGCCGCTACGGAACCACAGTCTCCACACTTTGCCGCCTCAACGGCATATCGAGCAACACCACGCTCTCGCTCGGCAAAGTGCTGCGCGTAAAATAACCGGCAATCATTTATTCTCTTCATACAAAAAAAGGATGGACTTCGGTCCATCCTTTTTAATTCAGGAAATCCAGCTTATGCCACATTTTGACACATCTTTTACCTATCTTTGCAAAAAACAAAAAAAGAATTATGGCAAAAGACTTATTCAACAGGTACATCTGGTTGGTCGACACCATTTATCAGGCACACGGCATCACATTCGAGGAAATCAATGAAAAGTGGCTCAGAAACAGCATGAGCGAGGGTCTGGACATTCCGCTGAAGACATTCCACAACCACCGCAAGGCCATAGAGGAAATCTTCGACATCAGCATCGTTTGCGACAAGCGCGGCGGCTACAAATACTACATCGAGAACGCCGACGATATGGAAAAGGGCGGGATCAGGACTTGGCTGCTCAACACGTTTGCCGTCAACAACCTCATAAACGAGAGCCACCACCTGAAAAGGAGGATACTGTTCGAGCAGATTCCGTCTGGTCAGAAATACCTCACCCCACTGATAGAGGCAATGCGCGACGGAAAGACCGTAGTGATGCGCTATAAAAGCTTTTGGCGGCAGGACGAGTATTCCGTGGAAGTGGAGCCGTTTCTCGTCAAAGTGTTCAGGCAACGCTGGTATCTGCTGGCAAGAAATCCACGAAAAGACGTATTGAGGATATACGCCTTGGACAGAATCCGCGAGCTAAGGCAGGCCGAAAACACGTTCACAGTCCCCAAGGATTTCAGCCCCGAAGATTATTTCTACAATTCTTTTGGGATAATCTCGCCTGACAACTGCCCGCCGGAAGTCGTCAAGCTGAAAGTCTACGGCACGCAGAAAGAGTATTTCCGCACCCTGCCGCTGCACCACTCTCAGGAAGAAATCGAGAATACGGACGAATACACCGTGTTCCGCTATTACCTGTCCCCGACATACGACTTCATTCAGGAAATACTCTCACACGGCTATAACGTGGAAGTACTTGCCCCGAAGCATGTCAGGGACGAGGTAAGGCAACACGCCGAGGTAATCGCGTCAAGAGGATAGCCCCTCTCTCTTTGCATCTTATTTTTCAATATGTTGCTTATGCATTTTTTACTTCTTTATAATCTTCTCAATTAATTGTTGATATTCTTGAAAGATATTGTCGAATGAAGAGTACTTCATACAATACCACCATCCAGTGTTCTTGACAGTTAATCCGCAGTCGGATATAATTTTTTGGAACGCATCACTATCAAGCAGTTCTTGTGAGAGTTTATCTTTATCACTGAATTTTGCGATGCCGAAATAAATTTTTCTGGACTTCGCATAGTATTCGATGATTATTCGAACCGGAACATCATTTATGCTTGATACAACTGCAAGGTTTTTCCATTGACCGGCATTCGCCCAATTTTCCCAATTGCCGATAATATCATAGCCACTTTCCCGTAGCGTGTCCGCCCATGACATAAACATATTTTCTTCTTTCGACCGCTGAGACACCTCATTTGTCACAGGATTAGGTTCTATCACTAATGTTTCAGGCTCCGGAGTCTGCACATCCGGCTTTTTATCTTCAACTTTTTGAGTTTCGGTTTCTTCCGTATTCTTTTCTGCGACACGTATTTTCTCTGTTTTTGCCTGTTCTTTTGCTATCCTTTTCTGTTCTCTCTTTTGCCTGAGGTTTTCTTCCCGCTGTTTGCGTTCAGCTTCTTTCTGAACCAACTTTTCCATATATTTCTCAACATAGGTATCTACATTATTCATACTGACCAAAGGAGGCTCAGGGTTCTTTAACCCAAACCTTATTCGCCCTATCAGCCATCCAATCAACCAAAGTATTGCCACTGCAGCAAGCAATCCAGCCATAATTCCGATTGACATGCCGAATAATGACAAAAGGGCTTTTATAAAAGACTCAAGATTGCTGTTTTCGGTTGAGTCATCTGTAGATTTCGCTGTTTGCTCAGATAGTTCAACTTTTTCGGTCTGTTCAGTCACTTCCGACGATACTATTTTTGTTGAATCTCCGGTTTCCGAGACTAAAGTGGAAACCGAAGATTTGTTTTCGGAGACATCTCTCAGTTCCGAAATTCCGAACAATGCCGCCACTACTAAAATAATAACGCCGAAACCAAAAGCTTTTGCATAGTGACTCCTCGCTTTTCTCCACCTATTATACGGTCTGGACTGCAACTCGCTATAAATAGGTGTATATTTATCAATTAAAGAATTAGCGGTGTTTTCCCGCTCTCTCAAATCCTTGCCTTCATAACTTCTTTGACTGATTTGCCCATCCTGATTACGGGAAATCCCTCTAACTGTCACCAAATTTTGAACCTTTTCCCTTTCATCTTCAGCATAAGCTATCATATTAGCAGCTTTCTCAAATTGCTCCTGTTCTTGGGCAGACAGCCAAAAATTAGTCCTGCACCATATAACGAATCCAGTTTACTAAAAAAAGAGTCAGCACCACTATCGGTACTATTACTGTCGCAAATGCAAATGCAAGCCAAATAATTGCTAAAACAATTACAATAATTATGCAACCTCCTGCCAATTTATTCTCACTCTGTTTTCCCATCTTATTTTTTGTATTTTAAGTGTTTAAAAAATGATATTCCTGTACCACGCAGCCCAGAAGAAAACCTTAGACCGTGCCGTCCGAATGTGACATTAAGCAATCGTGAAACGAATGATAGTGACACACCCCTTTTGCCGACATTAAGCATTGTGTGCGGTGCTATACGGAATCTTCTCCAAAAACGCCATTGCAACATATCTGTGAATTTTTAAATTATTTTCGACTATAAATAACATCAAAAGTCCTGTAACTGTCAAAAAACCGTCTGAATGGAGAAAATATTTTTTCAGTTATTTTCCAATCAGCCTTGCCTAAGCGGGTAGGATGATAAGATTGGAACAAAAGCACACCCTCTTCCCTGTAATAGTACAGTTTACATCCGAAATCTCCCTTACGTCCATCCTCAAATTCAAAAACATAATCCCACTTGGCATCTTCACAAGGTATCCTGTCTTGGAAGCAATTCTTTACAACACTGTTGAAAATATTGCCGTTTTGGTCGCAACATACAATGATATTAGGTTGCAAGATATCTATTTCCATAGCCAAGAACGTCCCATCTTGTTCCAAGATTTTACGCAAAGTCACAGATGAACAGTTTTTCCCTCCAGCCAGTTTCTTAGCCTCAACATATGCAAAAGGGATATCATTAAATGCTTGTATGATTGATGCGTCATTATAGGCTTGGTCATTAAGCTCCTTACCCTTATTATCATCTGTCATATGCCATAAACCGTACAATAATCGGGCAATGTTCTTGAAATATCCAGTCCGTCCTTTCAAATTCCTCGTTTTAAAAGCATTTTCTTGGGATTTCTCGTCACCCTCATAACCCACCATAAGCCGTCTGGTGTCATATCCCCATCCATCCGGGCAGTCCTTTACAATAAACATAATCCTTCTTTCCGCGTCACGCCATTTCTCATTGATGTCGTATCCACTGTCTTCTTCCTTATGTTTAACCACAAGTCCGTCTTTACAAAACAAATGTGCTTTATCAGCCCCGTATGAGGCAATCCATTTGTCAAACAGATTGTTGAGGTCTGCGTTATATCCCTCTTTTAATTGCTTCTCAACATATTGCTCCATAATGTTGAAGTTTTATGCCTCCTGCCCGATGCCAAAGAAGGAGAGGTTTGTATTCTCAAAAATGCGGAAAGCGTGGCACCGAAGCCCATTCAGCAAGCAGGTTCTGGAATACCTTGAAGATGAAATAAGCAGCAGTCCCACGCCCATATCGTTTCGATATGACGCAGGAAAATGTCCGCCCGTCCCCTCTTCATTGAATTTTCCAGATTCGCTTGCGAGAACAAACTTACACTTTCCGTGTTTGTCAATATGTATCACAAATATAGCAAACATATCATCACAAACAAAGTAATTTTCAATTAATCCGTCGCACCACGCACTGCCGGACGTGAAACTGCCGCTGCACCGTTTACAGCCGCAAATGTAGCCTCAACGTATGTCAAAACGAAGCCCAACCCGGATTTTTTAGCGCACACCAATAAATTACAATATGTGGCTATTCCGGCTCATGCCAACTGTACCAATCATCTGTCACGTAGTCCTCATCATTTTCTTCCTCCGTACGCATCCTGAAGCACCAGCCATTAAGACTGCGGCATGATGCGTCCACTTGTTTCGCGAGCTTTTCCAACTCGCGGAGTTTTTCTTCGCTGTAATTGTCGGCCGTGAAAGAAGCCTTCAGGTACATCCCGCCGGAAATCCGGAAAAACACATCATATCCGTCGTCCCACTTCGTAATATCATAGGGCAGCCCAATGTGCCGGACAAAATCCCTCACCGGGACTTCAATCGCGGCACATTTCGCCCTAATTGCAGACTTCCGCTGCTCCACTTCCCTACGTACGCCGGCAATGTCGAATCTTTCCCATTCCGCCTCCCATTGCGGAATGCCACAGACGAACGAGGCGCAACGCGCCGCGACATCCTCTATGCGATATTCCACATAAAATCCCCTGTCGACAGGATCGTCCTCTCCATTGAATTGGTCAAGATGTATGCTCAAAAAAAGAAAGTTACGGTAGCCGACACCACCCCTGCTCAAAATACCTTTAGAATATCTCCAAGACAACTCCACATACGCGCCGGTGCCGGCAATCCTGTATTTACGCATACAACGGTTCACCCCTATTTCTTCCTCAATACAGGAGAAACCGGCATCGGCAAGCTGTCCGTCTATCTTAAAGAACAGGGATTTATCATCCGCTTCTTCCAACAAGCCTCCTCCTGAAAAATACTCCTTGACAATACCATCGTAAAACTCTTTTTTAATTTCCATATCGGAGCGTCCATAGCTTACACACTCCATCGCTTCCTCCCGACTCATAATGCCTGAGATTTTAGTTATCTATTCAAATCTATTCTCCGAATCAACAAACTTGCCATATTTTCTCACAAAAAGTAAATCAAAATCACAAATTAAACTGCCGTCCGGCTTCATCACCTTTACCATTGCCATATGACTAGGATATCGTCCGTGAAGAATCATAATCATATCGGTAAGCCGACAATCTTCTATGCCCATACCCATATCGGATAATTCCGGGAAACTACCTTCCCAATCCTTAGACATAAATGCCGTAGCAATAATCGCACAATCTAGCTCGTCAGCCAAATGTCTTAAAGAACTAAGAAAAGAATGCCCATAGAATTTTTCATAACGGCTATAATTGCTATCAACGAAAACATATTTGATTTTATACCTTGCCACGTCCTCTCTTATTTTCCCTATCCATGCCATACTTTCATAATCCTCATAAGTTTCAAAACAATCTATGTAAAACGGAACTTTTCTAAGTCTTTGATCATTTGCTATGATTCGCTCCACTGTTTTCTCATCTTTAAATATTTCCTTGCTGAACGAGCTACTCTCGTAATACTCTTCATATTCTGTATAATCCAACAACTCCGTTTCTCCTTGTTCATTTTCATAAACAACCTGCGTCTCAAGTTCGTATGCATTAACCAATAATCTTTTTACAACATATTCTTTACTATGATTAGAGAGTAATAATACCGGCATATTCCTGTCAAATGCAATATGCTTTGCCATAGATATTATGAACGTGGTTTTACCTTTTCGTGGACGACCTGCTAATAAAGAAAACGTATGAGGACTCCACAAATCAACTATACTGTCTATCATGCTCATTCTAAACATAAACCAGAATCGGTCATTAGAAATATGTTTTTTCTTTCGTGATTTTCCCGCCATTGCGCTCAATGATACGTCTGATTATTCCAAGCGATTTCTCGCTTAATGGCGTTTTGTCGTTGTACACAAATTCTTTCAAGGCGGAACGGTTGCTTATCACTATGTCTTTCAAATCCCATGCATAGCAACAGTCAAGATATTCCAGCTTATCGCATTTCGACAAATCCAATTTTTCCACCTTATCAAACAGCCCGCCGCCAGTATTATTAAATATCAATTCCCGGAGCTCCACGCTATTCGAGAAATCTGCCCAAAGACAAGCCTCTCCATGCAGATAGACGGTTTCTATTCCCGGATTGCCGGTCAAGTCGAAATGGCTGATAAGATGTGATGCACTGAAATGTTTTATGGACTGGCACCCTCTGATGTCAACATCGTCAACATTCATCTCGCCACTGTCGGCATCTATCCCTATGATATTATCATCATCTCCGGAGGATACGTAAATATTGAATCTTTCTTCAGCAGCCATACAACTGGCCGGATATGCATGCGACGCACCATACCATTCCGGCTTTTTTGAATACGGCGGAACGGAAATACTCGATACATGCCCATCCCCCCAATCAATACTGCATGAGCCCCCATTCAGCAACACACTTACATTCCCGATATTGCCACAAGTCCAGTTAAGCGCCTTGACGGTTATTATTATCTGTCCCATAAGCTACTCATTTACAAGCCAACTGCTTTATTTCTTCGGCGGTCAACTCACGGCTACCGATATCCGTACCATCTATGTCATAGGCCGTTATGACATTGCCGTTTCTGACGATGAAATGGTCCTCATCCGCCGCGATGACATCGCCGCACGGCTGCATCGAGGTAAGCAATTTGCCGTCAGGAGAAATTATCTCCCATTCCGCCTTGAAAAGAAGAACGAAAAACTCGCCGCAAACCACCTTGCCGCGATAATCCGATTTCTTGAAACGTCCCGACAATTCATCGAGAAAGACAATCCTGTCAGCTTTCCCGGAGTCCATATAACTGACCGTGACCTGCGGGAAACACACTGTCACACGCTTTGGAAGAGTGTTGCCGTTCACTCCGAATTGCATCATTTCCACCTTGACATCTTTAATCAAAACACTCATACGTCTATAGTTTTACTATTATTACTGAATTCTGATGCAAAATAACAGCGATGGTATGCCAGAATGTGACACAGGCAGAAATAATTTCAAAAAAAAATCCACTTATGTCAATATTTGGCACAAGCAGCGGATAACTTTGCCATAAATCAAATATCACAACACTATGAACTTAAAAACAACCACAGAAAAAATCAAGACAGCCATCAGTAAGCGCAAAGTCATCGAACTGTTCTACCTGCTTGACGATGAAGAAAAAATGTATTTCACGGTAGCTCCCGTCCGCATTGAAGAGCGCAACGGAAAGCTCTACCTGCTATCTTTGGACCAGCGCGACCATGCATACGCCTTCGACATTGCAAGGATTGCCGCCATGGATGAATATTGGGCGAATTTCAACTTATGCAAAGACTTCAATATGGAGCTGTTCAAAAATAAATTGCTCAACTAAGGCAACAATATGAGCGGATATTTAGAGGCAACAAACGAGAAAGAAGCGAACCCTGAACAACTTAGGGAAGAACTCCGGGAAATAGAATCGGAGATAAAAGCTATTGTCGGGCCACGCAGGGATGATGACTGGGTAGAGATTCCGCCGGACATTGACCGCGATAAGCTGTCCAGCCTTTTGCGGGAACGACGCTACCGCCTCGCCATGCTGTTCCGCAATGACCCTGCAGGGCTAGAACATTTCAAGAAAATAAATGGTTACCTTAAAGAACTTTCTGACCGCATGTATAAGAAAGGAGCAAGAGTTTACCGGCAATATCTCACAGCGGGTATCGACGGAGATTTCGACGACGATTTTATGATAGAAGCCGAATTGCGGTTTATATACAACGGAAAAAATTCCATCTCCAAACTCGGGGATGAAGAACATTACAGCTCGGATTTCAATTATATGATAAATGTCTGCTATGATTTCTGCGCAGACAAGCCCCATGCCGGAGCGTCATTCTCCAAGAGTTTCCGCAAAAGCGACACTCCGGAAATGACTGACAGGGAACTGGAACTCGACAACAGCGACGATAGAATCGACCACCACGAAATGAAAATATGGATTCCGGAACTCGAAGGTATTAGAATCTGCAATGCAGTCAACGAAATCTGTGTTTATGACACCGGTTATTCCGTGGCCGACCTCCTGCGCATGAACGATTTTTGGTGCAATGTGAAAGCCGTATACCAGCATATCCGCGACCAAGACGGAAAAGCAATCTAAGGCTTTGACACCGGGATTAACGAAAGCGGAGGACGTGCGTTTGCATGCCCTCCGCTATGACCTTTACACAACAATCTGTATTATTTCACTTTGTCAGCAAGTTCTGCACCAGCTTTGAATTTAACTACCTTCTTAGCCGGAATGGTAATCTTAGCCTTAGTAGCCGGGTTGATGCCTGTACGTTCGCCCTTTTCAACTACAGAGAAAGTACCGAATCCGATAAGAGCTACCTTATCATTCTTAGTCATGGCGTCTGTGATAGCCGCAATTGTCGCGTCCAATGCATTTTTAGCATCGGCTTTTGTCAGGTTTGCTTTTTCAGCAATCGCGTTGATTAATTCTGCTTTATTCATAATTAAAATATTTAGGTTTATGGTATTCTCCGACAAATGTATGTTATTCCAAACAAAAAAACAACTAATAACCTATAAAAATTCAATTTAAGCCGTTTTTGTCTTATTTTCCACAAAATTCATAGCAATTTATTGATTGCGAAGTACCTCCAAAGCGGCGCAAGCATCAGCGACTGCTTTATCCCGTCGTCCAAAAGCAGCTGCCTCACGTCATCGACAGTAAGCAAATGCACCGAAATGTCCTCCGTGCCTTCAAGATGCTGGCCAGAAACCCTGCGCACTCCCTTTGCGAGATAACAATGGGTGAGATTGTTGGTGGTACTCGGATTGCCGGAAATTACCATAGTCCTCTCCCACTCTCCGCCGCCGTACCCCGTCTCTTCCCACAGCTCGCGCTTGGCCGCCTCGAGCGGCTCTTCGCCCGGGTCAACCACGCCGGCGCACAATTCGTAGCGCGTCTGGCCTATGCCATGGCGGTACTGCCTTATCATGACGAACTCGCCGCCGTCAGTAATGGCAAGGATATTCACCCAGTCAGGATATTCCAGAACATAAAACTCGTCGTTGACATTGCCGTTCGGCAATTCCACCGTGTCGCGCCGTGCCGTCAGCCACGGACGGCGTATGAGATATTCACTTTTGAGCGTCTTCCATTTACGCTCGTCCAAATCGTTTATGAGCATAATTTTCTTGTCAATGTTTTTTCAGGGCCTTTGTTGTTCAATGAAATGGGGACTTCACCGAAGAAAAATGGGAGAAGATTTCTGTTTTTCACAAAAATTTCAAAAGAATTCTTGACGGAACCGGATAATATGCTTTACTATGATAAAATAGAATGCCATTTTTGGCCATTGTATACCGCAAAGATGTTTTTCAGAGAGGATGTGAGGGAATGGAGAACTATGGTGTGCTGAGCTTATTGCCGGTGGCGGTGGTGATTGTCCTGGTGTTTTTGACCAAGCGGACGACGGTCTCCCTTTTGGCGGGAACGTTGGTGGGGGCGGTGATGCTCTACGGGGTCCACTTTGCCAAGCCGTGGCTGGAGGTGGTCTACGGGGTCATGGGCAGTGAGCTGTGGATTTGGCTGGTGCTGGTCTGTGGCTTTTTCGGCAGCCTGGTGGCGTTGTTTGAGGCCTCCGGGGGGATCTATGGCTTTACCGACATCGCTGCTAAAATCTGCAAAGGGGAGAAACGAACGCTGCTCGCCGGCTGGCTGTTGGGGATTGTCACCTTCGTGGATGACTGGCTGTCCATCCTCTCTGTGGGCACAGCGATGCGGCGGGCCACGGACCGGTTTCACATTCCCCGGGAAATGCTGGCCTTTCTCAGCAATGCCACGGCG
>ERZ857521.3615-NODE-3615-length-12416-cov-2.429820_pt1 | contig 12416 bp, 11 predicted proteins | sample MGYA00519701_ERZ857521 | MGnify/ENA primary metagenome ERZ857521 (study PRJEB31778, sample SAMEA3449346) | human gut metagenome | biome: human gut; feature: human-associated habitat; material: faeces | place: United Kingdom | collected 2010/2012 ...
AGCTCGTTGAACTTGGCGAGCACTTCGACGTAGACGGCGGCCACGGCGTTGACCAGGCCCTTGTCGAGCTCGAGTTCGGTGGCTTCCGGGGTACGGGCGAGCTTCAGGAACGTGTACGGGCCGATGAACACGGGCTTGGTGTCGATGCCCAGCGCCTTGGCCTCGTTGAACTCGTCGAACGGCTTGGTGGAGTTGAGCTTGATCTCCGCGGCCGACTCGACTTCGGGCACCAGATAGTGGTAGTTGGTGGTGAACCACTTCTTCATCGGCAGGGCGGTCACGTCGCCCTTGTCGCCCTGGTAGCCGCGGGCCATGGCGAAGAGCGTGTCCTCCTGGTTGTCGAAGGAGAGACGTGCGTAACGCTGCGGAATCACGTTGAGAAGGATGGCGGTGTCCAGCATCTGATCGTAGTAGCTGAAGTCGTTGCTGGGAATGAGGTCGATGCCGGCGGCCTGCTGCAGCTTCCAGTGCTTGGCGCGCAGTTCGGCGGCGGTGGCCTTGACGGCGGCGAGGTCGTTGGCACCCTTCCAGTAGCCTTCGATGATCTTCTTCAGTTCGCGGTTCTGCCCGATGCGGGGGAAGCCGGAGACGGAAGTCAGAGTGGACATGAATCCTCCAATGTATGCGTTCGTAACCCGACTTAGGGTAGCAAAACATCCGGATTCCGGCCCTTATAAATGGCCGCAGAGTGTCGTTATAGATGGAATTTATATCCGCTTTAGTCGAAGTCTTTCACATTGATGACCGCGAGCAGTTCGCCGCTGTGCACCTGCCATTCGTCGAACGGTTTGTTCGATCCCATGATCACGATGGATGCGGGCGAAAGTCCCAAATTCAGCAGGTCGAGTCGTTCGCCGTCGGAGTCGGCGGAGGCGAGCCATTGGGCGCTGATCGACACAGTCGGCTCGTGGCCCACGATCATGAACACGCGATTCTTGGCCTTGACGTGGGCGAGCTCGTCGAACACCGCCTGCACTCCCCCGTCATACAGGCTGATGCGGTAGTCGACGATTGGCTTGTCGCCAAAGGTCTTGAGCATGCGGTCCAACGTCTGGCGCGTGCGGGTAACGGACGAGCAGGAGATTTGGTCGGGCACCAGTCCCAACGACTCGATGCCCTTGCCCACGGCCTTCGCCTGTTTCAGACCTTTGTCGGTGAGCTCGCGCTCCGAGTCACCCTTGTCGCCGAACGGCTCAGCCTTGGCATGCCTCATGATGATGAGAATATGGTCGTATTTCTTCGCCGCTTTGGCGACTTTACTCAGCTTGATGCCCATCCGTGGCTCCCTTCACGAACCGTCTGCCCGGTGTGGCGGTGTGGCGGTGTGGTATTGCTTCCAGTATAGAGGTGTGTGAGCGTTCACAAACTCATCGTTTGGCGGTTATTCGTGCGTATTGCCAAGTTCTCCCACCTGACGGTCGAGGTCGCGCAACACCTTACGTAGTTTGTGGTCGGAGATGTCGCGCAGTTCCAGTTCCTCGATCTGCGCTTCACGCTGTTCGTCGGTGAGCGAGTCGATGTCGGTCTGTGTGTCCTTGGTCACGCGATCGCGCTTTCTGAGCGCCTCGAACCCGGAGGCCATGGCGCGCGAGATAACAAGGAAACCGGTATGACCGATCATCTGGTGGTCGGGGCGTACGGCGAGGCCCTGGGCCTTCCATGTGCGTTCGAACGATTCCTGGATCTGCGGCTCGGTCCAGCAGCCGGCCGCGCGCAGGGCTTCGGCCATGCGGCTCATCTGCGTGGTGGTAGTTACGTAACTGACCAACACGCCGCCGGGGGCAATCACGCGGTATGCCTGCTCGAGCCTGTTCCACGGGTCGAGCATGTCGAGCATGATGCGGTCGAACCAGTGTTCGGGCAGTTCGGCGGCAACGGAATCGAAGTCGCCGGTTTTGAGATCCCACCAGCTGGGGGCCTCGCCATAGTACAGCGTGGCATTGGCTTGGGCGACCTTGGCGAATTCGGGGCGCAGCTCGATCGTGGTCAGGTGGCCGCGCTCGCCCACGGCGTCCAGCAGGTTCACGCTCATCGCGCCCGAGCCGGCACCGGACTCAAGCACGCGCATGCCGGAGCGGATGTCGCCGAGCTGAATAACTTGGGCGATGTCCTTCGGATACATGATCTGCGCGCCGCGCGGCATCGAAAGCACATAATCGGCCAGTCGCGGGCGCATCACCGCATACTCCCAGCCGCCGATGGCGCGCGAGGACTTCCACGGCTTGTTCTTGTCTTTCTCGGGGTAGACCTGATTGACCTGTGCCTCGCGCTTGGCATGCACGGTGAGGATTACGGTGCCTTCGATCTTGCCAATCACATCGTCATGCAGAATCAGGCCATGCTCGGTCTGCGTGGAGCCGCCGGCCACAAGCTGATCGGTGATCTTCTTGCCCTTGCGGTCGGTGAACTGCACTTTCTCGCCTGCGGTGAGAGGCCCGCGCCTCGGCTCCATAACTTGCTCCTTGCGTGCTCGGTGGGTCAATCGCTACAAGTCTAATGCATGTAAGCTCGCTGGTGAGGTGATGACGATGCGAATGCAGATGACAAGCCAGATCGATGCCGGCGGCAATGACCCCATTTTCCTGATGTTCCACGGTTACGGCAACGACGAAAGCGAGATGATGCGGATTCTCGACGCCGTATATGCGCCGACGCGAGCCGATGCGGCCCCGGCCGCAATTGCCGCCGTACCCAGCTATATCTCGTTCCGCGCCACCTACGCGAGGCCCTATATGGGCGGCAATTACTGGTATCCCGACGGCTGCGGCGTGGACGAGCGCCAACGCGAATGCGCGGCGGTCGGGGATGCGGTGGCTTCACTGCTGGATGCCTCGGCATTCGCCCATCGCAGGAAGATATTGATCGGTTTCTCCCAAGGCGGTTATCTGTCGTATCGTCTGGTCAAGGTGCATCCGACGTTGTTCGATGCCGCGATCCTGCTCAGTCCTTCGTTCATGGGCGAGGAACAGGCGGCGCTTGACTCCCCTACCCGATTCTTCCTGGCGTATGGCGCGCAGGACCGCACGATTCCGCTGCCCGACCAGCAAACGGCCCATCAGGTCCTTGAACGGGCCGGACATCTGACCTATCGCGAGTATTCCGGCATGGCCCATGCCATCTGTGATGAGGAAATCGCCGATATCCGGGATTTCCTACGTGCCATATGATGCCGGTGAGTGAAACACGGGTTGTCGAGTGGTTCCGCAATCACACCAACGGATTGCCGGCTGCCTGATACAGCGACCACCAGTCACGGCGTTCGAGTTCGATATCGGCACCGGCCGCCATCTGGCGGATGCGCTCCGGTGTCATTGAGCCGAGCAACGGCTGGATACCGGCGGGATGACGCAGAATCCAAGCGACGGCAATGCCGTTGGGCGTGGAACCGTATTTGCCGGCAAGACGGGTCAATTCGGCGTTCAGCTCGGGGAAATGCTCGTTGCCGACGAACGGACCGTATTCCGTGCCGGATTGGAATGGGCACCATGCCTGAATGGTCATATGCTTCAGCCGTGAATAAGGCAGGATGCCGCCGGTGCGATCGGCTGCGGGATCGCTCGCCATATTGAATTGGATTTCAGCGTCGAGCATCTGTGTATGCATCAGGCCGAACTGCAGTTGGTTGATTTCCAATTTCTGACGAAGGCCGCTTTGCAATAGTTCGATCTGCCACGGGCCCATATTGCTGACTCCGAAATGACGCACTTTACCGCTTGATTCCAACGCGTCGAATGCTTCGGCGACCTCGTTCAACTCAAACAGCGTGTCAATACGGTGCAGCAGCACGGCGTCGACGTAATCCGTCTGCAAAGCCTCAAGCTCGTGATCGAGTGCGTCAATCAGATGCTTGGCGCTGAAGTCATATCCGTTGGCGCCGCCATCGTTTTCGCCGAAACTGTAGTCGATGCCGAACTTGGTTTGGATGAAGATGGTGCTGCGGTCGAGTCCTGCGTCCTTCCACGCTTGGCCGAAACGCTTCGAACTGGCGTGCGCGGCATGATCATGGAATCCATAGATGTCCGCCGTGTCGAAATAGTCGATGCCAGAATCATGGGCCACGGCCACGGTACGTGCCGCATCGGCGGCATCCAGCGCGTCCATGCGCATCACACCCAGCGCCACTCGTGACGCAATCATGCCGGATTGTCCGATTTCCTGAGTCTTCATAGTGTCTCATTTCTGTTATCGCGAATCGGCGAACGGGCACTGTCCGCCTCGTTGCCGGGCAGCAATCTCCATTGCCGCGGCTTATGTCACCTTATCGCTTGAAGTGCACTTGAAGGCAACTCGCAGGCAGGCAGCGCGCGCTGCCGGGCGCGTCTTCGCGTCTTTATGTCTTCGCTGTGACCGAGACATCGTTGTGCCGTAATCATGCCTATTTCTTGTATGATGACCTCTATAGCAACAGAGCTAGGGGGATTCCATGAACACTGCCGATTCAGCCAAAGTCACCGATGCCAATGCCGGCGCAAACAATGCCATCCATATCCCGCACAATCCCACGCTTGCCGGATTGGCCACGCTGACCCGCAACGTGGCGTACAAAACCGGGGCCGATAACCTGGTGATGGATATCATCTCACCACAATCCACCGGCGATGACGATGACCGCCGCTACCCCACCGTGGTGTTCGTGCAGGGTAGCGCGTGGACCACACCGGACCGTGATTACGAGATCCCGCAGCTATCCGAACTGGCGCGAGAGGGATTCGTGGTGGCGACGGTGAACCATCGCAACGCCTCGCGTGACGCCAGTGCCGTGTTCCCTGCCTATCTGAAGGATGTCAAGGCGGCGATCCGGTACCTGCGGGGGAACGCGCGGCGCTGGCACATCGACCCTGAGCGGCTGGGCATCTGGGGCACGTCGTCCGGCGGCAACACGTCTCTGCTGGTGGGGCTCACTGCCGACGACCCGCGGTATGAAGACGGCAGTTATGCCACCGAAAGCGACGCGGTGAGCTTCGTGGTCAGCTGCTTCCCGCCCACCGACATGATGGAGGCGATCGACGCGTTCGGCAACGAAGATGACCCGTTCCGGCTGTACTATTTCGGCCCGTTCGCCGCAGTGGTCGGGGCGACCCATGAAACCGGATTGAGCGACGACGTGCGCCGCCGGGCGGCCGACATGAGCCCGTACCTGCAGGTGCGTGACGGGGTGGCCTATCCGCCGACGATGCTGCTGCACGGCACCGCCGACACCGTGGTCCCCTACCGGCAGTCGGTCAAGATGCACAAGAGGCTTCTCGAACACGGCGTGGACTCGCGGCTGGTGCTGGTCGACGGCGCAGAACACGAGCGCGACTTCTGGAGCCCGCAGGTGTTCGATATGATCTTCGATTTCATTCGGGAGCGGTGCTGAGATAATCAGACCGTATTGGGTCGGGGATAACTTGTATTCGATTCCCGGAAAAGCTTCTAACAAATGCCGTGTGAGCACACGCACGGCAGTGACACAATCAGGCACTATGGTGGCGGGTATGACTTCGGTTCGTGCTGTCGAGCAGACGCGGATGGGGATTGCCGCGCTGCTCGTTTCCAATATCGGCTGGGGCGTGCTGCCGCTGTACTGGCACGCGCTGTCCGGCATGAATGCCATCAGCGTGCTGGCGTATCGGCTGATCGCCACGCTGGTGGTCATGATTGCGCTGCTGATGGCATTCCGCCGCTATCGTGCATATCACGCGATCGCCGCGCTTTGGTGCGCAGCGGAGCAAAAGGCTGTTCGCGCTGGAACTCGCCGCCACCACGGCTATCAGCGTGAATTGGTTGCTGTACATATATCTGGTGGTCAACGGCCAGGCGCTGCAGACCTCAATCGCGTACCTGACTACGCCTCTGCTCAACGTGGCGCTGGGCGTGGGCATGTTCGCTGTGCAGTCACCGACGTTCCCGTGGGTGGCGATCGTGCTCGCCGCCAGTTTCTCCGTCTACGGTCTGCTCAAACGCTACGTGCCGTTGGACGCCATTGCACAGGCCGAGAACGACAAGGACATGCGGCAATGGGAACCACTGAACAGCATGCTGTTGATTTCCAGCACACTCGCTTTCGCTCGATATGATGACAAACGCATGTGGGCCTATGACGTGATCGAGAATGCGATGACGCGCAATCTGGGATACTCGTTCAGCGAAGAATACGACGAAAGTGCCGAGGATAACGAGGATACGAACGAAGTCGGTGGACAGCCCGGCCCGCGTCTGAACTACGGCCCGACCTACTACGCCGCCTTCGTGCACGATCCGGAAGGCAACAACATCGAGACCATGCTCGTCTGAGTGTCCGACAGCTCAACAGCGACAAAACCAGATCCCGCCATGCGCAATGTTCGCATGGCGGGATCTGTCATATTCCCAGAGAATCAAACATCTCAGCAGCCGTATGGAAACGCGGGCCGTTCTCCGCTGAATATTCATGGATTTCCCGCAAGGCAGAAAACGTATCAGTAGGAACGGCGCTCTGTTGAGGAAGGTCTAATGAAAGTCGGAACTCGTACGTGTCTGGATTGGAACACATGTGATTCCCCCCCCCTAGCCCCGGTTACTTGAACAGGTCGAACAGGCTGAACGTGGTCTTCTTGTAGATGGTGTTGTACAGCTTGCGCTTGGGGTGCAGCCATCCCATGCCCTTCTTGCCGTAACCGGGAATCAGCGCACGCTTGACCGCACGGGTGGCGCGGCCCTTCGTACGCGCAGACAGGCTTTTCTTCCAGCTGGGTTTCCTCATCCCGTATTTCATGGCGGCCTCTTTTCGGATGGTTATGCTCATTCTATACAGTGCTGAACACGTAGCAGATCGAGCAATCAGACAAGCAAATCGTATACGCTGCGCATGGCGAGCAACCCGTCCGTCATCCATTGGTAGGCTTCCGTCATACCGCCGGAGAAATCCACATCATGCCGTACCAAAAGGTGGCGGTTCTTCTTGTCGGCTTCCGGCTCGTCCCAAGTCGCCTCGCCCAAAGCAGACAGCATCCGTTCAACGGAATCCTTCATGCCGTAAAGTTTCGTGTACTGGAACGTGTCGATGAAATACAGGTCGACCGTAATGTAGCCGTCTCGAATATTCAACGCTCCATCCGGGTGGCAGAACCCCGAGCCCACGCCGAAGCTGATCCATGTGTCGCTGTTCGTCTTGCGACCGGATGGGTCGCCGTATACAGCAACATAGTCGGGCCGCGTTGCAGCATATCTATACAGGCCATTCCAGAAGCTGCGCCGCAGTGAGATATTGTTGCTGACTTGCCGCAGTTCGTCCAAGGTTCTGCCGTCCGCGACTTTCCACACTGTCCAACCGTTGTTGATCTGCTTGTTCTCGCCGGTTTCGAGCATTCTGGCGCGGCGGAACGCGCCGGATGGGCTATCGAATATCTCGCCGTTGGACAGGCGAATGCGATGGTCTTCGGTTACGGTTGCCGTGGCGGTTACGCCGGCATACCGACTTTCCAACATGTCACCGGCTGTAAGGATCTCTCTCTTGCATAAGTCGGCGAAATCGACGGCATTCTGTTCGCGCTCTCCTTGGCTCAAGTTCCTGCTGCGCAGAGTCTGCATAGCCTGTTCCCCCGCTGTGGGGCTTGTCCACACCTGCAATGCAAGATCGGCAAGTCGCGCGCCGCGCCGCGCGATCGCCTGTTCATCCCATTGCGTGGCGTCGTGCAGTTCGGCGGAAATGGACAGGTATTCGCTACTATACCCGCCGATCGCACGGTTCTTCTTCTGTTCGAATGTTCCGTCGGAAAGTTCCGAGTTGTATGCGGTCAATGTCAGATTTCCCAGACTGTTCACCAGCAGCGGGAATCGGCCGGGGTCGGAGAGCATATCGCGCCATTCGGCATGCGCCATGGCGTTCTGTGGCATGATGTGTTCGACGGTGTATTCGTCGAAGGACCGCGGGTCCTTGGGATGGTTGTGGTTTTCCAATCCGGCGAGCAGATATTTGCAGCGCGAGGCCGGGCGGTGCAGATTCTCGCCGAGCAGTGCCTGCCTGAATTCCTTATCCGTGGGCATGCGCGTGGCTTTGGCGGTTTCGGTGAGGAGCAGCGCGGCGAAGGTTTCGGCCGGATCGTCTTCCGCTGATTCGAGCTTGGCGATCAACGACGGGACGAGCTTGTTCAGTCCGTTGCTGGATACCGAGCAGACCATTCGGCGGAACAGATACGATTCGAGATCCGCGAGCATGCGCAGCAGCCCGTCCCGGGTTATGCGTTCATGCTTCCATGCCGCGAACATGTACAGGAGCAGCGGATCCGTAACAGTGCTGTCCAAGGTTTGGATCGAGGCGAGACGGCGGTCCACGTTCGCGTCGCCGCTGCCGGCAGACGCGATGCCTTTGATGGCGGCATAATACCCGGCATATTCCAGCATGTTCTCGAGAAGATTGTGTGTGCGTTCCATGCGCGGCATGGAGCTATCGGCTGCGAAACGCTTGAATTCCGCGTACATGACGCGGCCTTTGAGCACGGGCTTTTTCAATGTAACGACCATCCAGTCGTGCAGGAACGCATCGAATGAGATGTTGCCGAGAACACGTTCCATGGGCAGCCAATAGTCTTCGTATAAGGTTTTCTGCTCGGCCATGGAGCACCCCATGAGCATGTAATTGCGCACCAAATCGGAAGTCTCCAGATCAAGCCCGGTGGAATTCATTGATTCGAATACCAGTTGCGGTTCGTCACGCCCTTGGTCCAGGGTGACGGACACGACTTCAAGACGCTGCAGACCATCCCACACCACGTTCGCATCATCGATTGCGGCGACAAGTGAGCGGAACAGATCAAGGTTCGTTTCCAGCCGGGAACCCGTATTGGCATGGTTCGGTCGATCGGGGGCGACCACGTGGTCACACATGCTGTGCAGCACTTCTCTATCGTCACCGGAAAGCGTCAGCTTGTAGCGGCTTTCACCGGTCGCATACTTGTCGACCAGATAGCCACGGTCGATGAGCATGTCTGTGGAGAATCTCAGGTTCTCAGGGTGTTCGCGGGCATATTCGGCCAGTGCGATAAGCAGCAGGGTCACCGAGGTGAGGTGCTGCTGGCCGTCGATGAGCAGACACCGGCTGACACCATCCGGGCCGATGCCGCCTTCCTGCATCCATACGACCGACCCGGTGAAATGCGTTCTCTCAGGATGCCTGCCAGCCGTCACAATGTCGGCCCACAATTGCCGGCACTGCGCCTCGCCCCATGAGTATCTGCGCTGATACACCGGAACTGTGAACCGAAGCGAACCGGTAAATAAATCCAGCAGATTTTCTTGCCAGCGTCCATGGTGATTTCACTTCCCTATTCTGAATGTCTTCTTACGCTATGGTACGTTAAAAACAAAAATGCTCGCATTAGCAACAATCCAGAGAAATCTGAACACACGCTCAAGATATGTCACAATTGAGAAACTCTACTGGCTATCGCTGAATCGCAGTCAACTAGACTTCCACAGGCTCACTAGCATATTCTGTATCAGACTGATTCTATGAATGGCGATATGGAATAGGACAACACATAAAGAATATGCATGCCCACGCTGCGAAAGCATTGATCAGCTTACCAGCTCCTATTTAACTTATGCAAAACTAGATGATTTCTGTGACAACCCTAATAAATATATTGAAAATGCTTATGAAAAGAGCCAGCATCTAGATTTATATAATCTAAGGCGCAAAATTTAATTTTTAATATCGAAACCGCACCACATTTGTAGCTGCTTATGCACACTCAGACAGGGAGTTGCGGGCGTTTTCTTGGGAATAATCATGCACTCCCTTGTCTCTTTCCAGCATCTACATGCTACGACGCTCCTCAATTAAGTGTTCCCGTAGGGCAAATAAAAACTCACATAACTCCTTCATGCACTGCTCTTGAGTTTTTTCTAATATCTTCCTACCTTTCTTTTTGGTATCTTCATATACAGAATTACTCATAGAGCGCAAAATCATGTCAGCATTTGCCGACAACAGCGAAGAACCAGGTATGATCACTTTCCGCGACCTATTTTCACAGAAAGTTATATCATTTGATACAATACGCCCCACATATAGTAAAAGAAACATACGTAACTCATCAGAAGCAATAATATTCTTCTGACGCCGCCTATGTAACACATCTTCCGATAACCGACCGTCAAGATTAATTACATCTTCGATTAATTTTGTTGACTCTAGCACAACCTTATTCGACATATCCAAAATTATCGCACCAGCATTTTCAATAATGCCATCAATTAAAACTACCCCTCCATTCCATCTATCATATGCACGGGTAACGCACTCTCCTACAATGTAACTTAAAACTGTAACCACGAGCATTAAATATTTATTCATACCCGTAGGAATATTTAGAGTAGTTTTATTCTGAATTGCAGCATTAAAAAAAAATTATAGCTGCAACCAAAAGCAATGAATCCAATTTTTCTGGTTTTAAATATCTCGAATATCTTACCAATGGCATAGAAAGCCAAACATCTTTTTGAAATATATGTAAAAGACCTAATGGAAAAGATAAATACAAAAAGAAAAATAATCCAGGAAGAAAATAATTTGAAGAATAAGCCAAGAATAATACAAGCAAAATCATAATCAAAATGACTGGAGTTAGCCATCTTATAGAAAGAGTCATAAACAATAAAAGAAATTTTTGCTCAAAAGCATCTTCTGGAGAAGCCATTATAACTATAAGACAGAAAGTCAAAATGAGAATTGGAAACGCCAGATACAACATATACCGTAGCTGCAAACCATTGTTTCCAACGTCCGAAAAATGACAGACAAAAAGAACAGATACCACAATTAATGACCATAATATTACTCGCCAAAAAGAAATTTTATACCTCATTGCCGAATGCTCATTCTTCTGATCAGTTTCTTTCCACATCCTTTGCCCTATTTCTAGCAACACTCTCCATATCTTATTTGGAGAAACACTCGATTCTACAAGAAGAGACATTATCGTCGTTCCGCTTAATCTTTTAACCGAATTTCGCATTACTTATTCCTGCTCTAATTAGTTTTAGCTACCGCAATTTAAATTGAATGAGCTTGGTTGTATCTGCTGATTCTTGCGTAACTTCCAGCATTCCGCGGGGCAGACCTAAAAGCTTTTCGATCTCTTCAGGCTTCATGCCTATTCCCGATTCAGCAAGTTCATCCATGAACTCGGACTTCGAAATTATGTTGTGTTTTAACAGCATTCGAACCGATTCTTGAAGCAAAGTTCCGGAAGGCATGTAATACTCATCCCCAGGTTCGTTCCGTCGCCATCCTTTACTTGATACTTGCCTCATAAGATACTGGTATTGGTTTGCTGTCAAAACGTTCAATTCCCTTGCACGATATAGAGCCGCACTAACAGAGACGCCCCAACGTTTCTTCAGTTCCAGATAATATGCAAGATTCGTCGGGTCAATATCTAAGTCAGAGATGAACTCTTCTTTAGGCATAAGCAAAGAACTTGCAACAGCATTTGCTTGCCGCTCTCGCAATCTAAAAACTTCTGAAGAAATTGTTTCCTGCTCTTCCGTACTCCAAGGATGAAGCACAATATGCGCCAGTTCGTGCGCCATGTCGAATCTTGCTCGACATATACTTTGAGAACCTGCAGCGATAACAATTACGAAAACCACATTGTCATTCTTGCCGTTTTTCAGCTGAAGGCACGAGCTAAAAGCGTCAATTGAATCAGTGCCTACAGCCGAGCAAGATACCAGCACACCATGCGATTCAATAACATACCGAAGGTCCTCAATAGGCCCATTGGGAATGCCCCAATATGTGCGTATTTTTTGAGCAACATACTCATAAAAGTCATGATCAGATTCGTCATAACAGTCACTATCTCTACCGATATCTGGTAAATCCAGTTCTGGAAAAGAGATATACTTCGCGATGACTTGGTATACAGACGCAATGAATTCTGTCCGAACGGTTTGTGCAACACGCTTTTTCTTTGCAGTATTGGTCCTCGAACGGAAATACGTGCCATCACCTTGAACGAAGCATTCCGAAGGAATCTTGAAATAGTTAATCGGAAAATTTAAAGAACGGGCAAGCGCAAACAAATTGCTTGGGGTAGGCTCATTCTGGTTTTTTTCGTACTTCGAAAGAGCCTGCTTGCTTACTCCTGTTTCTTCAGCTAGCTCAGTAAGCGTCAGTCCTCTGTACAGCCTGGCTTTCTTCAACTTCTCACCCTGAAATCCTGCCATTGTTCTCCCCAAAGTCTTCTTTCTCACCATTTTTCAGTTCCAGACGTCGATCATCCACGCCTCGAATATCCGCAGCATCCGTAAATCCAAGCAAATCAGCGCTGCTCCTGTTTTCTTGAACTGGACCGTTGACAGACGCGTCAATAGAGAGCGAATCGACCAATACATCGATATCCTTGAACCAGACCTCAGCATAATGAAGAGGATCTATCACGACCGCC
>ERZ857521.3618-NODE-3618-length-12403-cov-13.973275_pt1 | contig 12403 bp, 12 predicted proteins | sample MGYA00519701_ERZ857521 | MGnify/ENA primary metagenome ERZ857521 (study PRJEB31778, sample SAMEA3449346) | human gut metagenome | biome: human gut; feature: human-associated habitat; material: faeces | place: United Kingdom | collected 2010/2012 ...
TGTTAAATTCAAAGCTAATTAATTAACAAAACTCGGTTTAGGGCACTCAAAAGTGTCCTTTTAAAGGGGGATGCCCTAAATTGAGTGCTTACCTTTAGACATACCGTTTGTAAAACAGGGGGTACGTCAGAATTGGACGCTTACGAATTAAAAAATCACATTATTACTAATAAAGGAAAAATCATATAGAATCAAGGATATTTATGAAAATAGCAATCTTAACATTACGTTTGTTCAAGAACTACGGAGGCATATTACAAAATTATGCTTTAAGTACTTTTTTACGCCAAAATGGCTATGATGTCAAAACCATCAATATTGTTTGGACGTATCAATTAACTGGAGTTCGGAAATACTATATTTGTTTTAAAAGGCTAATAAAAAATGTATTGAGATGTAAGTGGACACCTCTTGATCAAGAAAAAATATTACGAACAAATGAACGTATTGCAGCTGAACAAACCAATACGTTTAAAAAGAGGCATATCCCTTTAACGGAAAAAGTGTATTATTTGCCGGGAGCTGACTTCAGTAATATTAATAGTGAGTATGATGTAATCATTGTAGGATCTGATCAAGTTTGGCGACCTAAATACACTCTTGGAATAAAAAAATATTTCTTAGATTTTGCAGATGATAGGGTAAAAAAAATAGCGTACGCTGCATCATTTGGTACTGATGAAAATGAATATTCTTTCAAAGAAAGCCAAGTTTGTGGTAAGCTACTCCAACGATTTGATGCCGTATCTGTTAGAGAAGAATCAGCTATTTCATTGATGCATGATAAACTTCATTGGAATGTAAATGCAATTCAAACGCTTGACCCAACAATGTTATTGGATATTTCAGATTACAAATCTCTGGTTGGTCAAATAACAGATAATAATAAAATCTTTGTTTATATATTAGATAATAATGCTTCAAAGCAAGCACTTGTAGAAAAAGCTGAAAAGACATTAGGAATTGAAAGCTTTACTATTACCCCTGAAGGCATGAATAACGAAAGTGCATATGTGATGCCTCCTGTAGAATCTTGGCTAAAGGCGTTACTTGAATCAAAGTTTGTCATTACAGATTCTTTTCACGGGTGTGTATTTAGCATCTTATTTAATAAACCGTTTTATGTTTATGGAAATAAATCAAGAGGTAAGTCACGCTTTGACAGCATATTAAAGACATTCAATCTTTTGAACAGATATGTTGATGAAAACATATCTATTGAAGATCTTGAATTTGAGAATAATATAAATTGGAAAGCTGTCAATCATTTATTAAATGAAAAGAGACAAACATCCAAACGGTTTCTTTTAGAGTCTTTAAAAAAATGATGTTATTATGGAGATATTAAGAATCATTGCTTATTGTGTCAGTTTCTTGATAGGTATGCAAATATCTAAAGGGGACATTAAATTGTTGAAAGGCGACATTATTTATAAATTACGCTTATCTAATTATATAGCATACGTTTGTATATTATTAGGGCTAATATTAATTGGCATAGATATATACGTTAACGGAATATATAACTATGTAACTGCTACGTTACTGTCATTTGGAGCTACAATATTTGGCATCTGGATTATCTCAAAAGTGAATAGTAAAAGTTTCCTTTTTACTTTGATTGAACTTATCATTGGCATTTCTATCCTTTTACTGCTATTAAACTATTTCTTACCGGAAAATATAAGTATACCTTTCATCGTCGGACTCTATTATAGAAACAATCCTTTTGGCGCACCTTTCATCAAAAAAATGTTGCTTTTGCAACATATGGAAAAGCCTCAATTTGTACTTCAAAAAAGCAATGAATATAAAATAGGAACTACAGATTATACTTATGCGGGTAAGAAAAAAGAATTTGATAAATTAAAGGTGTATAATGTTACAGACTATGGGATAAAGCCCAATACGCATGAAGATGTACTACCTAAGGTCCAGCAATTGATAGATAGTATTGGAAAGTCGGGTGGAATTGTCTATTTCCCTAAAGGGCGATATTATTTCAACAAGCATCATGCTTCATGGAATTTTTTACGTATAAACTCTTCTCATGTCCATATCCAGGGTGAAATTGATGAAACTGGGAAACCTATTTCAACGCTGATAAACTGCAATGCTACTGTATATGGTAAAAAGAATCCTTGGCTTTCTCCTTTCTTTATAACTACAGGTGAAGAACTTCAAGCAAGCAATATTTTTTGGGGATTACAATTTTTGAAGAAAAAAGATATAGTGACTAAAAGTGCTTCGATGTCTGATCCAGGAAGTGACGGAACTATTTTAACGCCAGGATATTGTACTGATATTATAAGCGAAAATAGAATAGGAGATGATGTGGTTACGGTAAGTGATACAGACTCTTTAGTTGGATGTAATTATATTATGATAGGTCTGTATAATACATCAACAGACGGCAATCTGATTAAAGATATTCTTGGTGTGACAGAATTACGTTCTGAATGGGGAACAGCCTGTCGGGCAGGTGAAGAACAAGCCCCATCTTATCAATGGCTTGTAGGAATAGACCATATTATAGATAAACATAAAATAAAAATTACTCGTCCTTTTTTACGTGATATTCCCATGAAATATACTCCCAAAATCTTTAAAGTTGAGATGCTTGAAGACATAGAAATCAAGGACATTAAAATAGAGGGCAAATGGAATGGATTGTTTCGTCACCATGGATATCCACGATATTATTCTATCAAGCAGGCACAAGAAATGGATTATGGTTGGAATTGTATAAATATGAAACGTGTCGCTCATGGTAGAATCAGCAATGTTATTATTCAAGATTTTACGAATCCATTATACCTTATGGATAGCCGTAACATAACTGTAGAGAAACTAATCATACGTGGTGCTGATGGACATCAAGGAATCAAGCTATATGAACATGCTTGTGATAATTTAATTAAGGATGTTGTTTTCTATAATCATTATGCCGATATGATGGGCGGTGAAGGCAATGCCTATGGTAATGTCTTTGACAATATAGGGTATTGCAATCCTTATTTCAAACCTGTAGATTTTGATTTTCATGGATTTTCCGAAGGTCCGATGAGTCCCCCATCTCATAATCTTTTTATTAATGTCAGTGCTTTCAGTAGAATAAAGGGTGCTGGTGCAATATATAACCAACCCGCATGTGCACAATATAATGCTTGGGTGAATTGTAAGTTTGAAGGTCAAAGAAAAGATGACGGTCTCTTTTTTAATATTCATTACTATCATGGTAAATATAAAACACCCATATGTGAACATGGACAATTTTTCAAAAGTTCTATCATAAAAAACTGATAACATGAAAATTTTACTTGTATGTGATTCATCCACAACTTCAAATCCTTATGTGCAAACATTAATGAGTGGATTGCTACAGTTAAATGTCACAGTGGACATTAGCTGTGATGAATTGTGGGCGAACAACAATTATGACATCATTCATTTCCAATGGCCCGAAGCTGTTTATAAATGGAATAATCATATAACACAAGAGCAAGTTGTAAGATTAAAGACAAGGGTAGAAGAGTTAAGAAGCATGGGGAAAAAAATAGTGATAACCTGTCATAATCTGCGACCACATATCAATAAAGATGATGGGGTTAACGCTTTGTTCCCTGTAATATATGAACATTGTGACCTTTTTATACATATGGGGAGATATAGCCAAGAAATTCTCTCTGCAGAATACCCTAACGCCCAACATGTCATTATTCCACATCATATATACGATGGCATCTATCACTTTGATAAATCCAAGAAGATCTGTCAAAAAGATTTAGGATTGGATAAATCTAAGGTGAATGTTCTATGTTTTGGGGAATTTAGGACTGACGAAGAGAGGGAATTCATCATTTATTTAATTAAACGTATGAGTTCCACAAGGATAAATTTTATTGTTCCTGGATTTTATCGCAAACATTGGTATGCTAAATCCATAAGCGAAACATATAAGCGCATTTGCAAAATTAGAGAATATAAACGATTAGGCTTACGCTTTACTTCACAATATTTAAGCAACGCTATGACAGAGAAATACTTCACTGCTTGCGACCTTGTGTTCATACAACGTCTAAACATCTTAAATAGTGGGAATTTACCAATGGGATTTCATGCGGGTAAAGTGGTAGTCGGTGTAAATGCGGGCAATGTGGGAAGCATATTAAAGGAAACAGGAAACCCTACCTTTGAAGCCAACAATGTTGACAGTGCTAAATATGCCATTGAAAAAGCTATCAGCCTAACCTACGAAGGTTTAGGAGAAAAAAATAAGGTGTTAGCTGAAAAAGAATGGAGTACTGAAGCGGTTACAAAAAAATTAATTGACGTATATCAAAATCTGTAACGATATCTGTGTCATGGATTTATATTACATTATATTCAGCTTAGTATTTGCTTCTTGTATATTTGAATTTTCAAAAAGAAACACAAAAAAATGCGTACTAATTATATGGTGTATCTTTTTTACCATCTTTGGTGGGATTCGTTGGAAAACCGGTGGAGATTGGTATCAATATTACGAGCACTTTCTATATAGTTCATGGGATAATATATTTAATTATGATCGCTATGGTGATGGACGAGAGCAACTTGAACCGGGTTTTGTATTTCTAAACACTCTTATAAAAAGTGTTTTTGGTGAGTTTTATATTTATAATACAATATTATGTGCATTTATACAATACACATATTATAAGATGTGCTATAAATTCACCCCTAATTATCCAATACTAATGTATGCATATTTAATGATAAATTCAAGCAGTTATTTTCCTGTTAGGTCGTGGATTGCATTAGCAATTGCATATTGGGGATATATATATATTAAGGAACAGAATCTGAAAAGATATATTATCATTGTCATTTTGGCCACATTAATACACAATCAATGCATCTTGTTCTTACCATTCTATTGGGTTGGTCGGATTCGGTTTAATTACTTAAGTTTCACGTTGCTATATCTAATATTTATCGTTTTCAGTTATCTTTTCCAAGATTATATCACCATGTTTGCACTTTCTATGGAAGGGGATATAGCAGAAAAACTATATCATTATACCCAGTTTGAGACTGAAGGAAAAGCAGGCGCAAGTTATTTTGGGTGGGCATTAAATTATTTTTTAATCATGGCCTATATATATTATCGTGAATGCGTAAAATCGCATAAAGATATGTGGATAAACACTTTACTCGTAATGTCTATTGCGCATAGCTGTATTTATATAGTATTTTCTGGAGGAATGGGTGATTTGACAAGATTGGCAATATTGTTCCTTCCTGCAAAAGCCATACTGTTTGTCATCTGTTTTACCTATTTTTCGAAAGGCAAATCTTTCGTATTGAAATCTATATCAACAAGTTTTCTAATAGCATTCATGATTTATAGGTTAACTCAATTATGTTCGTGGTACTATTTCGAAGATGCTAATGTGCCATATAAGACTGTATTTGATTACAATTTATTATAAAACAATTAACAATACAAATGAATCACATCGATTTAGTGAATAGAAGTTTGGTTTCAGTTATTATCCCTACCTATAAACGTGCTACGACATTGTTAGATGCCATCCGATCAGTTTTAAATCAAACCTATAAAAATATTGAAATTGTTATAGTTGATGATAACGGGAAAGGGACGTACGAACAACTTGAAACAGAAAGATTATTAAAACAATACATTGAGAACCAACAAATCATATACATTGTGCATGAATACAATAAAAATGGTTCGGCAGCTCGTAATACGGGATTAATGGCATCACATGGTGCGTATATTAATTTTTTAGATGATGATGACAAAATGTATCCCCAAAAAATAGAGAAACAAGTTCAGCGGTTAGAATTTACAGATGAATCTATCGGAGCTACATATTGCAACTCCCAAATAACGCATTATCAAAATATCACTCATAAAAAGATTGTAAAATTCTCAAATATTGAGAAAGAAGGAAATCTTTGTATAGAATATATATTAGGAAAAGCTCGATTTAATACCTCCATGATAATGTTTAAACGTAGTGCCATTGAATATATAGGAGGATTTGATGAAAGTTATACGAGGCACCAAGATTATGAAATGATGATAAGGTTTTTTCGTTATTTTAAAATTGTGTGTACTGCCGTAGAACCATTAGCTATTTACGATCAAACATCCGACAGAATTAACACTCCAAATTGCGAAAAAGATTTTTTGATGAAGCAAAAGTTAATGTCTGACTTTTCTGCTGATTTTGAAAAATATCGTGCAAAAAATGATGTTGCACATTATTTATGGTTAAGGTGTGCCATCAATTCTGCGCTAAAGAAAAACCCTATATATATAGAAAAATCATTGACATTGTGCCGTGAATATGGGAAAATAACTTTGGGGGAATATTTAAAATTACTAAGAGGACGAATTGTAGGATATGTTAAAAGTCTTAAGCATGGATAATATAAAAGTCAGTATAATTGTTCCTATATACAATGTAGAACAATATTGTAAAGAATGCTTTGATTCATTACTGAAACAGTCTTTATCTGATATTGAGGTATTGCTTGTTAACGATGGAACAAAAGATTCATCAGGTCTAATAGCAAAGGAATATGCTGACAAATATCCCTGCATATTTCGCTATTTTGAGAAACCTAATGGTGGACTTTCTGATGCTAGAAATTATGGTATTCCGCATGCCCGTGGAGAATATTTGGCATTCGTTGACTCAGATGATTATGTCGCATCTACTATGTTTGAAAAACTTTATGCTAAAGCCAAATTAGAGAATGCCAATCTTGTTGAATGCGAATTTAAATACATATATGAAAGTGAAAAACAATGCAAGGCCGTTCATTTTCCTAACTATAAGAACATTAGCGATTGCTTGATACATGCGTATCCAAATGCCTGGAATAAAATATATAAAAGGACGTGGATTCAATCACTTGGAGTAATCTTTCCTAAAGGATTATGGCATGAAGACATAGAGTTCTTTTTTAAAATTCTTCCTTTTGCAGGTTGTGTTCCCTTCACCGTTCATGAACCATTGTATTTTTATAGACAAAGAGAAGGATCTATCATGAATAGACCCAATCGCAAGATTTTGGATTTGCACATAATTTATGCTAATATCTTTAAATATTATTCAGATAAAGGGTTATTGATAGAATACAAGGATGCGATAGAATACAAATACCTTAAAACGACCTGCTGCAATTTCTTAAGAAGAACGCTAAAAATCAAAGACAAAAGATTCAGGTCAGCCATAATTGATGAGTCGTGGGGCTTATTTATTGGGAAATGTCCACATTGGCGCAGAAATTCATATTTAAGAAAAATCTCACTTGTAAATGCATATTTACGTTTAATGAGCGTTCCCTTTCTGAAATTACTTAAACTAACGATACGATTGTAATTTTATGCCTTTTCAAAAACTTAATTTAATTGATTTTCTCCGAGGTTTCTCCATTTCCACCATTGTCTTATTCCATCTATTTCAGAATTATCTCTTACCTTCATGGCTGATGAAAGCCATATCGTTTGGCGGTGCCGGCGTACATGTGTTCATTTTGTGCAGTGGCTTTGGCCTGTACCTCTCTTACCTGAACAGACCTTTAGGTTATCGGGATTTCCTGCGGAAAAGATTCGGGCGGATTTATTGGCCGATGGCGATTGTCTGTATGGCAACAGCGGCATGGATGCTGTATCAGGGAAAAGAGGTGCTGATGCCGCTGTTGGGCAACCTTTTCCTCTTTAAGATGTTTGTGCCGGAGCTGGAAAGTTCCATGGGCGGGCAGATGTGGTTCATATCTACCATCATCCAATTCTACATAGCCTGGCCTCTGATTGTAAGGTTAATAAACCTTAATCGGGGGGGGTATTGGATAATTCTCGCTATCAGTCTTTTATGGTCAACCATCGTGGGACTGTTAGGCTATGCTGAGGAACGGGTGTGGAACAGTTTCTTCCTGCAATACATGTGGGAGTTTTGCTTGGGCATGAAGTTGGCGGAATGGTATGTCAAGCGTCCTTCTTTGTTGCAGATTCCGAAATGGAAGTTCCTCCTTCCGGCTTGTCTGGCAGGACTCGCATTGACAGGTGTTATGGGATGGGCAGGATTCCCGTGGAGATTGTATAACGACATCCCTTCTCTGATCGGATATACGTCATTGGCTTTGATAATTTACAAAACAGGGATAGGACTGCTAAACCGATTTTTCAGTTATACGAACAGATTCTCATACGAATGGTACTTGGTACACATATTGGTTTTTCAAGTGGTGATGTCGGCGACGAAAGACAAGATAGCACCGTCCGCTGAAATCATATTGTGCCTACTGCTTTCTTATGTGATAGCCATGGGTTATGCTCGATTTTTTGTCCAACGAATTAGATAATCATCATATAGTATGAATAAGAAAAAAACTAAAATCTGTCTCGTCAGTTCCTGCGGCGGCCACTTCATGGAACTGATGCAACTGCTTCCACTTGTGGATGGCAAAAGATATTACATCGTTACAGAGAAGAATGTGGCTTCTACAGCTTCCGTGGAGAAGCATCCGCATCATTACCTGATACAGCAAGAAAGGGAAGGAATAAGTTTTATCTTCAAATTCGGATTGAATATCATTCTTTCTTTCATTTACTTCATTATCGAAAGGCCGACTACCGTGATTACGACAGGAGCCGGAGCGTCTTATCCGACCTGTTTCTTTGCACGAATCTTTAAGCGTAGAATTATCTATGTGGAAAGCTTTGCCAAGCTGGACAGCGAATCCGTGACAGGCAAAATGGTATATCCATTTGCCGATTATTTCTTTGTACAGTGGCCGGAAATGAAAAAAGTATATCCAAAAGCGATTTATAGCGGAAGCGTATATTGAATAAAACACCAGTACCCTGCCTTGCAGGTGTATGTACATCGTTCTTTGACATTTTGTTGAATTTATGGACAAAATAAAACTGTTTGTCCCTCTTGGAACACAGAAGTTTCCATTCGGGCGTATCATCACAGCCTTGAACCAACTGGTTGACCAAGGCAAATGCAAAGCTGATGAAATAGTGATGCAATCGACACTCTATCCCGTTAAGCCAAAGTTCACTCATTTAGGTCTTATACCCAATGGTGAGTTCAACCGCTATATGGAAGAGGCTGAAGTCGTGGTTACCCACAGTGGAGTGAACTCCATCATTTCGTGTATGGAAATGGGTAAGCCATTGGTTGTCTGCCCCCGACTTCACGAATACGGAGAGCACGTGGACAACCATCAGATGGAAATCGCCACGTTGATGCGTGATAAGTATGATGTGTTGATTTGTACGGACATGAAAGATTTACCGGAACTGATAGAGAAGGCAAAGACACACAACTATAAGCCATGGATCAGCCATAGGGAAGAGTTGCTGGAGGCAATCGGAGGGTTGATAATTTAATAGTTTCAGATTGTAATGGCATTAAAAAGATATATAGCATTAGTCATAGGCAATGGCCAATACGATAGTTCATATTATGGAAATCTTACAAATCCCACAAATGATGCAGATGCCATGGGAACCGTGTTACACAAATTGAAGTGTACGGTTTTAGTCAAGAAGAATTTGACATATTCTGAATACGGAATTGCATTTGATGAATTTACTCAGGAGATAAGCAAGCAAAAGGCTGATGCTGCTATTGTTTATTTCGCTGGACATGGATTGAACATTGATGCTACAGACTACCTGATAATGAAGGATACTCCTGCTTTCAAAACAGGAGAATCCAGAACGAAAAAAGGATCTGTAGCTATCAATGATATATGTCAGGAACTTAATGCCATTGGTGATCAACTGAACATTTTAATCATTGATGCTTGTAGGGATACTCCGAATCAATTGGTACGTGGTTTAATATCCAATCCTGAAAATTCCTTGTTAGGAATGAAACTGACCAATCATCTACCTTTTCAGACATTTATAGCTTACTCAACATCTATTGGAAAGTCTGCATCAGATGGCAACGCTGCTGATGGACACAGCCCTTATACGAAGACATTATTAGAAAACATTGAAGAGGAGAATCTACCTATAGAGTCGTTGTTCAAAAGGGTAAGAAACAGTGTATATAGAGGATTTGACAATCCCCAACTCCCTTGGGAATACTCTTGTCTGACGGAAGAGTTCTGCTTCAATTATGGACAGTTGAATCCATACTTTGACAAACCTTATACAGAATCTGCATATAATGACGGGACGTATGTTTCTTTGAATAGCAACGTGAATGAAATAATAAGTGGATTAAAAAGTTATACTTGGGATACACAAAATGTGGCTGTCAACAAATTACGCAGAATTTACAAAATAATAACGGATAAAAACGATTTGTTTGTAATCGGACGTAATTTATTGCAAGCAGCACATGGTGGCGCATTGGAATGTCAAGAAGAAATATCATACGCAAATTTACGAAAATACATATGGCAAGGTGAAAATCACGTATTGAATGGCATCTTGTATGAAATGTATTTTGATAAATCCAATCAGTTCAGGGATTCCCAAAAAGGAATGAATATGATAGATGGCATAGCTAATATTTTGGTGTATCCCGAATTTAAAAATTCTTGTAAGTTTATTCAAATGGCATTAGCCGAGTATAAGGATAAACTTTGTTATATGCCTGGTAGCCCGGACAAATGTATTGTAACTATTGAACTTAGTTCATCTAACAAAAATATATTTAACAAAATTGTATGGAATATCAGCTCAATACGCATAAAGAATAAAGAAATAATCACTCAGATACCATTCAATCAAGAATTGGATGCCACAGAATTGCGAAATTGCATTCAACAGGCAATAGCTGTTCCTTTATTATATCTGCAAATACGTTATTCAAAGAATACAAACAAGAATGACCATTTTATAAACATCAACCTATAACCATTTGAAAGTAAACAGGATTCGCAAACATTCAAATTAGAGCTATCGATTAAAATACCCGTATTCACTACGAACCTCAAATTTTAAAACTGAAATAGTTTTGGAATAAAAAAAGTCCAGCACTTCACCGCATACAAATTTGCCTATCTCATCAAGTTTCCTTATCTTTGAGGCATGAGGAAAAGTGAAAGATATATGACCCATTTTGTAAACCCGTTTACCGACATCGGTTTCAAGATTATTTTCGGGCAACCAGCCAGCAAGGAACTGCTCATCACCTTGCTGAACGAGCTGCTTGCGGGTGAGCACCACATTGAGGACCTGACGTTCATCGACAAGGAAGACAATTCGGACAACGTAAACGACAGGGGAATCATCTTCGACCTGTATTGCCTGACTTCGAGTGGGGAATACATCATCGTGGAGATGCAGAACCGGTGGCACAGCAATTTCCTGGACCGTACGCTGTATTACGTGTGCCGTGCCATCAGCCGGTTGATAGAACGTCCCATAACGGATGAAGTGGAATTGCCGATCGGCAGGAATGACAACGTAACAGACACGGTGAATGAGACACCGCCCCGCTACGGTGACCGCTATAAACTCTCAACCGTATACGGGATATTCCTGATGAACTTCAAGGAAGGGAAGTTAGAGCCGAAGTTCCGTACGGACACGGTGGTGGCAGACCGTGAGAACGGACGGACGGTGAACCCGCATTTCCGGCAGATATACTTGCAGTTCCCTTACTTTACCAAGCAGCTGGAGGAATGCGAGACATTGTATGACAAACTAATCTATGCACTGAAGAATATGAACGAATGGAACAGAATGCCGGATGCACTGAAAGAACAGGTGTTCAAGCATCTGGAACGGCTGGCTGCCGTAGCGAACCTGTCGGAAGCGAACCGTGTGGCTTATGATAAGGCAGTAGACCGTTTCTATGTGAGCCGGATTTACGAGGAGGACATGCAAGACCGAGTGGAGAACGCGATGCGGGAAGGAAGAGAAAAAGGAATGCAGGAAGGAAGAGAAGAAGGCATAAAAGAAGGAATAAAAGAAGGAATAAAAGAAGGAATAAAAGAAGGAATAAAAGAAGGAATGGCTAAAAGTAAACTGGAGGATGCACAAAACTTGAAACGTTTAGGCGTTTCTACAGATATCATAGCGAAAGCTACCGGGCTTAGTCCGGAAGAAATCGCATCATTATGATTTAGCGTGTTGAAAGCCAACAAATCCTGCGAGGCATACGGAAGAAAAGCATGGCGCACCGTTTCGGAAAGCCCGATACCCATGCGGGACACATACGGATGCAGGCTCAGGTTGGCGGCTATGCTGATCAACGGAAAGCAGAAGCGCATCTTGCTGTCGCATGTGGAGCCGCCACAGCCTGGACGGTACATGAGCGAGGACAAGGAGATGCTCAGGCAGGTTGATTATTTTTAGGGACTAGGTATCAGGTACTAGTGAACGAGGTTTTAGGATTAGGTACTAGGTAAC
>ERZ857521.3622-NODE-3622-length-12393-cov-31.033960_pt1 | contig 12393 bp, 10 predicted proteins | sample MGYA00519701_ERZ857521 | MGnify/ENA primary metagenome ERZ857521 (study PRJEB31778, sample SAMEA3449346) | human gut metagenome | biome: human gut; feature: human-associated habitat; material: faeces | place: United Kingdom | collected 2010/2012 ...
GCAGCCGCCGGAGCGGTGCTTAAGCCGTCAGGCGGGAATTGTGCGGTGCTGCCTTAGCTTTTTTTAATGAACTGGGTGCCGCATTTGGGGCAGGTGATGGAAATTTTGCCGCGGCCCTTGGGCACGCGTACCTGCTGGCGGCAGTGCGGGCAGGAAAAATAGCGGTAGGTTTTGCGCAGGGCAAACCGCTGCTGCAGCTGGCCGAACTTGGCGCGCACACCAGCGGTTTTCTGCATAAAGGCAATGTTTTCTGCATAGCGCTTGTGTACGTTGCGGCTGAGCATGCGGAAGTACGCATAAAGCAGCAGAAGAAGCCCGATATAATAAAAGATGCCCACAAACAGCCCAATTACCAGGCAGACCAGCGCCGTTACGCACAAAAAGTTGCCAAAAGTATCACTGCCGTACCGCCCGGACATAAAACGCTGGAACCACGCCTTCATCTTAAACACGCCATCCTTTTGAATACAGGTGTACCCCAAAAGCCAAAAAGCAGGCTGTTGCGTTGTTAGCGGATACACCGTTTTGTAATATGTCAATTATTATCGCATGTATTTATGGTTAAATCGTGAACGACTTCGGAACAGAATTTGAACAAAAGGGAGTAATAGGGGGGACATTCTGTACATAGCCATACACGCCCTGTGCAATAAGAAGCAATCAATTACTTTTACGGGTCATTTGAAGTACGCACTCAACGTGCCTTGTCCTTGGGAACAAATCCACGGGCTGAACCTTTTCCAGCGTATACCCCTGTTCACACAGGAACTTAGCATCGCGGGCGGCGGTGGAGGGGTTGCAGCTGACCATGACGAGGGTGCGTGGGGCCATCTGGACAATGGCAGCCAGGGTGGCGTTATCGCAGCCTTTGCGCGGCGGGTCCACCACGATCACATCGGGGTGGGCACCCTCGCTGGCAAGGCAGGTCGCGGCTTCGCCGGCGTCCATGCAGTAAAAATCGGCTTCCTCCGGGGGCAGGCCAAGATGCGCAGCAACGGTTTTGGCACCTTCCACTGCCTGCGGCACAACCTCAACGCCGACCAGGCGGCGGCAGTGCGGCTTCATCGAAAGGCCAATGGTGCCCATACCGCAGTAAAGGTCCAGCAAAAAGTCATCCGGCTGCAGCCGGGCAAACTCTTTCGCCTTGGCGTACAGCAGCTCGGCAGCAGGGGTGTTGACCTGATAAAACTCGTGCACACCCATCTGGATGGGCACTCCGGCCAAAGTATCCTCAATCACGCCGGGGCCAAGCACGGTGCGGGTATCCCGCCCTAAAATCACGTTGGTGCGGGCGGTATTGCGGTTGATCAGCACGGTGGTCAGCTGGAACTCCTGCTGCAAGGTGCGGCAGATCTCGGCTTCATTGGGCAGGCCGTTGCCGTTTACCACAAAGCACAGCAGGCGCTGACCGCTGTGCCAGCCCTGGCGCATATACAAATGGCGCACGCGGCCCTTGCCGGTTTCCTCGTCATAGGGGGCAATGCCGTTGGCTTCCAGTAACGCACAAGCCCGGCGGGCCAGGGCGTTCATCCACTCCGGTTGCAATTTGCAATCGGGGCAGGGGACGATACGGTGGGTGCGCCCGGCATAAAAACCGGTCACGACATGGCCATCGGCATCCAGCCCAACGGGCAGCTGGACCTTATTGCGGTAGTGTGCGGTGTGGTCCGTCAGGGCGAGAACGGGCGAAAACTCAAAGCTGCTTACATCAAAGCCGCCAAGGCGGGCAAAAGCATCCCGCACAAAGCCGGTTTTCGCCTCGCATTCCGTAGCATAGCTCAAATGGCGCAGGCCACAGCCGCCGCAGGGAGTGCACACGGCACAATCCGGCGCAACGCGGCCGGGGCCGGGGGCTAAAATCGCGTCAATGCGGCCGAAAGCATAGCTTTTCAATGCCTTTACAATGCGGCAGCGGATCACATCCCCCGGTGCCGCGCCGGGCACAAAAACGGCCTGCCCTTCCACATGGGCAACGCCGCTGCCATCGCTGGAAAGGTTTTCGATCGTGGTTTCAAAAATCTGATTTTTCTTCAAAGACATGGTTTGCTCCGTTTGCTCTAATGTTATGGCAAATATATCAGTCTGCCGGTAAAAACTGAGCGGCAGCACCAAAAAGCAAGGTGCTGCCGTATGGTGGGACATTGTGTGAAAATGGCTTATACCAGCCCCAGCTGCGGGTCTTTTTCCAGCGCGGCAAGGTACTTGCTGGGGGGAACGCCTTTGACCTTTTTGAACACACGGGAAAAATAGAACTGGTCAAAAAAGCCGACGGAGACCGCGATTTCGGCGATGGAAAGCCCGGTGTTTTTCAGCAGGGAACACGCTTCGCTGATGCGGTAGCCCGTTAAATAGTCAATCGGGCTTTGGCCTACATTGGACATGAACACGCGGTACAGATGGCTGCGGCTGACCCCAACCGCCTTGGCGATGTCATCTACCGAAATATCATGGGAATAGTTGAACTGAATATACTTGATAGCGGCCAGCACATACTGGCTGCTGGAAGACGGCGTGTTGGGCATGGCTTCGCGCGCTTCCTTCATCAGCTGGGCCATGAACAGGTACAGGTAGCCGGTCATCAGGGCTTCGCACTGCGGTTCCGGGCCGCGGGCCAGGTAGATATTATAAATGGTTTCACGGGTGCTTTGGGGGTCTTTGCAGTGGTGCACGGGCTGCACATCGCTGAACGGGGTCTGCTGCACCAGCTTGTTGGCGCAGGCACCGTTAAAGCCGACCCAGTAATATTCCCACGGGTCGGTTTCATCTGCCGCATAGGTGATGAGCTGGTTGGGTTTGGCGAGGAAGAGATCACCCTCCTGCAAATTATAGGCAGCGCCGTTGACCTGATACACACCTTTGCCCGCAACAACAAGATGGATCAGGTAATGGTCACGCACACCGGGGCCCCAGGTGTGGCCCGGCTGGCAGTATTCGTGGCCACAATTAAAAATGGAAAGCTCTACATTATCGGTATAGTTCTGCTTATAAGATTGCTTTGCGATGGTCGGCATACCAAATCCCTCACTCTTGCAAAATCTGGTTGTGGTTCGCCATTCTGCTCCCAAAACAGGGCCCACCGCAGCAGGCCGGAACAGGATGGAGCATATTTTTTACCATTATATCAGAAGATTCATCAAAAGTCCATAATCGCGTTGAAAAAAGATGTTTACATCCTGCTAAAATTTGTTATACTGAGTACAAGAAGCCGTGATACTGGCCTAAAATGCGCTGCATAGCTAAAAAGAACGCGCGGTTTTTGTGCATATTTTACAAGGGACAGCCAAACGAAGAAAGGTGTATGAACGATGGCAACGAGTGCGGAACTGAAACAAAATATCTTGAACGGCGGTTACGACCAGGCTTTTGCCAAGCTGTATGGGGCAGACACTGCTACTGTGGCAGCCCAGCGTGTCCGTTATGTGGATATGATCGACCATTTTGAAGAAAACTTTGGCACGGGCCGCACAGTGTGTTTGTACTCGGCACCCGGCCGCACCGAGATCGGCGGCAACCATACCGACCATAACAACGGCGTGGTGATTGCAGCTGCCGTAAACCTGGATATCATTGCTGTGGTTGCCAAGAATGACGAGAACGTTGTACGCGTGATTTCCCACGGCTTTGGTAAGATCGACGATGTGAATCTGCGCGACCTGACCCCGCAGCCCGTTGAAGCAGAGCACAGCGCCAGCCTGATCCGCGGCGTGGCTGCCGGCATTGTGAAAGACGGCGGCAAGGTGGGCGGCTTTGACTGCTACACCACCTCTGACGTTCTGGGCGGTTCCGGTTTGTCCAGCTCGGCTGCCTTTGAGGTGTGCATGGGTGCTATCTTCCGCGGCGAGTACAACGATAATGACATGAAGCGTTTCGACCAGGTCAAAAACGCCATGATCAGCCAGTATGCTGAGAATGTTTTCTTTGGCAAGCCCTGCGGCCTGATGGACCAGACCGCCTGTGCCGTGGGAAAGGTCATCACCATCGACTTTAAGGAAGTGGGCCATCCGGTCGTGCGCGAAGTTCCGTTTGATCTGGCAGCCAAGGGCTTTGCACTCTGCATCAGCGATACCAAGGGCAGCCACGCTGACCTGACCGATGATTATGCCGCTGTGCGCCGCGAGATGGAGAGCGTTGCCGAATTCTTTGGCAAAAAGGTTCTGCGCGATGTGGACGAGGAAACCTTCCTGAAAGCCATCCCCGAAGTGCGCAAAGTGACCGGCGACCGCGCCGTGGTGCGTGCCATCCATTTTTATAATGACAGCCGCCGCGCCGGGGAAATCTATGAAGCCATCAAGGCAGATGATTTTGACCGCTTCCTGCAGCTGATCATTGAGGGCGGCCATTCCAGCTTTGAGTTCAACCAGAACGCCTACAGCATCAAGAACCCGCAGGAGCAGGGCGTGCCTTTGGCATTGGCCATCAGCCAGAAGGTGCTGAACGGCCGCGGCGCATGGCGTTTGCAGGGCGGCGGCTTTGCCGGTACCATCCAGGCATTTGTTCCGCTGGCATTGCTGGAAACCTACAAGAACGCCATTGACGCTGTGTTTGGCGCGGGCAGCTGCCATGTGCTGAGCGTGCGCAATTACGGCGCTGTGATGGTTACGCCGGATATGTAAAGGCAACACCGCACAATTCCCGCCTAGCGGCTTAAGCACCGCTCCGGCAGCTGCGGCACGGCATCTGCGTTGCCAAAATGCTCGATAAGACATCCAGTATTATCTGCGCTTTTGGCTTAGCAGCTGCCGCACCTCGCTCGCCGTATCGGCACTTAGAATTATGCGGTATTGCCTAAAACATTCGGAAAATACATAAAACAAAGGGATCGGCAGAAAATGCCGGTCCCTTTTCTGATAGCAGGCAGAATACAAAACGTGCAAACTTGCTTATTCGGCGTTTTTGCTGTACAGGATCGCCAGCCCCTTGAACAACAGGTCAGAATCATAAATCACCTTGCGGGTGCAGCAGGGCATGATGCAGGGGGCCAGGCCGCCGGTGGCAACCACGGTCAGCGGCTCGCCAAGTTCGGCTTCCACGCGGGCAGCCAGGCCGTCCAGCATGGCTGCGGTGCCAAACATCACGCCGTTGTTCAGGCATTCCACCGTGTTGCGGCCAATCAGGTGATCCGGCGTTTCGGGCGAGATAGGCGGCAGCTGCGCTGTGCCGCTGCTGATGGCTCGCAGGCTGGTCTGCACGCCGGGCAGGATAAAACCACCCAGGAACGCCCGCTTGGAAGAAATGACATTATAGGTGGTGGCCGTGCCAAGGTCCACCGTCATGCAGGGCAGGGGATAGTGGGCGGCTGCGGCGGTGGCATCGGCAATGCGGTCCCGCCCCACGCGGTCCGGAGCGTCCACCGCAAAGGTCAGCCCGGTGTTCAGTGCAGGGCTGACCAGCATGGCTTTGCGCCCGGTCAGCCGGGTGCAGGCATCGGCCAGAACTTTGGTCAGGTCGGGCACCACGCTGCACACGATAACGCCCTCACAGGCTTCAGGGGTAACGCCAAGGCGGCCCAGCAGAAATTTCAGCTCGGCGGTGTATTCATCCCCGGTGCAGCGCGGGCGGGTGACCATGCGCGCGGTGAACAGCACCTTCATGCCATCCAGCCCGCCAATGCAGATGTTGCTGTTACCGATATCAACTGCAAGAATCATAGGGTAAAACCTCGTATCCTTGGCAACCCGGCAATGTTTCCCGTTCGATAGGCTTAGGGCAACACCGCACAATTCCCGCCGGAGCGGTGCTTAGAATTGTGCGGTATTGCCTTAGAATGATGCAGAATTGCCCTGTTATAAAAGTATAAAATGCGCAGAATGTAAAATTACAGTTTATTATAGCAGTTCGCAGCCCGTTTGCCAACTGTTGAATTCCCTTTAGGCAACACCGCACAATTCCCGCCTTGCGGCTTAAGCACCGCTCCGGCAGCTGCGGCACGGCATCTGCGTTGCCAAAATGCTCGATAATACACAAAGTATTATCTGCGCTTTTGGCTTGGCATCTGCCGCACCTCGCTCGCCGTATCGGCACTTAGAATTATGCGGTATTGCCTTTACTTTTGCCCCCCGGCAGGATATACTTAAAAGCAGAACAATACGGGCAGCCAGAAGCCCGGCCAAATATAAGGATGTGTTATCATGAACCTGAAAGGCAAAACCATTGTGCTGGGCATTACCGGCGGGATTGCTGCTTATAAAATGCCCAATGTGGCCCATGCCCTGGCCAAAGCCGGCGCCAATGTGCATGTGCTGATGACCAAAAACGCCACGGAGTTTATCACCCCGCTGGTGTTTGAAACCCTGACCAACAACCGCTGCATTGTGGATACCTTTGACCGCAACTTCCAGTATGATGTGGCCCATGTTTCGCTGGCCAACGCGGCGGATTTGATGCTGATCGCCCCGGCAACCGCAAATGTGATCGCCAAGCTGGCCCACGGCCTGGCGGATGACATGCTGACCACCGTTACCCTGGCGGCCCGCTGCCCCAAGCTGGTGGCCCCTGCCATGAACACCCATATGCTGGAAAACCCCATCACCCAGGATAACCTGAAAACGCTGGAACATTACGGTTTCACCGTCATTCCCTCCGGTTCCGGCCTGTTGGCCTGCGGCGATACGGGCTCCGGCCGCCTGCCCGATGAAGGCGTTCTGGTGGACTATGTGGCACGGGAGCTGGAACACGAAAAAGACATGCAGGGCATGAAAGTGGTGGTTTCCGCTGGCGGCACCCGCGAACCGATGGACCCGGTGCGCTACCTGACAAACCATTCCACCGGCAAAATGGGCTATGCCGTGGCCCGCGCCTGTATGCTGCGCGGCGCGGATGTGACGCTGCTGACATCTTCCGACTTGCCGCCGGTTCCGTTTGTCAAAATGGTGCCTTTTGCCACCGCGGCAGAACTGTTTGAAGCTGTCAAGGCCAACGCCATGGATGCGGATGCCCTGGTGATGGCCGCCGCTGTGGCGGACTACCGCCCGGCTCAGGTGGCGCAGGATAAGATCAAAAAGCACGATGGTGAACTTTCAATTGAGCTGGAACGCACGGATGACATTCTGGGCTGGGTCGGCGAGCACAAGCCGGAGCAGTTGTTTGTCTGCGGCTTTTCGATGGAAACGAAAGATCTGATCGAAAATTCTACTGCCAAGCTGCACAAGAAAAACATGGATATGATTGTGGCCAACAATGTCAAGGTGCCCGGCGCCGGTTTTGGCGTGGATACCAACGTTGTAACCCTGATTACCGAAAGCATTTCCACCGCGCTGCCGCTGCAAAGCAAGGATGATGTTGCCATGCACATTGCAGACGTCATTGTGGAAGCAAAGCGGAGAAAACAGAAAAAGTAAAGCTGCCCCCCGCAAAAAAAAACGAAGCAGCAAAAGAATAAGCTGATTTGGCACCCCTGCAGCCGCGCAGGGGTGCTTTTGCATGTGCACACAATTTTCACATCCTGGCCAAAAAACGACGCACAATTTTCACAAATAGGCAGTATACTTCTGGATAGTTCAGGGGTACGCCTGCCCTGCGGCGGGCGGCCCCCAAGAAAAGGGGAGTGCATCCATTGATCGAAGTCAAGCATTTGACCAAGCGTTACGGAAAACACACCGCGGTCGATGATATCAGCTTCACTGTACAGGACGGCTGTATTTACGGCCTGCTGGGGCCCAACGGCGCCGGCAAATCCACCACAATGAACATGATCACCGGGTATCTTGCGCCCACGGGCGGCACCGTTGCCATTGACGGCCATGATGTTCAGGAAGAGCCCAAGGAGGCAAAAGCCTGCATCGGCTACCTGCCGGAAATTCCGCCGCTGTATACCGATATGACCGTGCAGGAATACCTGCTGTTTGTCAGCGAGCTGAAAGGCAAAAAGAAAAAAGTGGACCGCGTGCAGGATGTAGCGCAGGCCGTGCAGCGCGCTGGGCTGCAGGAGATGGAAAAGCGGCTGATCCGCAACCTTTCCAAAGGCTACCGCCAGCGCGTTGGCATTGCCGCTGCGCTGCTGGGCAGCCCCAAGGTGATCATTCTGGACGAACCCACCGTTGGCCTGGACCCCGCCCAGATGATCGAGATCCGCAACCTCATCCATGACCTGGGAGAGACCCACACCGTCATCCTTTCCAGCCATATCCTGAGCGAAGTGCAGACGATCTGTGACCGCGTGCTGATTATTGCGCACGGTAAAGTGGCCGCCCAGGGCACGCCGGAAGAGCTGGCCGCCCAGCTGGCTGCCCGCGGCATGATTGCCGCCACGGCACTTGGCACCAAAGAACAGATTCTGGCCGCTGCCGCCAAGGTGGAGGGCCTGACCGACCTGCGCGTGACCGCAGAAAAGGGCGATGAAGTCAGCTTTACCGCCACCAGCACCGCCGGTGCAGACCTGCGCGCGGCCCTGTCCAAGGCGCTGGCCGAAGCTGGCTGCCCGGTTGTGTCCCTGACAAGCGATACGATGAGCTTGGAGGATATCTTCCTACAGATCACCGAGACTGCACCGGAGAAAGCCCAGCCGGAAGAAACCGAAGAACCGGCTCCGGAAGCGGCTGCCGCACAGCCGGAACCGTCTGCTGAGCCTGCCGAACCGCAGGCTCCGGCGGATGATACTCCGGAACAACCGGAAGCCGAAAACGACCAAAAGGAGGAAGAGTGAGCCATGTTTGCCATTTTTAAGCGGGAACTGCGCAGCTATTTCACCAGCCTGGTCGGCTATGTTGTCATTGGTGTTATGCTGGCGTTTACCGGGTTATATTACTCCGCCAACTGCCTGGTGTATGGCACGTCGGATTTTTCAACCGTTTTGTATTCTACCACGCTGGTCATGCTGTTTTTGCTGCCGGCGCTGACCATGCGCAGCTTTGCGGATGAACGCCGCAATAAAACCGACCAGCTGCTGCTCACCAGCCCGGTGGGTATCCCTTCTATCGTGATGGGTAAGTACTTTGCCCAGCTGGCGGTGTTTGCCGTGCCCATGGCGGCAGCGGCCATCATGCCGCTGGTGCTCACGGCCTTTGGCACCATCTCCCTTACCAGCGCTTACGCCACCTGGCTGGCGTACTTTTTGATGGGCGCTGCCTGCATTGCCATCGGCACCTTTGTCTCCGCCCTGACGGAAAACCAGATCATTGCGTACCTGGCTACTTTTGGTGCGCTGCTGATCTGCTACCTGATGAACGGCATCAAGAGCCTGTTCACCAGCGGCAACACGCTGGCATTCATCGTGTTCTGCGTGGTGCTGGCGGTTGTGGCTCTGCTGGTCGGTCTGGCCTGCAAAAATGTCACGGTGGGCAGCGCGGTGTTCTGCGGCGGTGCCGTGGTGCTGGTGCTGCTGTTTAAGCTGCGCCCGGCCTGGCTGCTGACCGGCTTTAACAGCGTGCTTGGCGCGCTGGCACTGTTCCAGCCGTTTACGGATTTTGTGGGCGGCATGTTCAGCGTGACCGGCATTGTGTATTATCTATCGGTGGCGGGACTGTTCCTCTTCCTGACGGGTCAGGCACTGGAACGCCGCCGCTGGAATTAAAGAGGGGGGTCCGACGATGAACTTTAAGAAAAAGAACGCGGCCAATGCCCCTGCCCCTAACCAGGCACAGCAGGCAGCGCGCCGCCGCAGCCTGCGCAGCGGTGCTTACGCCAGCGTGCTGGCCGTTGTGGTGCTGGTGCTGGTAATTCTGCTCAACCTTGTGGTGGGCGCGGTGCCCACCAAGTTTACCCAGTTTGATATTTCCACCGGCAAAATGTTCACCCTGAGCGATACCACCAAAACCATGCTGCAGGAACTGAACACCGATGTGACCGCCTATTACCTGGCGGAAACCGGCAACGAGGATTCCAACATTACGCGAATTCTGGACCGCTATGCGGGCGAAAGCAGCCATTTTACCTGGCAGCAGCGCGACCCCGCGCTGTACCCCACCTTTGCACAGCAGTATGACGCGCAGAACGCAAGCTCCTCCAGCGTGATCCTTGTATGCGGGGATAACCACACCGTGGTGGACTACAATGATATGTATACGGCGGATTATTCCAGCTATTATACCACCGGCAGTTACACAATGAGCTTCTCCGCTGAGAACGCGTTGTCCTCCGGCATTGCCAAGGTCACGCGGGAGAACAGCTTTGTGCTGTACCAGCTGACCGGCCACGGCGAATCCAGCCTGGAAAGCGATTTTACCGAAACGCTGGATAATTCCGGCGTTACCATGCAGGACCTGAACCTGCTGACCACCGATACAGTGCCCGAAGATGCCGCAGCCCTGCTGATCAACGACCCGCAGGCGGACCTTTCCACCCTGGATGCCGCTGCCATCAAGACCTATCTGGAAAACGGCGGCCACCTGTTTGTGACCACCGATCTGACGGTGAGCACCCCCAACCTGGATGCCCTGCTGGCAGAGTACGGCATGACCCGCCAGGAAGGCCTTGTGATTGAAAACGACAGCAACTATTACCTTTACGGCACTGCACAGACGTGCCTTTTGCCGAACTTGAGTTCTAACGAGATCACCGCGGGCGTGACCGACGGCATGCATGTCTTTACCCCCGTGGCACAGGGCATTGTGAAAGGCGACAGCACCGATGACCTGACCCTGACCACCCTGCTGAGCACCAGTAGCACGGCTTACGCCATGCAGGATTACGCCCAGGCATCCACCGCTGAGCAGGGCGCAAATGACCCCAACGGCCCCTTTAACATTGCCGTTGCCGCCAGCAACAGCACCACTGGTGCAAAGGTAGTGTGGGTGAACTGCGCTAATCTACTGAACAGCAAGGGGATAGAGTATGTCGCTAGGGAATATGCCTCGTTGTTGATTGGTGGCAACGCACAGCTACTAACAAGTACCGTGAACTGGATGACCGGCGAAGAAAACGGTGTGGTGATTGACAGCAAGAGTATGAGCGCCGAAACCTTGACGGTACCTGCCAAGGCCATCATGCTGCTTGGCCTGCTGTTTACCATCGTGGTGCCGCTGGCCTTTATCGTGGCCGGTATTGCCATCACTTTGGTGCGCCGCCGCCGTTGATATTTCCAGTGCCGCAGAAACCTTAGGAGATAACAGCCAATGAACACAAAGAAAATGTTGCCCCTTTTTGTGCTGGTTCCCGTGGTGGTTGTGCTGGGCGTTGCCCTTGGTGTGCTGAACCATGCAGACACCGAGGAAGAGAATACCAGCATTGCACTGTGCAGCCTGGATGCTGACAGTGTGACCGCGATTGCCTACAAAGACGCCAGCGATGGCGCAACGTTGGAATCCGCCCTGACCAAAACGGATGATACCTGGACACTGGATTCTGACCCCGCGCTGCCCCTTGACCAGAGTAAGGCCCAAGGCGTTGCCGACAGCATGACCGCTCTGACCGCGCTGCGCGAACTGAGCGATGACGCCGACGTTGCCAGCATGGGCTTTGATACCCCGACTTATGAGCTGAGCCTGAAAACGGCAGATACCGAATGGACGCTGACCGTTGGCAGCAAGAACACCATCACAAACAACTGGTATGCCCGCCTGAGCGCAGACGGCCCGGTGTATACGCTGGACAGTTCGGCCCTGAGCGGCATCTGCAAAACCGCAAAGCAGCTGTATGCCGCCCAGAGCATTACGGACATAGATGTGGACGATGTGACCAAGATGGTGGTGCAGACCGCCAACGGCGGAACCCTGAGCTTTGCCCAGAATGACAGCACCTGGACGCTGACGGATGATGCGGAGTATAACCTGAATCAGGATATCGTCAAAAAGATGGCGAACACCATCTGCGATCTGAAAACCAAGTGGAGCGTGACCGAACCGCAGGCCGATGCCGTGTATGGTCTGGATACCCCCAATGCCATCGTTACCCTGATCGCATCGGATGGCACCAGCATCCAGTGCAGCTTTGGCGGCAACGACGCCGAGGACGATACCCTGTGCTACCTGCGCAGCTCCGGCGCAGCAGGCGTTGTGTATGAAGTGAGCACTGACGCCCTGAACGCCTTTGCCTATGACAAGGCAGCGCTGGAAGCCGAGGAGGAAGCCACCCCCGAAACCGCCGATGTTGCCGCCGAAGACCCGGTTGGCAATGACAATACCGTTGATGATGAATAATCGGTCCGGCAGCAAAGCCTGAACCAATGCAAAGCCCCCGGCATGGTGCCAAACCACTGTGCCGAGGGCTTTTTGCAGAGTAATGCGGGATTTTACCACTTGATTCCTGTAAATTCCGTTCCATTCTGCCGCGAAGCATGGTATAATCAAAATACAATAAAACACGCCGCAAGGCCAGCATATGCAGCAGGGCGCGTTGTGCGGGGAAAATGGCATTTCCCTATGGTGACCGCAGGGGCGCACATTGTGCGCCCGCCAACTTAAGGCAAAGGCAACACCGCACAATTCCCGCCTGACGGCTTAAGCACCGCTCCGGCGGCTG
>ERZ857521.3624-NODE-3624-length-12392-cov-2.321148_pt1 | contig 12392 bp, 30 predicted proteins | sample MGYA00519701_ERZ857521 | MGnify/ENA primary metagenome ERZ857521 (study PRJEB31778, sample SAMEA3449346) | human gut metagenome | biome: human gut; feature: human-associated habitat; material: faeces | place: United Kingdom | collected 2010/2012 ...
GTCATATATATTGAAAAAATAACGTATAAACCTATAAAATTACTAAAAAGTATAATATAATAATATTTGGTTTATATTTAAACTGTAGAGATTTATGGTATAATGAGAAAAAAAAAAGACAGAGAGGTTTTTGTATGAGAATATCTGAGGCAAGAAAGTTAAAAGAGGGAGATGTTGTTATAACTCCTCATGGTTTTCCTTTAATGGTGTGTTCTATTAGTGAATTTAATTCTCCTCTGGGTAGAAATACTATTGTCTATGTAAAAGGCAAGACTGATAACGGTGATCTGATGAAGTTTAGCCACAAAGAGCTGAAATTGGAGGAGAGTCATGAGAATAGATGAAAGAGAGGAACTATATAAGAAAATTTATAAAGACAGTCCGGCTATAGATCCTGTAGTAAGTCTTATGAATAAAACAGACTGGGTAACAGGAGATCCTTTTGAGAAACTGGAGGCACTGAGAGAGCTTAACACAGATCTCTCAGACCTCTATCAAGTATCAATTCCAGTTATAACAGTCTGGGTAAGAGATGATAACTATGTATCAGCTACAGGGGAGATATATCTTACAGAGCCAGAGTTAGAGCCTTTTTTACATCAATTTAGGCACCATTTACAGAATGTGGAGCGTAAGTATGACAGGAGGGGATTAACAGCGGAGGGGCTTAATGGCTTATATTACAAGGTACCATATACTAAGTGTGTATATAAACTTTATGGGGAGGATGATGCCAGAGCGTGGGCTAGGATGGTTATTGAGTTAGCCTCATAAATGAGTTATAATATAACCACTATATAAAAAGGTAGGTGGTTACATGATAAAGAGATTGAGTGTAGTAATAGTGTTAGGTATTGCATTATCCTTATCAGCCTGTGGAAATACAGATAAGGCGGTAAATAAGCCCACAGAGGCGGAGAAAGTAACGGAGGCTATAGAAAGTACTCCAGAGGTGACGGAGGAGCCAGAAACAGCCACAGAGAAGGCGGAGGAGCTACCTGTAATCTATGCAGATGATGAGGAGATCAATTTATATCTGAATAGATATAATGAGGCTAATGTGGGGCAGGAAATAACATCGGATCAGTTTGAGCCTTATAAGCATCATGGTAGCGTACATAAGAGCCAGATAAAACTCAAAACAGAGGAAACTACCATATCAGCTACAGGAACTAAGGTAACAGTATATTTAGAGTATAAGGATCTGGAGCAGTATAAGGAGGCGTTTCTGAGGTTTGCAAAGCCCTTTAGTGATACTGATATAGAGAAATGTTGGGAGCAGGTTTTAGCGGATGATACGAGGGTTATAGAGTTTGATGGATTTAGTACAGAAACCAGTAAATTTAATGGAAACATAGAGTATATGAGTATCTATGGATCTATAGAGTAGGAGGATTATATGAAAATCGGAGTAAGAAAACCTAGCCTTAAAAAGGCTATCAAAGCAAGTACTACAGGTAAGGCTAAGAGAGCGGTAAAGAAAGCAGTTAATCCTCTGTATGGTAAAAAGGGTGTAGGGCTGGCAAAGAACCCTAAGAGAGCTGTAAAAAATGCTGTGTATAAGAAAACCACAGTAGGATTAAAAGATTTACTCAAATAGGAGGGCGTATGGAGGAAAGATTTAAGGATATGACACCTTATGATAGAGCTGTGAGGATCTCTCTTTATTCAAATAGAGTAGGTAAGATGGAGGAGCAGAAAGATCACACAGAGGATCCAGAGGCGGTAAAAGCTCTGGAGGAGAAAATAAAGGAAACGCAGGGGCTCATAGATGAGTTATTAGAGCTATTTCTGTAAGGAGGTATCTATGGATAATGAAAAGCAGAAACAGGAGGTAATAGACTTTCTGGAGAATACTTGCACAGGGGCTAAAATGATGGGAGATGAGGAGGTAATGCTAAGAGCCTCCAGAGCACTCTTAGCATTTAAGGCAGATGTGCATAAGGATATTTTCATAGAGGAGAATGTGCTGGAGTTTTAATACCAGAGAGAGGATCTTAGGATCCTCTTTTTTTTTTGTCTAAAAATACTTACCGATTGTGATTAAGTTATGTATCAGCAAAAGAGAGGAGGATCCGATGAGGAGAGAAGATTTAGAGGAGCGTTTGGATACTGAGGTAACAGTTACGCTCTTTGATGGAAGTGAGTACACAGGAGTACTTAGACAGTGTGGAACTGACTATGTAAGGGATAATGATAATTTATTTCTGGCAGGTAGAAAGTATTACTTTATAGAGATGGATTATGATATTTCCTGTATTTTTAGATGTTCCCATGTAAAAAGATGCAAGTATGCAGGAGGAGCAGGATGATAAAAGCTAGATACATAGGGGTAGAGTGTGAGCTCCAGAGCGGTAAGGTGTATCCGATTAAAACCAGATGTACAGGAAATAAGCTGGTGGTATCGGTAAGAGCTTATAAGTTTGAGTATAACTCTCTGGAGGAGTTTCTTAAGCGGTGGAAAGTAGAGGCGGTATATCATGGATGTAAGTAGGTTAATGATTTTGCTTAAGGAGGCGTGGAGCAGGGTAAGAGATGAGGGAGTAGGTGTAATGGGAGATTTTATAGGAAAGCCTTTTACAGCTACTACTATGAGTGAGTTGAATTATCTTGTAAACGCTCCTTTAGATAGTATAAACAGAGAACTCCGAGAGGAGTTAGGTATAGAGCTTTATGTAAATACACTACCTCAGATAGAGGATCACTCAGTAAGTGGGTTCTTAATGGTAAAAAGGGTAGGAGAGCCAGTAAAATTTCTGTGAGAGAGGAGTGTTAAGTGTGGGTAGAGCTGAGAGGCGTAGGCTTGAAAAGCAAAGAGGTAAACAGGTAAAAACCTATAATCTAACCAGATCACAGCTCCATAATGCAGTAAGGCAGGTAACAGAGGAGGATCTTAAGAGGATCAAACAGGAGGCTATGGAGGATGCCATAAATACAGCTATGACATTACTCTTAGTACTCCCTATGGAGGTACTCATGGATCATTACTGGAAAAAGACCTATGCAAAGAAGATACCAGAGTTTACAGAGCTGGTATTACAGTACTATGAACGCTGGCAAAATGGAGAGCTAGATATGGATGAGATGAAAAAGGATCTCTGGGAGTATGGCGGAGTGAGATTAGAAGAAAGAGAGGCAGAATAACATGAGTTTAAGAGTAAAAGCAGGTATTGATTTAGAAGTACTTAGAGAGTACGGATTTAAGACAGGTAAAGAGTGGAGCGATGCTGGAGAACGATGTTTAGCAGGTATCGGATATGCTTATCAGCATGGATGGTACCATAAATTTTTAATGGATGCCGATGAGGATAATACTAAGATCGCTTATATATCAGATGAGTATGATATTCCATGTGTACAGATCTCAGTGAGAACAGAGCACAGGGATTTATATGTGGATGTAGCGGTAGAGGGTAGCTATCATGTAGGCGGATCTGAGTTAGACATTGTAACAGATACTATCTATGAGCTTACACAGGCTGGAATACTGGAGGTAGTACCAGAAGAAAGCGAGGGTAAATAATATGGCTATCAGAAATATGTTACACATAAGCAAGCTAAAGGCGTTTGAGGCTTTTCTGGAGAGTAAGGGATATATGATTATCCCTACAGTAGGGGCGTATGAGGTATTGAGAGCTCAGAAACCTAAGAAAGAGAGAAAGCCTAAGGAAAGCCCTGTAATAGTGTATAAAAGATTAGATGCTAAGGAGCATTTATCTATTATGGATAAAGATTTTTATTTAGTAAATGAGTTTTTGAGAACTAAGGAGGCTGAGTAATGTTTTGGTATGTAGTACTTGCAATTTTAATATTAGCAGGAGTAACTCTGGTAGAGAGTTTTTTAATAGTTTTTGTAGCTGGCTTGTTAGGGATTGGAGTTTCCTTTAAGGTTATTTTCTTTGTGATGTTTGTTATCAATTTCTTTATAAAAGGGGGCAGTAGTAAGTAAATGAAAAAGAAAATTAAGGATTGTACATTTAAGGAGTTTACAGGGTGGGCTAATGATAGAGCCTGTGATGGTAGATGGAGTATGCAGGATGCTATGAATAGCGTAAGCATAATTAGTATGGTATACGAGGTAAAGCCTATTTTCTTTAGAGGCAGGGTTAGAGAGGCTTTGTGGAGAAAACTTAGGGATCAGTATTTAAACGTGGAGGCAGAGATAGAGATTGAAAGATAGTACAAGAGCTAAGAGCTCAAAACAGGAAAAGCGTATAGCTAAGGCTATAGGAGGTAGGCAGGTAGTAGGATCTGGATCTACTCCATTTCTAAAAGGGGATGTAATAGCAGGAGATCTCTTTATAGAGGCTAAAACAAAGATGAACCCTAGCCAGAGTATCACAGTAAAAAAGAGCTGGATAGATAAGGCTAAGGAGCAGAGCTTAGCGATGAGAAAATCGGATTATGCTATAGCGGTATCCTTTGGAGATCCTAAAGATTATTACCTCATTGAGGATAGTTTTATGGAGGAGCTCTTAAAGGCAAGAGAGGCAGTAAAGCAGGTACAGGAGATCCCTTTTGAGGATATTCTAAACGGAGCAGTAGGAGATATAGAGTTAGGCTGGAATAGAGCCATAGACAAAGTAAGAAGAACTATAGAGGAGGTATATGAGTAATATGTGTAAAATTAGAGAGATGAACTTAGAAACAGCTAAGTATTATGGATATGAGGCAAGAGCTAAGGGCTGTAAGGGATCTCATCTTATCCTCTCTGATTGGAAATATGTAGGAGCCAGATATAGCGATGGAGATTATATGGATCCTTATGATAAGGAGAGCTGGGAGCTCACAGGAGCTAAGATGGTAGTAGTAGATGGAGAGAATATTAAAGAGGATACATACTACCGCTGTATCGAGGGAGAAATTGTAGAAGTAACAGAAGATGGAGAGATCGTAGAGGAATAATACAGAGAGTGGTACATTTTGTAAGAAAAGATGTACCACTTTTTTCTATTTTATCTAAAAATCCTCCTCAAAAGTGATTAGGTTATATATCAATTTAAAAGGGAGGTAAAAACCGTGTCAGAGGTAGGATGTGATATAGTTGAGTACCTTAAAGAGTTTCATACATCGGAGGGAAAAGCGGTAAAGGCTAGAGAGCTGTGTGTACTGTTTAATGTACATGAGAAACAGCTAAGAAACATTGTAAGCGATCTGAGGCAGAATGGAGAGGCTATATGTAGCTCTACTTATGGTTACTGGTACTCCAGAGATCCAGATGATATATCCACTACCCTAAGCAGGTTAGTAGGGCAAGTGGATAATATGCAGAAAGTAATAGCAGGATTAAACAGGATCTTACAGGAGGTGCAGGATGAGCAAAAGGAGAATTAGAAGAAAGAGGAGAGCCAGAGTAAAAATATTGCCTTTAATACTGGTAGGAGTGGTAATAGCAGGAGCAATTACTGTGATAATGAGTGTAAATCTAAAGGGAGCAGATAAAGAGCCTCCTACTGAGGAGATTTATATTACGGAAACTCTACAAGCTCCGCAAGCTGAGAACACAGAGCCAGTAACGAAAACAGAGCAGGAGGCAAAGCTGGAGCACGATCTTAATTATACATATCCGTATAATACGATGAGTGCAGACTGGGGCTCAGAGGTATACGAGGATGGATTTAGATATTATGAAATCCAGCAGGAGTATAAGGATGCTGGAGGATGTTTTCCAGAAATAGTACAGGTTTACCTCTGGTGTGAGTGTAAAGAGTACGGAGTAGATTATTATACGGTACTAGCCATCATAGAGAGGGAGAGCGGTTATCACTGGGATAAGGTAGGAGATAACGGAAACAGTAAGGGCTATATGCAGATATACGAGAAATGGCATACAGAGCGGATGGAGGCGGAGGGAGTAACAGATCTCTTTAATCCATATCAAAATATCAGAGTAGGGCTTAACTGTTTAAGAGAGATACAGGATAAGTATTTAGCATCTAGCGGAGAAAATTGTGTACTCATGGTATATAACATGGGAGAGAGTACAGCTAAAAAGCTGTGGGCTAAAGATATTTATAGCTCAGCATATAGCAGAGAGGTAATAGCCAGAGCACAGGAATTAAGACAGGAACTAACACAGGAATAATACAGGATCAAGCAGGAGTATAGGAAAAACTATACTCCTTTTTTCTTGTTAAAAGGGAGGTACACGATGTTTAAGGTAGGAGATGCCATTAAGTGGATGTGTCCTCTGGATAATGATTATACCTATGGAGAGATTACAGCTCTTAGAAAGAGTGTAGCTACAGTAAAAGGCACTGGGTTATACAGCGGTATTACAGCGGAGGTACACCTAAGATACATAGAAAAGCTAATGAGAGGAGGCGGTAGCGTTGGGAGCGATTGTAAGAAATGTAGTAAACGATCAATTACTAAGGCTGAGTTATAAGGATCCTAAGAACATAAAGAGATTTTTGAGAAACTGGGGAGGCTTAGAGGGCTTAAGTGAAAAAGGAGATACAGTAGCTACCTGTATCCTCACAGACCTTAAGACAGTAACAGCTATTGATCTGGATAAATACCATAAAAGCGATAGAGCAGAGTTTAATAAGGCATACAGAAAAGGAAAGCTAAGCCATTATCAGTACATGAGTATAGCGTATGTGCTGGTACTGGGATATACACAGGATGAGTTAGCGTTTGTAATGGGCGTGGATCAGAGCGTTATTAGTAAGAATATAAACAGCGGTATAAAGAGAATACAGAGAGAGCTTAGAGCTTATCTGGAGGAGGATTAGATGAGTTTAATAAAGTGTGGAACCGATGAAAACGGATCCTACATAGAATTGAAAAGACCGAGAGGAGAAACGCCTCTATGTTTTATAGATGAGTGCGGAGTAGTACACGATACCATAAGGATTTATGAGTACAAGGCAGTAAGGAGTAAAGAGATCCCCACAGATAGCAGATGTGTAATGTGCGGAGAGATAATACCAGAGGGCTCTATGGTGTGCGATAGATGCAGAGAGGCGGTGGAGGGATTTGAGTAAATTTAGGCGTGAGGAAGATGAGGCGGATAAATGGCTAAGAGAGCATGATCCTTATTATACATCCTCAGATAGGGATAAGAGAAAGAAAATGAGTAATCCCTATGAAACTCCAGAGCAGGAAAAGCGGAGGAGAGAAACAGAGATCCCTCTTAGTAACCTAAATAGCTACCAGAGAGTGCAATTTAAGCAGGTAGGAGGCTCTTATACAGAGCATGGAGAGTTTGATCTGTAAAAGGGTGCATAAAAATTACAGATATGTACCCTAACTAATGAAACAAAATTACATAGCTTAGGAAATAAATAGAAAGAGAGGTACATGAGGCTATGAAAGATTTACAAGTAAAGTACACAGATCCGCTGGATCTTATCCCTTATGAGAATAACCCTAGAATTAACGATTATGCAGTAAAAAAGGTTATGGAGAGTATTAAGGAGTATGGATTTACTAATCCGATTATCGTAGATGCAGATATGGTTATCATCGCAGGGCATACGAGGAGAGAGGCTAGTATCTTAGCAGGGCTGGATAGAGTGCCATACATAGTAAGAGATGATCTCACTCCAGAGCAGGTAAAGGCTTACCGTATTGCAGATAACAAGCTGGCAGAGTTAAGTAACTGGGATGATGAGTTACTCAAAAAGGAGTTATTTGAGTTACAGGCGGTAGATTATTCCTTAGAGGTAATGGGCTTTACAGAGATAGACCTTAAAGAGATCTTTACAGAGAAAGAAGTACCTAAGGAGAAAAAGAAGAAAGAGGAGAAAACTACTTTACCTATGCTCCGTTTCGGATCCAACAGTGTAAGGATTACAGAGGATGAGCTGGTAATGCTTAGCAATAGATACAATGAGTATGTAGAGAGTACTCCAGATGAGGGCTTTATTACATGGCTTTTAAAGAGAGGCTTATAAAAAAGAGCGTGGAGGCGGAAAAATGGTTATGAGCGGAGTAAGAGAAATGACCTTAGCAGAGGAGATAAGAAATCTGGCAGAGCTGGGAGTAGATCAAAATGTTATAGACAGAATGACACAGAAATATAACAGGATGCTCACAGATCATGGAAATACCTGTAATAAGATCCGAGATGAAGTATACAGAGAGGTAAGAGGCGTAAAGGCGGAGCTGGCGGAGAAAGAAACTATCATAAGAGTATTAACAACTCATATAAGAGAGAAAGAGCTACTGTAAGAGGTAGCTCTATTTAATTTCATTCTCCTTACTGAAATTCTTATGAAATGAGGAAAAGGCGGAGGAGGGCGGAAAAGAGGCTTAAATAAAGCAATAATACTAAATAAACATATAAGAGTAGTTAATGTAATAATACAAAGAAATATAAAAACTAATTTCAGTACTATAAAAGAAAACATAGTAAGGAAGATAGATAGAAAGAAAATAGAGGGAATTAACGGACAAATACAGGAATGTAAGTAAAACTGTAGAAATTCCCTCCTATTCACAAAGAGCAAAGAAAATAGCCTCATAAGAGAGGAGAAAGGAGGCGGAGTAATGCCTAATACATTGAGTAAAGAGAATGAGCTCCAGAGAAAAGCGTTTGAGCTGTATTATGGCTTAGGAGATAAGAGATCCCTTAGAGCGGTAGCAGAAACCATAGGAAGAACGGAGAGAACTGTAGCAGGCTGGAGCAGGGCTTTTAACTGGGTAGCCAGAGTGACACAGCGAAATATAGAGAACGCTCAGAACAGTAACGAGGCTAAGATCACAGCAGAGCTAACGGATGTACGGACTAAGTACCGTATCCTTATCAATAACCTTATGGCTGATTTTAGTAAGGATATTGCACAGGGCAAGGTAAAAGTAAAGAATATCAACGATTTTGAGAGGCTTGTTAAGTTGGATATGCTCCTTATGGGAGAGGCTACAGAGCGTGTAGAGCGTGGCGGTACACAGGAGCTCTCACAGGATGCTAAGGATCGCTTAGATGAGATCGCTCAGCTTATGAAAAGTGCTAAGAAGTAGTGCAGATTGCACAATGGGTATAAGGTTTTTCCCTAGGGAAAATACAGAGCCCTTTGTAAGAATTGCACAAAGGAAAAGAAAAAAGGTAAATAAATCTAACTTTTTAAGGTTTATGTGATTATGTTACTTATCAAACATAAGGAGGTAAGCATAATATGAGTAATGCTATTAACCCAGAACACTATAACAGATTGAACCCACAGCCTAAGGATGTAATCAGAGCGTGGGGCTTAAATTTCAACTTAGGGAGTGCTGTAAAGTACATCTCCAGAGCAGGGCATAAGGATGATATTGTACAGGATCTTAAGAAAGCACAGGAGTTTATCCAGTTTGAGATTGATGCTATCGAGGGAGCCAGAGCGGAGAGAAAAGATAAGCCTAAGCATGAGGATTTTATGGATGCTATGTTAAGCGGTTTGTTTGGAGGCTCTGTAGGACATATCGAGATCACAGGCAAGAGAAACGGTAAGACCGATGAGGAGATTGCTGAGATCGTAGATAAAACCATTAAAGATATTATCTCTGGTATGGCAGGAGTAGAGCTGGAGGAGATCAAAGAGGGAAACGGATACACAGAGGTACATATTACAGGTAATGCTAATCCGATTGAGGTAAGAGAGTACATTGAGCGAGAGCTTAAGGATCGCTTAGCTATGGTGCTGTAAGGAGGGCTTTATTATGCAGAATATTAGTTTTACACATAAATTAGAAGTATACAAAAGCGGATGTGCTCGTTACGATGTGGCTGTAGGAGATGTAGTAGAGGTATGCTATGATAATCACAGTCTTTCTGGAGGATATACTGTGGGGAGAATAGTAGAGATAGGGTTAAATAGTATTACTGTAGACAGCTCTAGTAAACATCATTCTGATGTAATTCCTATTGAGATAAATGATATTACTGATATTAAAGTTATGAATAGGAGGGCATAAGATGAGAATTGTAGATGCAGGATATGAGATCTTAGATACCCTTAATGGAGAGGAAATTTTAAAAAAGATCGAGAGAGTAGCCAGAGTATGTTATAAGAGTGAGGATAAAATCACAGAGGGATCCGCTGAGAAGATGGTAAGAGCTCTCATTAAGAGTAATCACATGGCGATGCTGGAGCACTACTCTTTTAGTGTAAAGTTTATTTGTGATAGAGGTATATCACATGAGATTGTACGCCACAGAGTAGCCAGCTATGCACAGGAGAGTACAAGGTATTGTAATTACAATAAGAGCGGAGATGTAGCTTTTATCCGCCCTGTATTCTTTGCAGAGGATACTCCAGAGATGGATAACTGGGTAGATAGCTGTATGAGAGCAGAGAAAACCTATAATTATCTTATTAGTGAGGGAAGAACTCCACAGGAGGCAAGATCTGTATTACCTAACAGCCTCAAAACAGAGGTAGTAATGACAGCTAACCTTAGAGAGTGGAGGCACTTCTTAAGCCTCAGAGCTTGCGGATCTACAGGAAAGCCTCATCCGCAGATGTTAGAGGTAGCAGTACCGCTCTTAAAGGAGCTTAGAGAGAGAGTACCTGTGGTATTTGATGATCTGGAGCCTATGGAGTGGGAAACAGTTAAATAAAGGCAGAGGTTAGGGAGGGAGAGCTGTAAAAGGCTCTCCTTTTCAGTTAGGAGGGATTATATGATTATCTTAGTAGGGATCGGATGCTTTATGGCAGGAGCAGTAGTGGGAATTGTTATGATGAGCCTTTGTGTGGCAAGCCATAACAGTAGTTTAGAGCTGGAGAACAGACAAAAGGAGGATAAAGAGTAATGCAGATAGTAAGCGGAGATATAACCAGAGATATTACTGGAGAGATTGTATATCTTAAGGCATATAAGCAGATGGTAGGAGAGGTAACAGGGTATAGCACTGAAAAGGGTACAGCTACAGTAAAGCTCTGTGATACAGGGCTGGAGATAACCGTATCTTTAGATGATATTGAGAGTACAGGCAGTACACAGCCTCACAGAGCTTTTAATAGTGAGGTACATATCTTAGGAACCAGATACAGTATCTGTATTATAGATGAGGATGATTACAGATATGATAGAGAGGCGGATGGATGGTGTGATCCTAGTGTAAAGGAGATCCTCATTTTTAACTATAAGCAGAGTGCGGAGAGTGTAAAGGATCTGATAGCATATCAGAAAAAGGTACTCCGCCATGAGATAGTACACGCTTTTCTCTATGAGAGTGGTTTATGGCAAAATGCCTACGGTAGTAAGTGCTGGGCTAAAAATGAGGAGATGATAGATTGGATGGCTATACAGATCCCTAAGATCCAGAGAGCATATAAGGAGGCGTACTGTGATGAGTGATTTAGGAAGATGCAAACATACACTCTATATCCTTAAGCATAAGCCAGAATATACAAAAGGCTGGGGCTGGAGGTGTAGATACTGTGGTAGGACTTATAAAGACCTCAGAGAGGAGGCAGAGTATAAGGAGCGTGAGAGGAGGAGCAGAACATGGTAGCAGGATTATTAAAGCTGGTATTTATTCTCTGTACCATAACGGTAGTAGGATTATCGGTAGTAGATACTCTCTGGTTTAATGCTATGCCAGAGAGTAACCGTTATAAGAATGTACAGGCGTTTAATGTGGTTACGCTGTGGATCGTAGCTATAGTACTTATTATTAAACTGGTAACGATGTAGGGAGCTAACAGGCTCCCTTTTATTATGCGTAGAAAGGAGGTTAGGAGGATGTGTTAGATTATAAAGTAGTATCCCTAGTAGAGGATAAGCTAGGGGAGGTACAGGATCAGAGAGAAAGAGATGCTATGATAAAGTACCTCATACAGGAGGCAGATTTTGAGATAGCGTCTGGTATGCACTTACATTACTAAGAGAAATGTAATGGATCTCCATAAGAGCATTATCTCTAACATATCGAATAATAAGAGCACGCTAGATCTAGCCCCTAGAGGTTTCGGTAAAAGTACTGTAGGCGATGTAGATTATTGTATTACAAGGATCCTTAGAGATCCTAATATCCGTATTATGATAGGATCCAAAACACAGACACAGGCGGAGGCGTTTCTTAAAGAGGTTCGTACTCACTTTGAGCAGAATGAGGATCTTATTAGGATTTTCGGAGATTGGAAAACCAGTAAGGATAATGTGTGGAATGATAGAGAGTTTACTGTAAATAAGCGTAGCATTATTAAGAAAGAGGCTACTCTAACAGCACTAGGAGCCTCTGGAGCGGTTATTTCTAAGCACTTTGATGTAATTATAGGCGATGACTTAGTAGGGCTGGAAAATGCTAGAACAGAAAAGCAGAGGAGTAATCTTAATGAATGGTTTTATAGCTCTCTTTTTCCTACACTAGAGCCAGATGGAGAGATCCATATACTGGGTACACGATATAACCCATTGGATCTGTATGAGGATCTGATTAAGAGTAAGAACTACAAAATAAA
>ERZ857521.3625-NODE-3625-length-12387-cov-5.620743_pt1 | contig 12387 bp, 9 predicted proteins | sample MGYA00519701_ERZ857521 | MGnify/ENA primary metagenome ERZ857521 (study PRJEB31778, sample SAMEA3449346) | human gut metagenome | biome: human gut; feature: human-associated habitat; material: faeces | place: United Kingdom | collected 2010/2012 ...
AGGGAAGGTCCACGACCGTTTGGGCGCTCGTGACCGACATACTGGGCTTGCGGTGACGCGGACTGGGCGTGTGATTGTCGATAAGCGTGCGCAGGGCGGCCATGTGCGCCGGCGTGGTTCCGCAGCAGCCGCCCACAACGCTCACGCCGTCCTCGATCATGCCGGCGACGGCCTTGGCGTATTCGGAGGCCTGGATGTCAAAGACGGTGTTGCCGTCGTCGTCCACGTGGGGGAGTCCTGCATTGGCCTGCACCATAACGGGCTTGTCCGTAACGGTGAGCATACGTGTGGCGAGCCCTCGGAGCTCGGCCGGTCCCTGGCTGCAGTTGATGCCCAAAACGTCGGCGCCGATGGCGTCGAGCGTGATGGCGGCCACCTCGGGACTCGTACCCAGGAATGTGCGACCGTCTTCCTCGAAGGTCATGGTGGCAAAGACGGGCAGGTCGGAGTTCTCGCGGCAGGCGAGGACGGCCGCCTTGATCTCGGCCAGGTCAGTCATGGTCTCGATAATAAAGAGGTCCACGCCCGCGGCGACGCTTGCGCGCACTTCCTCGGCAAAGAGGTCGTAGGCCTCGTCGAAGCTGAGGGTACCCAAGGGGCGAAGCAGCGCGCCGATGGGGCCGATGTCACCGGCGACGTAGCGGGCACCGGCCTCGTGGGCACAGGCGACGGCCGCGGCAAAGACGTCTGCCACGGTGGCGGCACCGTCGAGCTTGTGGGCGTTGGCGCCAAAGGTGTTGGCGGTAATCACGTCGCAGCCGGCCTCGACATATTGACGTTGGATATCGGTGATAACCCGGGGCTCCTCAAAGTTGAGCAGCTCGGGCAGGGCGCCCGCCTTCATGCCAGCGGCCTGCAACATGGTGCCCATGCCGCCGTCGAACAGCAGGTGCCCCGTGCCCTCGATGGCCGCATGCAGGCGATCGTCCTTAATGCGAAGGTCGTCGATCGTGCGCGTCTTGTACGTGGCACCGTTGCGACGTGCGGCATCAACGGGTGCCGCCAATGCAGCGCCGTCAGAATCATGAGTGATAAGCGGAGTAAACATCGAGGGCTCCTAATGGCTGGAATAGCAGGTGGTGTGGGCGGCGCGGAAGCGGCAGTGCTCGCGCATGCGGCAGATATTGCAGGTGGGGCGGCGTGGACCTCACCGTCAAACAGACCGATCACCGCGGTCACGCTCTTGGTGGGCATGAGCAGGCTGGTCGGCGTGACGGTAAGCCCGATGAGCCGCGTGGCGTTGAGCGCATTCACGATCGAGCGCTGGGCCGTAAGCGGGCAGTCGCCGTAGCCGGGGCTAAAGCGCCAGTTACCGGCGAGTCCGTGTGCGGCGGCCGCAGCCTTGACCTGCTGGTCCATCTGCTCAACGGCGGCTTCTACATAGGCGGAGCACGCGGCGTCGAGCACGGCTCCCTCTAGGGGTTGCTGGGCTCCCGTGGTGCGCAGACGACGCTCGGCGTCCATGCCGAGGGTGCATGCCATGAGTGCGGCAAAGCGGGCGTCTTTGAGGTGGCGATAGATATCGCGACCGCGCAGCTCAACGTTGGTACCGACCAAGCGAATGCAAGGCTCGCCCTGTTCATCGACGCCCGTGGCATCGATGACAAATATGCGGCGCACGCCACGGGGCTCAATGTCCAGCTCCAGACGCTCAACGACAAGCTCAATACGCTGCGACAGCTCGGGCTCAATCTGCTGACCGCCGTAGCCCAGGTAGCGCAGCATCTCGGCGCGATCGACGCGGGGATGGTAGGCAGCATCGATACGGTAGAGCGCCGGCGACGCAAGGTCGGCCGGCACTTCACCAAAAGCTGTATCGATGTGCGGTTTTTCCATTACCCCAGGCGCTCCATAATGGTTGCGGCGATCGCAGGACGATTCATAGTGTACAGGTGCAGACCGTCAGCACCGTGCTCCTTAAGGTCGCAAAGCTGACGGGCGGCATAATCTACACCGGCTGCCTGCAGGCTCTCGGGGTCGTTCTCGTACTTGGCGAGAATCTTGATGACGGGGGAGGGCAGCGACGCACCGCACATAAAGACCATGCGGCTGATCTGCGACTTGCCCATAAACGGCATGATGCCCGCGGTAATGGGCACGGTGATGCCGGCTTTGTTGGCAAGCTCGCGGAAGCGGTAGAAGCACTCGTTATCAAAGAAGAGCTGCGTCACAAAGAAGCTCGCGCCGGCGTCCTGCTTTTGCTTGAGGTGTTCGACCGAGAGGTTGAGATCCTCACAGGCAATGTGGCCCTCGGGGTAGGCTGCGGCGCCCACGCAAAAGCCGGCGTCGACGAGCTCGGGGATGAGGTCGCGGGCGTAGGCGTAGTCCGAGGCGGGCTTGTCGTCCTCGGTCGCGCCAGCGGGAAGATCGCCACGCAGGGCCAGGATGTTTTCCACGCCGGCGGTGCGATACTCGTCGATCTTGGCGGCGATATCGGCGTGCGAGCGGCCCACGCAGGTAAGGTGTGCCACCGAGGGCGTGTCGAATTCGCTCGTAATCATATGCGCGATGGGGGCGGTGGCGGCACCGTTGCCCGAGCCGCCGGCCGAGCAGGTGACCGAGACAAAGCTCGGCGAAAGCTTGCACAGATTGCCTGCCACTTCGCGAGCCGTGTCGAGGGTCAGCTCGCCCTTGGGCGGGAACATCTCAAACGAAATGGGCGCGGTGCCCTGGGATGCTGCCTGCTTAAAAACCTCGTCGACGCGCATATCGTGCTCCTCTAGATACGTAATAGTGTGATGTGTTGTAAGGATTCTACAGCACCACTGTGCCACGGTGGAGTTTCACTCGCTATTTGAGGATACCAATCAAAGATGCCTTGCTATCGGCTTTCTCTATAACAGAGCGGCTAATCTAGGCACGGACTATAAAGACTGGTATCTGATGCAAAATACCAGTTAATAGAGCTCCATCCCAAATTGACTACCCTTAAACCATGGAGAGAGGTCTGCAATTTATGCAGTTGATTGGCTGTTGAGGGTGGCAACGCCGCCTCGATAGGGTAACCTCATTGATTGGTTTCGCGACAGCAACATAACGGTAATGTCGCGGAAACACGGCGAGTCTAAGCTATGACTCGTTCGTTAGTAATCAACACCGCTTCTCACGCGGTGCCGATACGAAGGGAGTTCCGTATGGCCGAACTTACTGACCGCTTCGGGACCATGGTGTTCTCTGAGGAAGTCATGAAGGACTACCTCCCCAAGGACATTTGGAAGCGCCTTGCTGCAACCCTCGAGGGCGGTGAGCCGCTCGACCTGGATGTGGCCAACGCCGTTGCCCATGCCATGAAGGTCTGGGCCATCTCCAAGGGCGCGACGCACTACGCGCACTGGTTCCAGCCGCTTTCGGGCATTACTTCCGAGAAGCACGACAGCTTCCTGGAGCCCAACCACGACGGCACCGCCATTACCAAGTTTACGGGCAAGAACCTCATCCAGGGCGAGCCCGATGCCTCCAGCTTCCCCAACGGCGGCCTGCGCGCCACCTTCGAGGCCCGTGGCTACACCGCTTGGGATCCCACTAGCCCCGCCTTTATCAAGGACGACGTCCTGTGCATCCCCACGGCTTTCTGCTCCTACACGGGCGAGGCCCTGGACAAGAAGACCCCGCTGCTGCGCTCCATGACCGCGCTCTCGCGTGAGTCCAAGCGCGTTTTGGCGCTGTTTGGCAAGACCCCCAAGAAGGTCGTTCCTTCCGTGGGCGACGAGCAGGAGTACTTCCTGATCAAGAAGGACGCCTACCGCAAGCGCAAGGACCTGGTCATTACCGGCCGCACCCTCTTTGGCGCCGCTCCCTGCAAGGGCCAGGAGCTCGAGGAGCACTACTTTGGCGCTATCCGCCCCACCGTCTCGGCCTATATGAAGGACCTGGACGATGAACTGTGGGCGCTTGGCATTCCCGCCAAGACCAAGCACAACGAGGTTGCTCCCTGCCAGCATGAGCTCGCCCCCGTCTATGGCGAAGTCAATGAGGCCATCGACCAGAATCTGGTCATGATGGAGAAGATGAAGCTCATCGCCTCCCGCCACGACTTGGTCTGCCTGCTGCACGAGAAGCCCTTTGAGGGCATCAATGGTTCGGGCAAGCACAACAACTGGTCGCTTGGCACCGAGTCCGAGAATCTGCTCGATCCGGGCGACACCCCGCTCGACAACCTGCAGTTCATCGTCTTCCTCACCGCGGTGATCGAGGCCGTCGATAACTATCAGGAGCTCCTGCGTGCCTCCGTTGCCTCGGCCGGCAACGACCATCGTCTGGGCGCCAACGAGGCTCCTCCGGCGATTATGTCCATCTTCCTGGGCGACCAGCTTACCGAGGTCGTCGAGAAGATCATCGATGGCAAGGCTTCCGTCCATGCGACGCGCGGCGTGCTCGACCTGGGCGCCGATACCCTGCCCAAGCTGATGCAGGACAACACCGACCGCAACCGCACCTCCCCGTTTGCCTTCACCGGAAACAAGTTCGAGTTCCGTGCCTGCGGCTCCGAGCAGAACGTCTCCGACTCCAACCTGGTGCTCGATGCCGCCGTGGCCAAGTCGCTCAAGTCCTTCGCCGACGCGCTTGAGGGTACGCCCGAGGATGAGTTCCAGGACGCTGCGCTCGAGTACTGCAAGAAGGTCCTGACCGACCACCAGCGTATCCTCTTTTCCGGCGATGGCTACTCCGACGAGTGGCCCGTTGAGGCCGAGAAGCGCGGCCTTGCCAACAACAAGACCACGGCCGACGCCCTGCCCGCCTTTGTTTCCGATAAGGCCATCGCGCTCTTTGAGGAGACGGGTGTCCTGACCAAGGCCGAGGCCCAGTGCCGCTACGACTGCAAGCTCGAGAAGTACAACAAGCTCATGAACATCGAGGCCACCACGATGGTTCGCGAGGCGCGTCGTACCTATCGCCCGGTCATTACCGCCTATGCCACCAAGGTCGCTAAGGGCCTTGAGACTATTCGTGCCGCCGGTGCCGAGGCCGCCATGCAGTGCGAGCAGAACACGCTCAACAAGCTCTGCAACGGCATCACCACCATCAACGACTCCATCAAGGCGCTCGACGCCGTGCATCAGAAGGCCGAGGCTCTCGATGGCCAGGAGCAGGCCAACGTGTACGCGCACGAGGTCGTTCCCGCTATGGATGCGCTGCGTGCCGCCGTGGATGCCATGGAGGAGATCGTGGCCGCCGACTACTGGCCGGTCCCGACCTACGACGACATTCTGTTCTACGTGTAGTACTGGGACAGCATACCGTCACGGTTGAAAGCTGGGGTCCGCATCGCGCGGGCCCCGGCTTTTTTGTTGAACAAATTCCCTAGGGCGGCGTCCGTTCGTGTCGTTTATTAGGGTAGGGGTGTGCGCGTTGCCGTGTCGTGAAAATGGAAGATGCTCGGAATATAACGCGCCTCGATATACTCAAATTGAGTTCCGGTTGAGTCGAATGTCTGGCTGGTTACGACCGCCAGATACGAAGAAGGATCGATGTCAAGCAACCGGCAGTCCTCAGTGTCGGGCTGGGCGAGTGTTATCGTTCGTTTGCTCACGGCAATGGTGAGCCCTAGCTCATCCTCGATGTAATGGAAGAGCGACAGGGTGGCATTCTGCTCGTTTAGGCCGGGGACGGAGGAAGTTAGGAAGTAGTGGCGGTCGACAGCGACCGGTTTATCGTCGAGCATGCGGACGAGCTTCAAATGCGTAAGGTCTTCTCCTTCGGGAAATCCCGTCAATTGAGCTAGACACTTATCGGTGCTTACGTGTTCGAAATAGACGATTTTTGACGTTGGAATTGCTCCGATCGCATGTGCCGATTCGCTGAACGAAGAAAGGTCGCTTACGGTGAATGCGTCCTCTTTGCTGGTGCCTGCAGGTGGCGTCTCGATTACGAGGACTCCCTTGCCTTTAATGGACTGAACTAGACCTTCATTTGCGAGAAGCGAGATAGCCTTGCGCACCGTCATTCGAGAGCAGGAGAACTCTTTGGAAAGATTTTGTTCGGAAGGAAGGAGTGATCCCACGGGATGCTTGCCTTCGACAATCCGCTTTCGTAGGCTTCGGTAAATTTCACTGTACAGGATCCTTGCCAAAATGCTCTCCTTATTGAGGTTGTACGGAATGCGTCGAATCGGCGCGATTATCCGCTTCTACCAATTATAGGAAGTGGAGACACTTTTAGTTGCCGCTTACCGCCATAAATCAACCGTTCACCCGTGTGTTTAACATGACTAGACAGATAGTAAATCACTGAGGATATAATTCGAGTCATCAAGTACATATCTAGACAGGAGGATTGCAATGGCAAAACAGAGTTATGCAGTTACTATCGCGGGAGGCGGAAGCACTTATACGCCGGGCGTTGTTCTGACACTTCTCGCGAAGCGCGATGTATTCCCCATCAATAGGATTACGCTCTATGACAACGATGCCGAGCGTCAGGGGACAATTGCCAAGGCATGCGCCATCTACATCAGGGAGAATGCTCCAGAGGTAACCTTCAGCTATACGACCGACCCTGAGGAGGCCTTCACAGGCATCGACTTTGTACTTGCCCAGATTCGCGTTGGCAAGTACGCTATGCGCGATAAGGACGAGAAGATCCCCCTGCGCTATGGCGTTCTTGGCCAAGAGACCTGTGGTCCTGGTGGCATTGCTTATGGCCTGCGCTCCATTGGCGGTGTACTCGAGATCCTTGACTACATGGAGAAATACAGTCCCGACGCATGGATGCTCAACTACTCCAACCCCGCGGCGATCGTTGCCGAGGCGACACGCCGCCTTCGCCCGGATTCAAAGATCATCAACATTTGCGACATGCCAATAGCCCTGATGGATATCATGGCTCAGATGTGTGGTCTCAAGGACCACAACGACCTCGTCGTTGGCTACTACGGCCTCAACCACTTTGGTTGGTGGACAAAGATTCACGACCGTGCTGGCAATGACCTTATGCCCACTATCAAGGCCCAAATGGCTAAAAACGGTTATGCCGGCGAGGATTCCGGCCTTGAATTCGTCGATGCATCTTGGGATCAGACGTTCCGTAAGGCTAAGGATGTTTACGCGCTCGATCCGAATACCATCCCGAACACCTACCTCAAGTACTATCTCTTCCCGGACTATGTGGTTGAGCACACCGACCCCAACCACACCCGCACCGACGAGGTCCGTGAGGGTCGCGAGAAACGCGTCTTCGGCACCGCGCGCCAGATTATCGAAAAGGGTACGTCTGAGGGTTTCGGCCTTAAGCCGGATACCCACGCTGAGTACATTGTCGATCTCGCTCGCGCTTTGGCAGAGAACACCCGTGAACGTTTCTCGCTGATTGTTCCCAACGACGGGGCTGTGTCCAATTTTGACCCAACGGCTATGGTCGAGATTCCCTGCATCGTCGGCAGCGACGGCTACGAGAAAATTTGCCAAGGTGAGATTCCGCAATTCCAGAAAGGACTTATGGAGGAACAGGTCTCGGTCGAAAAGCTTGCAGTGTCTGCTTGGGTCGACCATTCCTATCAGGAGCTTTGGCAGGCGCTGACGCTTTCGAAGACGGTCCCCTCTGCCTCCGTTGCAAAGAAGATCCTTGACGATCTCATTGAGGCGAATAAGGAGTTCTGGCCAGAACTCCACTAGTATCGGAAATCAATTTTGTGAATGATGGCGGGCGGCCGACCTTGGACAGGTCGCATGGGAGGAAAACCATGAGCGAAAGCAAAGAGCTTGCAAATCGCAAACTCGGCGAGGACGTAGTTGGCCTCGTCGGCGGTAAGGAAAACATCCTGAGCATCTCGCACTGCATGACGCGTCTGCGTTTCAAGCTGCGAGACGATGCGAAGGCCGATACTAAGGCAATTGAGTCTCATAAAGGCGTCATTCAAGTAATCAACGCGAATGGCCAGTATCAGGTTGTTGTCGGCATCAATGTGATTGAGGATGTTTACGATGCCGCGGTTGCCGCTTCTGGTGTCGAGGGGCTGGGCCAGGTTAATCTTGATGGTGAGCCCGTCAAGAAAGGAAACCTTGTTAGTGCCCTTATCGATACTATTTCAGGCGTAATCCAGCCGATTCTTGCGGTGCTGTGTGCCGCGGGTATGATCAAGGGTGTTTTGAGTATTCTCGTCGCCCTCGGATGGATTACGGCGACAGACGGCTTGTACCAGATTCTATATGCGGCTGGTGACGGCTTCTTCTACTTCCTGCCGATTATCCTTGGCTATACCGCGGCAAAGAAGTTTGGCTGTAGTGAGTTCGTTGGCATGACGCTCGGTATCGCACTTACGTATCCGGCGATGGTCAACATCACATCTGGCGATGTTTTGGGAACGGTGCTTGCCGGCACTCCCTTTGCCATGAACTACTACACGACTTTCCTCGGCATACCCGTCATCATGCCATCTTCGGGTTATACGAGCTCTGTCATTCCGATTATCATCTCTGTTTGGTTCGCGGCAAAGCTGGAGAAGTGGTGCCGCAAGCATTTCTCTGAGTATGTAAAGTTCTTCTTTGTGCCTACATGCGTACTCGTTGTGATGGTCCCCGCTACCTATTTGATTATTGGCCCGATTGCCACCCTGATCACGAACCTCATGAGCCTGCTGTTTAACTCCCTCTACAGCTTGCCTGTCATCGGCGGCGCGCTCGGCGGCATCGTGCTTACTGCCATTTGGCAGCCTATGGTCATCTTCGGCTTCCACTGGAGTGTCATTGCTCTCATGCTGGTGAACATTGCCTCCCAGGGCTGGGATATTGTCATGGCGCCGTACATGGTTTGCTCGTACGCTCAGTCCCTTGCCGTCCTTGCCATTCTTCTGAAGACTAAGGACGTAAAGCTCAAGCAGCTTGCATGGCCGGCGTTCATCTCGGGCTTCTTCTTTGGCATCACTGAGCCCTGCATCTACGGCGTGACCCTTCCGCGCAAGAAGCCTTTTGTCATGAGCTGCATCGCCTCTGTGCCCGGCGGCCTAATCATCGGTGCTCTTGGTACCAAGATGTTCGCCTTCACCGGCGGCGGCTTCTGCGCCTTCCCGGGCTTCATTGATCCGTCCGGCGCAATGGGCGCGAGCTATCTGATTTACGTAATCATAGCCATCGTGGTTTCCAGCGTGATTTCATTCCTGCTTACGTATGCGACGTACAAGGAGGACGTGCCGGCGGTAGAGGCTGCAAAGTAGCCAAAGAAGTGGAGCCGCGGAACAAGTATTTCCCCGCGCGCCAGCAATCTGACAAGGTCGTCCTTGGATAAGCGCCGAGGGCGACCTCGTCTTGTACTGATTTCGTTCGAGAGGCAGTGGTTGAGGGTGCCTAATATTATCTTTGACAATAAGATGGGCGAGACATGCCTTGCGGCGTGGAGGTCCGCAGGTGTGGAAGTCCGCTCGGTCGTGGTCCGACAAGATGGTAAAGTCGTCTTTGAGCATGCGGCTGCGCCGTTCGCCCTCGAACACGTTCATCCGCTCTATTCTGTGACTAAGTCCTTTACCTCGGTCGCTGTCGGGATGTTGGTGAATGAAAGACGGCTGTCGCTGGCCGATCGCTGGATTTCATACTTCCCGGAATATGAAGGCGAGATCGCGGATGAGCGCTTTCGCAATGTGACGGTTCGCAATTTGCTGACTATGACGATGGGGCAGGAGAGTGACCTTTCGTATATTGGCGCGGAAGACGACTGGGCACATGAGGTTCTTCATCGTGAGTTTGACTGGAAGCCTGGCGAGGTCTTTCACTACGATTCGCTGTGTTCACATTTATTGAGCATGCTCGTGCAACGCATAAGTGGAGTGAAAGAATCCGATTATCTTGCCGAACGTTTGTTTACGCCGTTAGGCATTAGAAGTTGGTGGTGGGAAGAGGATCAAGCCGGTCATACGACCGGAGGTTTTGGTCTTCACCTTTCGACACCGGATTTGGCTAAGTTTGGTCAATGTTTGCTGGATGGCGGCAAGTGGCGTGGGGAACAGATCATTCCCGCGGAATGGGTTGCCGAGGCGACGAAGATTCAGATGGAAACGAGCCCCTTTTATCCGTCTGAGGCGACTGAAGACAGCAATGGCTATGGATACCAGTTCTGGATGTGCCGGCGTGGCGGGTTCAGATGCTCTGGCCTTTTTGGGCAGCTGTGCTACATACGGCCCACAGATGGCCTTGTCATTGCCTGCTCGAGTTCCACGACAGGAAGTAAGGCGCTGCTTGATCCGCTGTATGAGGTATTGTTCAAAGAGTTTAGTGTTCGGGAAACGGTGGCTTCCGAACGTGACTTCGATAGCATTCCCGTGCCAGTTGGGTTGGCTTCTGGCGGACGCTTGAGTTCATTACGCCTCGAGGGCATCCATCATTGCATTTTCGGGGATTTTGATGAGATCGATATTCGATTTCGTGAGAATGAGCTGGATTTGTCTCTGTTGCGCGATGGTCGTGAGTATGGCGTGAGGGCCGGCTACAAGTCTTGGGTTTGCAAATCGGGCGATGAGGCCGGAGTCGGAGACCTCTTTCCCTTCGTGACTCATGAAGCTGAGAGGGACGATGCCCCCACATGGGATGTTCGCAAGTTGTTTGCAGCGTATGCGTGGACTTCGCCAACAAATTTACAAATCGAGACCAGGGAACTGGACTACACGCGGCGCTGTTTTATCGATGTGCGGATTGGAGGTATTTATGCTGTGTGCAGGGTGAGAGTTGAGGGAATGTGCTGTTTCCCGGCACCCTCGGAACTCACAGCGATTTTGAAGTTGGGATAATTTTCAAGACGTGCGATTGATAAGAAAGCTTGCCAACATCACGGCTAATGGAGACGGAGCTGTCTCCGGGCAATGTTTTTCGATACGGACGTTTCAGATATCGTATTGCTAGGGACTAAGTTAATCACTTGTTATAGGGCCGAAGCGTAGGTGCGTTTTCTCGGCTCTGTACCCTGTTGGGCTCGAATCCCGGCGCATGGCAGCAATAAGCCCGCTATCGTGAGGATAACGGGCTTCTCATTTCAAATGGTGCCCCACCAACGGGATATTCGCGTGCGGCTGGCATTGCCCGCTTCCGCTGCGTCGCTTCGCTTCTTGCGTGCCGCCGTGGACGCCATGGAGGAGATCGTGGCCGCCGACTGCTGGCCGGTCCCGACCTACGACGACATTCTGTTCTATATGCAACAGACACGTTTGATTTTGAGTGCGAAGGGGTCTCGCCTGTGCGAGGCCCCTTTTTTGTCGCTTGGACCTTCTTTGAACTTGCGGCCGAGCAGGCGTTTCGCGCGGGGCATCTTAGAAGTTGTAACCTGTTTTGGCACGCGGACGTTTCGGGCGTTTGTTCATAAAGGGGAGGATTATCCGATGAAGGTATTTGATATCGTGTTTAGCCCGACCGGCGGAACGGAAAAGGCGTCTGGCTACATTGCCAATGCGTTGGAAGGGGAAACCGTTGCTGTAGATCTGACCGATAGCGGGCTTGGCTTTCGCACGGTTGCGATGACAAAGGAGGATGTAGCCGTGATCGCGGTGCCCTCGTATGGCGGGCGAGTCCCGGCTGTGGCCGCGGAGCGCTTGGGCATGATGCGGGGAAACGGTGCGCAGGCGGTTCTGGTTTGCGTTTACGGAAATCGCGCGTATGAGGACACGCTGGTCGAGCTTGAGGATGCGGCGAAAGATGCGGGCTTTCGGGTGATCGCGGCGGTTTCTGCCATCGCCGAGCATTCTATTGTTCGCCAGCATGCCGCCGGTCGGCCTGATGCACAGGACGCGGCGCAGCTCGCTGGGTTTGCGGATCAGATTCAGCAAAAGATATCTGCAGGAGATGCTTCTGAGCCGGCTATTCCGGGCAATCGTCCCTATAAGAAGGCCGGGGGCACCGGTATGGTGCCTAAGGCCACAAAGGAGTGCACCGCCTGCGGGGCTTGCGCCGCAGTGTGTCCCGTTGGCGCTATCGATAAAGACGATCCCAAGCGGGTGGACAAAAAGGCCTGCATTTCCTGCATGCGCTGCGTTGCCGTGTGTCCGTGGGGCGCTCGCGCGGTAAATCCCGTCATGCTCTCTGCGGCTACCAAGGTGTTGAGCAAAGTCTGCGCCGAGCGGAAGGAGTGCGAGCTGTTTATCTAGCGCAGGGGCTTTGAGTCTTTTTCATCTAATGTCAAGAAAGAACGAACCCGTGCGATGGTAACTCGCACGGTTTCGTACATTTTTGAGTTGGTGCCTCCAGCGGGATGTCCGCGTGCGGCTGGCGCCGCCCGCATTCGCTGCATCGCTTCACTCCTTGCGTGCTGCGCTGGAAAACGCTTGCGCGTTTCCTCAGCTCCGCACCCTGTCGGGTTCGAACCCCGGCATATCGGTAGCAAAAAGCCCGTCACCGCAAGGGCAACGGGCTTCTCGATTTAAATGGTGCCCCCAGCGGGATTCGAACCCGCGATATCCACCTTGAAAGGGTGGCG
>ERZ857521.3633-NODE-3633-length-12353-cov-13.518784_pt1 | contig 12353 bp, 6 predicted proteins | sample MGYA00519701_ERZ857521 | MGnify/ENA primary metagenome ERZ857521 (study PRJEB31778, sample SAMEA3449346) | human gut metagenome | biome: human gut; feature: human-associated habitat; material: faeces | place: United Kingdom | collected 2010/2012 ...
CTCATCTACGAAAAACTATACAAGAAATATCTTGAACTGGCAAAACTTGCTGAAACCATTAACTAAGTATATAAACCAATTAATTTATTTAAACCATGAAAATCAAATTTTTTATCTTAGCAGCCTTATGTATGGCAACTATAAGCATTTACGCTCAAAATTTTAATGGACTTGACATGAATATGGGTAATTTATATCGCTTATCCAATGCCAAGACACGTTCCATCAGCCCTGAAAACTTTACAGGTGAGAAAGGTAAAGGTGGTATGGCTGATCCAATTACAGATAAAGAAAAAATAAATCAAGCTAATGCACATCATGCAGCTAAAACTTTAGGGCAAGGCTGGAAAGTCAATCCTTATGTAAACATTGGCCCTAACGAAACTTTTACTTTAGCAGAAATCGAAGGCCCTGGTTCTATACAACAAATTTGGATGACACCAACAGGTGAATGGAGAAAAACAATTATTCGCTTTTATTGGGATGATGAAAAAGAACCTTCTGTAGAGTGCCCTATAGGTGATTTTTTCTGCAGTGGTTGGGGACTATATTCTCCATTAAGTTCATTAGCAGTTTGTGTAAACCCTGGTAGTGCGTTCAATTGTTATTGGCAAATGCCTTTCCGCAAAAAATGTAAAATTACAATGGAAAACATTGACCCCAATAATGAAATGAGAGTTTATTACCAAATAAACTACACTTTAACAGAAGTTCCTGAGGATGCAGCTTATTTTCATGCACAATTCCGTCGCTCAAATCCTAATATAAATTCTGACCATGTATTGGTTGATGGTATTAAAGGTAAAGGACAATACGTTGGTACATATATTGCTTGGCAAGTGAATAATAACGGTTGGTGGGGTGAAGGTGAAATTAAATTCTTCATGGATGGTGATAAGAAATTTCCGACAATCTGCGGTACTGGTACAGAAGATTACTTTTGCGGATCTTACAACTTTGAAAATAAAACGACGCATCAATATGAAGAATTCACTACTCCTTATGCAGGATTACATCAGATTATTCGCCCAGATGGAGTTTATCGTTCACAACAACGTTTTGGCATGTATCGTTGGCACATACTTGATCCAATCCGTTTTGAAAAGGATTTAAAAGTTACAATTCAAGATCTTGGATGGCGTAACGACGGCCGATATCTCGATCAGAAATCAGACATTTCTTCTGTTGTATTTTGGTATCAAACTGAACCACATGCTAAATTTCCAACATTACCTTCAGTAGACGATCTAGAAATTGTACGACCTTTTTAAAATACTCTGAGAAATATATAATTATTTATCTAAACATTTTATCACTTTGAATCTATGCTAAATTTTTATCAAAAAAGGACTTTGTCCAATACAATTCGACTAATGACAATATTATATATGTTATGCATATGTCAATTAGCTATTGCACAAACCAAAAACTTCCAAGGTGTCGTAAAAGATGCAAAAGGCAACACATTACCAGGAGTTACAATATTGGAAACTGGCACCAGTAATGGAGTTTCAACAAATATTGACGGAATATTTGAGATAAAATTAAGACCTGGCAGTACATTAACAGTAAGTTATATTGGATACATTACTCGCACCATTCCAACTAACGATAAAACTACTTTTTTAAACATCATTCTTGAAGAAGATGTATTTCAGCTTGATGATGTGGTAGTGGTAGGTTATGGTTCCATGAAAAAAGGTGAAGTAACCAGTGCTATTACATCAGTAAAAAAAGACGATTTTCTTGCCGGGATGGTAAAAAGTCCCGAACAACTCCTTCAAGGAAAAGTAGCAGGTCTTCAACTTTCAAATTATACTGGTGATCCTGTATTAGGACTCGAAATGACTATTCGAGGTGTTAATTCATTATCTGGTAATACTAGTCCATTGATCGTTATTGACGGAATTCCAGGTGGTAGTTTAACAGCTATTTCAAGTGAAGACATAGAATCTATAGATGTGCTAAAAGATGGTTCTGCAGCTGCTATTTATGGTACTCGTGGTACAAATGGTGTCATTGTAATTACTACCAATCGTGCTAAAGCGACTAAACTTTCCATGGAGTATAATGGATCTATCTCATTTGAAACATTTGCAAAACATGCTGATATGTTAACAGCCAATGATTATCGTAGATTAACAGATGATCCTGATTTTCCAGGTATTCAAGATGAGGGAACTACCACTGATTGGGTGGACGCTATTAGTCGTACAGCTATCAGCCACAATCATTTTCTTTCTTTGAAAGGTGGTAGCGCTGAATCCAATTACGTAGCTTCCATAGATTATCGCAAACGTGAAGGTGTCATTCGTCATACAGATCGTGAATCTATTACAGCTAAAATAGGTCTAAATCATAATATGTTCAATAATAAATTACGCTTTCAATTCAATATCAATGATAGTTATGTCACCCAACAACGTGCATGGTATGCAGCCTATTTAAATGCTTTATTAGAAAATCCTACCCGCCCTATCTATGATGAAAATGGAAATTATACGGAATATAAAGTAAATCTTAAACCTTATAATCCGGTTGCCATGATTAATGAAGAATATGATGTAGAAGGATACAATCAATTAATGATGAGCGGGAAAATAACTTTATCACCAATTGAAGGTCTTAATCTAAGTGTGATGGGAGCTATGCAACGTTTTGATCGCATGGAGAATAAAAGCAATACATTTAAACATATGACTACTGTGGTAAACGGAGATTATGGTAATGTTTGGAATTGGGCTGATAATACAATGCAAAAGAATTTAGAATTGGTAGGTGATTATACCAAATCATTAGGTTTACACAATCTAGGTGCCATGATAGGTTATAGTTACCAAGATGATGATGCTAAAGGTATATATCAATGGGCAAAAGATTTTCCAACAGATATGTTTGGACCTTGGAATATTGGTTCTATGAATGATATGAAGGATAATAAGGCAGCTATGACCAGTTATAGAAATACTCATAAACTAATTTCATTTTTTGGTCGATTGACTTATAATTACAATGAAAAGTATATGTTTATGGCCAGTTTACGCCGTGAAGGTTCATCACGCTTTGGAGATAACCATAAATGGGGTTGGTTTCCTGCTATATCAGCAGGATGGCGCATTAGCAAAGAGAATTTTATGCAAGATATCCAATGGTTAGATGACTTAAAAGTTCGCATAGGTTATGGCGTTACAGGTAATGAAGTCACATCTAATTTACTATCCATGTATTTGTTAAATTATGGTGGATATGCATATATTAATGGAAAATGGACACAAGGTGCAGGTCCATACCAAAATCCTAATCCCGATTTAAAATGGGAAACGAAGAGTGAGTTAAATTTGGGACTTGATTTTTCATTCCTAAAAAATAGACTTTCTGGTTCTATTGATATTTATCACCGTGAAACTTCAGATCTACTTTCTACCTATGAAGTACCAACTCCACCTTACATTGTATCAAGTATGATGGCAAATGTTGGAAAAATTAGAAATCAAGGCATCGAATTGTTATTAAGTGGTACTCCTATTAAAACACGCGATTTACGTTTTGACATTACAGGAACATTTTCCTATAACAAAAATAAAATCATTTCTTTATCAAATGGACTTTATCAAAAAGATTATTGGTATGAAGGAGCTACCGGTTCACCAATTCAAACCCATACTCACATAGTAAGAGAAGGTGATCCCGTTGGTAATTTCCATGGTTTCCAGACTCATAGTCTTACATCTGATGGTTTATGGATGGTATATGGTGCTGATGGTCAACCCAAATTATTGACTGATGCTGATGATGGCGACAAAAAAGTTATTGGTAATGGTATTCCAACAACTTATGGAAGTCTAAATTTAGCATTAAGCTATAAAGGTTTCGACGTATCTGTTATGTTCCGCGGTGCATTCAATTTTCAAGTCTTGAACCGCCAACGTATGCATTGGGAAACAACCTCACGTATTGGAGAAGGCAATCTACCTCGCTCAGTATTGGAAAAACCATTTGGTAGTAATTCATATGTAAAAGGTGCTCCTGCTATGCAAAGTTATTATGTAGAAGATGGTGATTATGTAAAATTGGATAATATAAGTGTTGGCTATACATTTAATCTTAAAAAACAAAAAGTCATTCAACGTCTTCGTCTATATGTAGCAGGCAATAATTTACTCACAATGACTGGTTATAAAGGACTAGATCCAGAAGTTAGTATTAAAGGACTTGCTCCTGGTGTTGAAGGATCTGGTGCAGGCGAGTTATATCCCACTACACGTCAGTTCACTGTTGGCTTAAATCTTTTATTTTAACCTTAAAAAATTACAGCAATGTTCAAAAAACAATATATTACTGGTGCATTTTTAGCTGTTATCTCTTTATTCAGTTCTTGTACCAATTTGGATGAAGAAATTTTTAGTAGCATCCCTGAAAAAGACTTTTATAAAACTGAATCTGAATTCTTGGCAGCCATGGTTCCCATATATTCCAGTATGCGTACCTTAACAGAACATTCAAACTGGTGGGATTTAGAAGAAACTACCGATGTTTGTGTTACTCCAGTTAAAAATCATGGCTTATGGTATGATGGAGGTATTTATATTCGCTTACACCAACATTCTTGGATGGAAGAAGATGCACATCTAAACAATATATGGAATGCATTATATTCAGGTGTCTCAAGTGCTAATAGAGTTCTTTACCAATTTGAAAATTCAACAATAGAAATGAATGGTAAAGAAAATTATATTGCAGAATTAAAAGTAGCTCGCGCATTTTATTATTACTTACTACTAGAAGCTTTTGGTAATGTTCCCATTATTGATCGATTTGATGTTCCTGATGGTTATTTACCAGCAACAGAGCCACGGTCTAAAGTTTTTGAATTCGTTGAGTCGGAATTAAAAAATAATATCAATAACTTAAGTGAAGATGTCTTAAACACCTATGGACGTTTTAATAAATGGAACGCAAAAATGCTTTTGGCACGTCTATATTTGAATGCTGAAGCATGGATAGGAACTCCCATGTATAATGAATGTGAAAATTTATGCAATGAAATTATTGCTACTAATAAATATAGACTAGACGGAGATTATTCACTCCCATTTTCTACAAATAACGAATTGAGTAATGAAACAATGTTTGTAATTCCATTCGATGAAACCAAATCAGGTGGTCAAATTTATATGTGGGCACGCAAAACTTTACACTATTCTCAAATGCAAACTTTCAACCTCCAAGCCACTTGGCTTGATGGTGGGTGCGTCGGAGTTCCTACTTTCTTTGATAACTATATAGAAGGTGATAAGCGTTTAGAAAAAACATGGCGCATGGGACAACAATATGCACTTGATGGTACTCCATTATGGACAAATGGTTGGTGCGGAGACCCACAAATGCTGCTCAGTTATACCAAAGGAGATGCTACCATGTATCAAGGGTATCGTTTTGGCAAATATGAAATCAAAATAGGTGCAACAGGTACTCCTGATAATGATTATGTCATTATGAGATATGCCGAAGTATTAATGATGAAAGCTGAATGTATACTCCGTACAGGAGGTAGCTCACAAGAAGCTGCCGAATTAGTAAATGAAGTACGTAGAAGAAACTTCGATACAACCAATGAATTAACCGGTTCAGAATTAGAAGCTACCACAATTTGTAATGGAGTTCCAGTAAAATATGGTCGTTTTCTTCAAGAACTTGGTGTAGAATTTGCATTAGAAGGCTTACGTCGAAGTCAACTTATTCGTTTTGATAATAATTTCACAAAAGGTACTTGGTGGGAACACCAGCCTACTAATGATACAAAACGTAATCTCATGCTAATACCATTTGATCAGCTACAACGTAATTCTAATTTAGTACAAAACCCTAAATAATACTATCATATTTCAAGCGGAATTTGAAAAATGTAAATTCCGCTTGTATTTTCTAACTAAATATATTATTATAAAAATGAGAAAACTTTTTATTATATGTGCCCTCCTATTCTGCCTTGGTACCGCTTCAGCCCAGCAGAAGTTCTCTGTGGCATCTCCCGACGGGAAGCTGAAGCTTGTGTTGGACATAGCACCTGAGAAAGTGGCCTACAGCGTGAAATACGGGAAACAGCAGCTGCTGGAGGACTCAAGGCTGGGATTCGAGTTCGACAGCGGGGAGTTCGGGGCAGGGCTCAAGGCGGGAAAGGTACAAAGGAGGAAAATAGACGAGGCCTACGAGCTGGTAGTGGGGAAGGTCCGCAGAGCGAGGAACTACTGCAACGAGATGACAGTGCCCCTGGTGGAAAGGAATGGGAAGGAGAGAACAGTGAACCTAATTGTAAGAGCATTCGATGACGGGATAGCATTCAGATATGAATTTCCGGAACAGAAAGCATGGGATTCATACGTGATGTATGATGAAAGGACACAGTTCAACTTGCAAGGAAACCCGATGGCGTTGCTCATGTACCTGCCCGGGTATGTGAATACACACGAAGGGGTATACAGTCATGTAAGATATGACAAGGTGGCAAGGAAAAGGCTGATAGAGATGCCCGCCACATTCGAGTTCGACAACGGGGTGGCAGTGGCCATAACCGAAGCGGCCATACGGGACTATGCGGGAATGTACCTGATGAAGGAGAAGGGTGGACTGGTGGGAAAGCTCTCGCCAAAACTCGGGCAGGAGAAGATAAAGGTCGAGACAGACAGTTTCCCGCACCGTACCCCGTGGCGCGTAATCTCCGTTGCAGACCGGGTGGGAGGATTGCTGGAGACGAATATACTAACAAGCCTGAACGAGCCCTGCAGGATTGAAGACACTTCATGGATTAAGCCTTGCAGGACCACGTTCACATGGTGGAACGGGAATGTCGTGCCGGACAGCACGTTCTCTCCGGGAAACAACTTCGATACAAACAAGTACTACATCGATTTTGCAGCACGCAATGGCTTGGATGCACATGGAATCTACGGATATGCGGAGACTCCTTGGTACTATGATGACAACTTCAATTTCGGATGGGCGGGACCCAATGCGGACGTTACAAAACCGATACCGTGCCTGAACATGCCGAGAATTGTGGAATATGCAAGAAGCAAGGGGGTTGGCATACATCTGTGGGTACACTGGAGACCGTTGTACGACAAACTCGAAGAAGCCTTTGCGCTCTATGAGGGATGGGGGGTCAGGGGACTCATGGTGGACTTTATGGACCGTAATGACCAAGAAATGATACGTATCCAAGAAGAGATACTGGAATGTGCGGCAAGACACAGACTGTTCATACAGTTCCATGGGTCGAGCAAGCCTTCCGGACTGGTAAGGACGTATCCGAATGAATTCACACGGGAAGGGACACTCAACTATGAAGTATGCAAATGGGACACGCTGGTGAATGCGGACCATGACATTGCGATACCCTTCACCAGGATGCTGGCGGGAGCGACGGACTATCACCTGGGAGGGTTCAGGGCACTGCCGCGCTCGGAGTTCAAGATACAGTATGTAAATCCTCATGTAATGAGCACGCGCTGCCATATGTTGGCCATGTATGTGGTTTTGGAAAACCATCTTACCTCGTTGTGCGATACGCCAAAGGCTTATGAAGGTCAACCGGGGTTCGAGGTGCTCCGTACCGTGCCGGGAACGTGGGATGAGATAAGAGTTCCGCTGGCAAGGATGAATGAGCATGTCACGGTGGCCCGCAGGAGCGGTTCGGACTGGTGGGTAGGCTCGCTGAACAACGGTACGGAAAGGGATCTGAAATTGGAATTGGACTTCCTTAGTGAGGGGGACTACCAGGCAACGATCTATACCGATGCGGAGGATGTGGAGCGGAATCCAAACAATCTGGACAGACAGGTACGGAAAGTTACAAGGAAGGATATCATTGAACTGAATCTGGCAAAGGATGGAGGAGCGCTATTACATATCAGAAGGTTATAAGGGTGATGTTTATCAGTTGAAATTGTATTTCAATCAGTTGTTAGTTTGTTAGGATAAGAAGATTGTTCCAGGATAATATTTTTAATCAATGGATTTATAGCATGAACAGAAGAAATTTTATAAAGAGAGTGGGCCTTTTGGGGGCAGGATATGCGCTGAATAAAAACTTGATGTTTGCGAATTCAGGCGTAGCTTCGACAGCTACCTCTTTTTCGTCGTTTCCAACAGTAAGGAAGCCTATATCGGAAAGGAACTTCAAAAGTCCTGCCATTGAAAAGGCCATTGCTACTTTTAAACAGAAGGTCAAGAATGAAGAACTGGGCTGGCTGTTTGGGAATTGTTTTCCGAATACGTTGGACACAACCGTTTTTTATTCAGAAAAGGATGGCCGACCGGATACATATGTGATTACCGGTGATATTGATGCCATGTGGTTAAGGGATAGTTCTGCCCAAGTATATCCGTATTTGGATTTCATGTCTGAAGATAAGAACCTGCAGAAACTGATAATTGGCGTTATCAATAAGCAGACTTCCTTTATATTGAAGGATCCGTATGCCAATGCCTTTTATGATGATGATACGAAGTATACAAGGTGGAACAGCGATCATACGGAGATGAAACCGGGTATTCACGAACGTAAGTATGAATTGGATTCGCTTTGCTATCCCATTCGCCTGGCATATGGATACTGGAAAAAGACAAATGATGCTTCTCCTTTCGATGCGCAATGGAAGAAGGCGATAGAAACCATTTTAAGAGTCTGCAAGGAACAGCAGAGAAAACATGGTAACGGGCCTTATAGCTTTCGCAGAACTTCGGAATGGGCTATAGATGCTGTTCCTATGGGTGGAGTGGGCTATAAAGTAAATCCGGTCGGATTGATTTGTTCTACTTTCAGGCCTAGTGATGATGCCACTATCTTTCCTTTTCTCGTCCCGTCCAATTTCTTTGCGGTGGCCAGTTTGAGGCAGGCTTCCGAAATGGTTCAAAAGATAACCAAAGACAATGTATTGGCTGATGAACTGTTGGCGTTGAGTAAAGAAGTTTATAATGCTTTACAGACGTATGCCGTGGTGAATCATCCGAAGTTCGGTAAAATCTATGCTTTTGAAATAGATGGCTTTGGATCGGCTTATCTTAGTGATGATGCCAACGTCCCTAATCTGCTGGCGTTACCCTATCTGGGTGGTGTTGATAGTGATGATGCAATTTATGCCAATACCAGAAGATTCGTGTGGTCGGAATACAATCCTTATTTCTTTAAAGGCTCTTATTTTGAAGGGATAGGAGGACATCATATTGGTACAGACATGATATGGCCGATGAGTCTGATAATGAAAGCCCTGACCGCTCAAAACGATGAAGAGTTACAGCAATGTATCCGGATGCTCCAGAAAACGCATGCCGGTACCGGATTCATGCACGAGTCATTCCACAAGGATGACCCCAAGAAATTCACAAGGAGCTGGTTTGCATGGGCCAATACATTGTTTGGAGAATTGCTGTGGAAAACATTCAATGAGAAACCCTATTTATTGGAATACTAATCATCTAATTAATCAATGTAAACAAAAAATCATGAGAAGAATTACAAAATTCAGTTTGTTGCTTTCCCTTGTTTTGGGATTGTACTTTCCTGCTGTTTTTGCACAGTCGAACATGACGAATGAAATGTTTGACTTGGCAAAGTTGAAATCGGGTGTAAAGAACAAAAGAATCTCCAGTACAGACCCTACCGGAGGCAACAGAGATCATCTGGAACCTTTCAAGCCGGGTGAGAAACGTATCATTGCAGACATCAAGGGAGCAGGGGCCATCAACCATATTTGGGTAACCATTGCGCCTCCTCCTCCCACGTTGAGCAGAAATGATATTATTATCCGTATGTATTGGGATGGCAACGATTATCCCTCTGTAGAGTCTCCTATCGGACCTTTCTTTGGGCAAGGATGGGACGAAAGATATAATTATGCATCATTGCCTCTTTCATCAGGTCCTGAAAACGGTACCGGAATGTCTTGCTACTTTACCATGCCTTTTGAAAAGGGAGCACGTATTGAAATCGAGAATCAAAGTGACAGGAATATCGATGCCTTCTATTTCTATGTAGATTATCTGGAAATGGACAAGCTTCCCAAAGATATGGGCAGATTCCATGCGTGGTACAACCATAACCTCACGGAGGCCCTTCCCGAAGGTGAAACGGAATGGGGGCTTACCGGAGAGCAGAAACCGAATACTACCGGTAAGGACAATTACGTGTTTGTAGAGACACAAGGAAAAGGTCATTTCGTTGGTATTAACTACTATGTACACTGTCCTACTACTATGTGGTATGGTGAAGGGGATGATATGTGGTTCATTGACGGAGAAAAAACACCTTCATTGATAGGAACGGGTACGGAAGATTTTTTCAATACTTCCTGGTGTCCTAAAGAGGCATTCTCGCATCCTTATTTCGGGTATCCTCGTGTAAATAATGACATCGGCTGGTTGGGACGTACCCATGTTTACCGCTTCTTCATAGCTGATCCCATCTTCTTTGAGAAGAGTGTTAAAGGAACGATAGAGCATGGTTCTAATAATAATTTGACGTTGGATTTAGCAACCGTTGCCTATTGGTATCAAGATTCAGCCGTTGCTCTTCCAGAAGCTCCTACGAAAGCACAAAGAGCACCGAAGCCTTTCATCAATCACATGGACATACATCGTTGGCGTGACGCTTGGCGTAAGTCCAAGGGTAACAAAGCCACTCTGTGGGGCAACGAGTAAGCTTTGGTAGCGCTCTTTTCTATACATTCATAGGCTGATATTTATATCCGGGGTCTTGCCACTATAGTGGCAAGACTGTGCCTCTATATTGGCAAAGTTGTGCCACTATAATGGCACGACTATGGAAGAATAGTTCTACGGAGCAGCAAATTCAATAAATCATTAATAAAGGTACGAAATGAAGAATATTCCCAAAAAGCAATTTGTGGGCTGGATGCTGATGCTACTGTTGTGCATCAGTAGCTCGGCATTTGCCCAGTCGCCTAAGAAGGTGACCGGACGTGTGATGGATGCACAGGGTGAGTTGCTCATCGGTGTGAATGTGACGGAGGCGGCAGACCCCTCCAATGGTGTGGTGACGGACATCAACGGTACGTATACGATTACGTTGAAAAGTAATAAGCCGTCATTGAGATTCTCTTATATCGGCTTCAAGGACAAAGTGGTAGCGGTAGGTTCCAAAGGAGTGCTTGATGTAGCTTTGGAAGAAGACGTGGCAGCCCTTGATGAAGTGGTGGTAGTGGGCTTCGGAACGCAGAAGAAAGCTTCTGTGGTCGGCTCCATCACCAATATCGAGCCTGCCAAGCTTGCCGCGGCTCCCAGCCGTTCGCTCAGTAACAACCTGGCGGGTATGGTTCCCGGTGTGATTGCGGTTCAGCGTAGTGGTGACCCTTGGTTCAATAACTCCGACTTCTGGATTCGTGGTATCAGTAGCTTTACCGGCAATACTAATCCGCTGGTATTGGTGGACGGCGTCGAGCGTTCGCTCCACGACATCGATCCTGAAGAAATCGCCTCCTTCTCTGTGTTGAAGGATGCCGCCGCTAGTGCCGTCTACGGTGTGCGCGGTGCCAACGGTGTAGTGATGATTGAGACCAAGCGTGGTAAGATTGGAAAGCCGCAGGTGAACGTCCGCTTCGAACACTCCTTTACGCAACCCATCAAGATACCCGATTACATCGGCAGTGTGAAGTATCTGGAATTGATTAACGAAATGTATGCCGAGCAAGGTAGAGCCCCCTTTGCCAGCGAAGCCACCTTGCTGAACTACAAGAATCAGACCGACCCGGAACTCTATCCCGATGTGAATTGGTGGGACATCATCTCCAAAGACCATGCAGACAACACGAAGGCAAACGTTAGCGTCAACGGTGGTACGGACATCCTTCGCTATGCGTTGGTGGCAGGATATTACAATGAGAACGGTATTATTGAACGCGACAAGAACCAGGAGTGGGACTCTTCCCTGAAGGTGAGCCGATATACGGTACGTTCCAATGTAGATGTGAATGTGACTCCCACTACCTTGTTCCGTGCCAATGTGGGCGTGTTCCTGCAAACCCGTAACGCTCCTCCGGGAGACACGGAAACCAATCAGGGCATTTTCTATCAAGCCATGCGTGTACCTCCTTACGTGCATCCGGCCATCTATGCCGATGGACGCATTCCCCGTGTGATGCACAAAGAGAACCCTTGGGCGTGGGCCACACAGCGTGGATACGAAAAACTAAACCACAATAAGATTGAATCCCTAGTATCGTTGGAACAGGATTTGAAGTTCATCACACCGGGACTGAAGTTCAAGGGAACCTTCTCTTTTGACAAGTTCTCGGCAACTTCCGTGACACGTTCCAAGAACCCCTATTACTACAATC
>ERZ857521.3647-NODE-3647-length-12314-cov-4.188922_pt1 | contig 12314 bp, 13 predicted proteins | sample MGYA00519701_ERZ857521 | MGnify/ENA primary metagenome ERZ857521 (study PRJEB31778, sample SAMEA3449346) | human gut metagenome | biome: human gut; feature: human-associated habitat; material: faeces | place: United Kingdom | collected 2010/2012 ...
AAATTTTTAGGAGGAAAACAAACATGAAGAAGATTTTTGCTCTTGCTCTGGCTGCTATCATGACAGCTGGCATGACAACTGTTGCCTTCGCTGACACAGGTGCTCAGGGCCTGGCAGTTTCTGCCGGCGGTACTAAGGTAACCATGTACTACGATAAGGATGGCAAGGATGGCATCAAGTCTGACGAAACCGCAAATATGGGTGAAAAGGACCCGGTTGCTGGTGGTAAGACTCTGTACGTTCCCATTTACACTGATGGCGCTTGTGACACCTATGCAACCAGCGATGATGTTGAGGGTTGGCGTGTAGAGGCTGACTGGGAAGTTGGAAAGCCTGCCTCCAAGCCTGAAATCACATCTGTGAAGATTGATGGCAATAGAATTTATGCTATCGCTGTTGAGCTTCCGGAAGCAGAAGCTACTGCAAAGGATCTGGTAGGTACCATTACCCTCTACTCCACCAGAAGCGGTGATGTACAGGATAAGAAGGACTCTGCTGCTACCAAGCAGTACAGAACCGTTGATGTAAGCCTCGAGTACGGTTATAAGACTGAGGATTACAGCGCAGTAAGCGATTTCGCTGATGCTCAGATCGTTGACTTCGATGAGTGCGATGGCGAAGAGATTCTGGACTTTGGCGAGTACATGAGCTTCGAGGTTAACCTGGATGGTCAGGGCAAGCTGAACCTGAAGAACAACACTGCTTTCGATTCTGAGATCGCTGATCGCGATAAGTCTGCAAATATGGACTTCATCACCTTCGTTGAGCAGCCTTCCTTCAACAAGATTGGTACTGCTTACATCTATGCAGCCGATGATACTTTCCTGTATGAGGTAAAGGATGGTAAGCTGGTAGCTGTTGATGCTAGCTACAACGAGGACTACGAAGCTTGGGAGTTCAAGACCAGAACTCTTGGTGAGTATGTAATCTCCGACAAGGAACTGGATCTGGACGAAGTCAACACCGTTGAGGATGATACCGATGCTTCCTCCAGCACCACCGATGGCGGCAAGGAGAACCCTGATACCGGTAGATAAATCTACCTCTATCAGTCGGAAACCTTCGGTTTCCTCTCACGAGTTTGGAACGATGTTCCAAACATCGCCGGACTGGTAGATAAATCCTAGCGGATTTATCCACACAGCGAGTTTTGCTTCGCAAAACATCGTGGTTTACCTGCGAATTTTAAGCACCTGCCTGTCATGCGTCGAGTGCGGGCAGGCGGCATGGAAGGGAGCGTTCCCAGCCGGGGACGCTCCTTTCTGTTAAAACCGGGAACACAGGCTCCCGGTTTTAACAGAGGGGATTTCCCTCTATGCAGTCTGCCAAAACAGATACCCGTTGATCCCCTTCAAGAGCAGGTGTCCGGGTGTTTTGGATGAAACACTGTGCCATTCTGAGCGGCTCTCTCCAATTTATTTAGCTGCCGGTTTCCGGTACAGTCTGTTTCTTTTTCTCCAGGAGCTTCCGCGGTTTTTCTGCGGGAGTTCTTTTTTATGCAGAAAAATACCCCCTGCCCGGGTCGGACAGGGGGCTGTTTTGTCTGTCTGGGGTCAGTCAGCCTTTTTCATAATGAGCATGGCAGAAATGCAGCTCAGTACAAAGCAGGCACTGCCGCCTACTACCATCAGCATGGCAATAATGGCATGCCAGCCCTTGGAATGGAAGCTTTCCTTGCGTACGATCTCGGTCATACTGATTCCTCCTTGTAATATCGCAGTTGTTTATAGCACAGAGTTATTGCCCGGCATAGTCGGCAAAGCTCTTGTCAATGGACATGGTTGCCATGGCATTGAGGGAGCTGTCCGCTGTATTGCCAGCCAGGTACTCATAATACGCCTGAGCGCCGATCATGGCAGCATTGTCGCCGCACAGCGAAAGCGGCGGCAGACACAGCCGCAGACCCCGCTTTTCACATTCCGCTGTGAGCATGGCCCGGAGCTGACTGTTGGCAGAGACACCGCCGGCTACAACAATAGTCTTGCGTCCGGTATGCTGCTGGGCCAGGAACAGCTTTTCGCAGAGGATGGTTGCCACGGTATGTCCGAAACTAGCAGCCAGATCCTCCCGGCAGATTTCCTCCCCCCGCTGGGCAGCGTTATGTACCAGGTTGATGACATAGGTCTTGAGTCCCGAAAAGCTCAGGTCAAATTCGCTGCCGTCCACCTTGGGGTGGGGGAACTGATAGGCATGGATATTGCCCTGTCCGCTGACCTTGTCCATATTCACGCCGCCGGGATAGGGGAAGCCGATGGACCGTGCCACCTTGTCAAAACTTTCGCCGGCAGCATCGTCCCGGGTGCGCCCGATGACATGGAAATGGGTGTAGTCCTGTACATCAATGATATGGGTGTGACCGCCCGACACCACCAGACACAGGAACGGCGGTTCCAGGTCGGGGTGGGCGATGTAGTTGGCGGCGATGTGTCCCCGGAGATGGTTCACCGGGATCAGGGGCTTGCCGGCAGCGGCAGCCAGACCCTTGGCAAAGCCAACCCCCACCAGCAGGGCGCCGATAAGTCCTGGAGCGGCAGTCACAGCCACAGCGTCGATTTCCGGGAGGGCGAGCCCCGCATCGGACAGCGCCTTTTCCACTACGCCGCAGATATTTTCGGTATGACGGCGGGAGGCAATCTCCGGCACAACGCCGCCATATTTCTTGTGTTCCTCGATCTGGGTATTCACCACCGACGAGAGCACGGTGCGTCCGTTTTCCACCACGGCGGCAGCGGTCTCATCGCAGGAGGATTCAATGGCTAAAATTTTCAAGCAATTCCACCTCTTTCAAAGGGAGAGATCCCGTTTGGTCATCAGAATGGCGTCCTCAGTGGGCTGACGGTAGAAATTCTTCCGCCGTCCCTCGGGGAGGAAGCCCATGGATTCATAGAGCGCGATAGCGGGGGCATTGGACTGGCGTACTTCCAGGGTGAGGAAGGAAGCTCCGCTCTCCCGGCAATGGTCGATGAGAGCGCCGAGCATAGCCCGTCCCAGACCCTTTCGGCGGCAGGACTCCGCCACAGCGATATTGGTGATATACCCCTCGTCCAGCACCTGCTGCATACCTGCAAAGCCCACCACTTCTTCCCCCAGCACTGCCACCACATAGAAGGAAGTGGGGGTGCGTGCTTCCCGGAGGAAGGCTTCTTCGCTCCAGGCTTCGCCGGGGAAGGTGATCTGATCCAGCCGGGCAGCGCCGGGGGCATAGGCTTCGGTCATGGGGAGGAGAGTGATCCTTGTATCCATATCACTTTGCCTCATACCAGGTCTTGCCCACGCCTACATCCACCACCAGCGGAACCGACAGCTCCGCCGCACCGGACATCTCCTGCTGTACCAGTGCCTTGACGGTATCGATCTCGTCCGGGGTGGTCTCGACGATGAGTTCATCGTGTACCTGCAGGATCAGCCGGGATTTGAGCCCTTCGGCCTGAAGCCGCCGGTAGACCCGCACCATGGCGATCTTGATGATGTCGGCGGCAGTGCCCTGGATGGGGGTGTTCATTGCCACCCGTTCGCCAAAGGCCTTGGTGATGCGGTTGGTGGCGCTCATCTCGGGGAGATCCCGGCGGCGTCCGAACAGCGTCTTGACATAGCCGTGATCCTTGGCGAACTGCTTGGTGTCCTCCATATACTGACGCACGCCGTGATAGGTGCGCAGATAGCCGTTGATATAGGCATTGGCCTCCGCCACCGTAACGCCGATGTCCTTGGAGAGGGAATAGGCGCCGATGCCGTATACAATGCCGAAGTTGACTGCCTTGGCCCGGCTGCGCATCTGGCTGGTGACATACTCCGGCGGCATGCCGAATACCTGAGCGGCAGTCTGGGTGTGAATATCGGCACCGGAGCGGAAGCCTTCGATCATATTCTCGTCCTGGGCGATGTGGGCCAGCACCCGGAGTTCAATCTGGGAGTAGTCAGCGTCCACCAGGGTGCGGTCCCCGGCGGCATAGAAGAATTTGCGGAACACACTGCCCACATCGGTGCGCACCGGGATATTCTGCAGGTTGGGCTCGGCAGAGCTGATGCGTCCGGTGCGGGTTTCAGTCTGCTTGAAGATGCTGTGTACCCGTCCGTCTTCGCCCACCACCTTGATGAGCCCGTCCACATAGGTGTTCTTGAGCTTTGCCAGCTTGCGGTAATCCAGAATACAGTCGATGATGGGGTGCTTGTCCCGGAGGGATTCCAGCACATCGGCATTGGTGGAATAACCCCGCTGGGTCTTTTTGCCGTGGGGCAGTCCCAGCTTTTCAAACAGCACATTGCCCAGCTGCATGGGGGAATTGATGTTGAACTGTCCCCCTGCCAGCTCGTAGATCTCCTCGGCCCGAGCGGTGAGCTGGGTGTCCAGCTCCTGTCCGTAGGCGGTGAGACCCTCGGTGTCCAGCGAGAAGCCGATGAGCTCCATCGAAGCCAGCACCTCTGCCAGCGGCTGTTCCACCTCGGTGAGCAGCCACTGCTGCTCCTGCTGGGCGATCTTCGCCTCCAGCGCCGCAGCCAGGGGGATCAGCTTTGCCATCTCCTGGGCCAGGGGCTCCTCACTCTCACAGGGGAGCGGGACCACGGCATATTCCGCCGACAGACGGTCGGTGGTGTAGTCACTGGCGGTGGGACGCAGCAGATAGGCTGCCAGCTCACAGTCCAGCTTCACCTGGGGCAGCGGGTGCTCCCCTGCCATGCAGTGGCGGTAGAGCAGCTTGGAATCCCGTGTAATGAGCCCCTTTGCCCCGTAGAGGGCGGCACAGACCCCTTCAAAGGCCGGTTCCCCTGCGGTACAGAGCAGCAGCTCCTCGCCGTCGCTGAGCGCCAGGGCGGTGATGGCATCGTTTTCGTACCGGCCCAGCAGGCAGGGGGTCTCCCCGCCCAGCAGACGGACTGCCGCCTCTGCCGAAGCCGGGCAGAGCCGCAGCGCGGCGGCGGGCTTTATCTCCTCGGGCACCGGCTCGCCGGCAGCTTCCAGCTCGGCAACTCCGGGGATCTCCATACGCTTCATCAGGCTGAACAGCTCCAGCTCGGTCATCAGCCGGGAACAGCCGGCGGTGTCCCGGGGCTTGGGAATGTAGCGGGTCAGATCCGATTCAATGGGGGCATTGCGGTCGATCTCCGCCAGGGTCAGGCTCATGCGGCAGGATTCCACTCCCGCCTCCAGCTTCTTGCGCACGCCGGGTTTGATGGCAGGGTCGTCCAGATGCTCATAGACCCCATCCACTGTGTGGAACTGGCTGATGAGCGCCAGGGCGGTCTTTTCGCCGATGCCTGCCACGCCGGGAATATTGTCCGAGCTGTCTCCCATCAGCGCCTTGACCTGGATCAGTTCCCGGGGAGTCACACCGTACTTCTCCTGGATCTCTGCCACGCCGTAGAAGGTGCTTTCGGGGCGTCCCATCTTGGTGGTGGCAAGGCGCACGGTGGTGGCATCGCTCACCAGCTGCAGGCTGTCCCGGTCTCCGGTGGCGATGACGCACTCATTGCCCGAATCCTCACACAGCCGGGCCAGGGTGCCCAGAATATCGTCGGCCTCATAGCCTTCGCAGGTCACCACCGGATAGCCCAGCTTTTCCAGCAGGTCCTTGAGATAGGGCAGCTGCATTGCCAGTTCATCGGGCATGCCATGGCGTCCGGCCTTGTATTCGGTGTAGAGCTTGTGCCGGAAGGTGGGCGCCTTGAGGTCGAAGGCAAAAGCAACCGCATCCGGGGCAGTTTCCTCACAGATCTTCAGAAAGATGGTGAGAAAGCCATAGATGCCGTTGGTATAGATGCCATCCTTGGTGGTGAGAGGGCGCACGCCGTAGTAAGCCCGGTTGAGTATGCTGTTGGAGTCGATGGCGAGCAGCTTCATACTTGTAAAATCCTTTCGCGTAATGGTATAATAACCTGTACCCCTGCCGGAACAGACCGGCGCCGGGGACAGACCGATAAAAACAGGACCGGAAAGGCATCCAGCCCCGGATGGGGACAGGGAGACCTTCACCAGCCTATTATAGCATAAACAGCGGCAGATTTGCACCTTTTGCCGCTATGGAGAGAAAAAACAGGACGGGAATTTCAGCCTGTCCATGGGAGAGGAGAAACGGGAATTTGAAGATCGGGAACATCACATTGCCCCGGACCGCGGTTCTGGCGCCGATGGCAGGGGTGGGCGACCGGGCATTCCGGGAGATCTGCCGGAAGTATGGCTCGGCCTGTTCCATCGGGGAGATGACCAGCGCCAAGGGCCTGATATACAGCGACCGCAAGAGTGAGGAGCTGCTCTGTCTGGGGGAGGCGGAGCGTCCCGGAGCGGTACAGCTCTTCGGGGACGATCCCAAGCTGGTGGCGGCAGCGGCACAGAAAGCCCTGGCCTGGAACCCCGACTGGATCGACATCAACATGGGCTGTCCTGCCCCGAAGATCGCTGGAAGCGGCAGCGGCAGTGCCCTGATGAAGCGTCCGGAGCTGGCAGGGGAGATTGTCCGGGCGGTGGTGGAAGCCGTGGACCGTCCGGTGACAGTGAAGTTCCGCAAGGGCTGGGACAAGGACCATGTCAATGCGGTGGAGTTCGCGAAAATCTGTGAGGAGGCCGGTGCCGCGGCGCTGACCATCCATGGGCGCACCCGGGAGCAGATGTACCAGCCCTCGGCGGACTGGGATATTATCCGCCAGGTGAAGGAGGCGGTCTCGGTGCCGGTGGTGGGCAACGGCGATGTCACCGATGCTCTGAGTGCCGCAGCCCTCTATGAGCAGACTGGCTGTGATCTGGTGATGGTGGGCCGGGCTGCCCTGGGACGCCCCTGGGTGTTCCGGCAGATCGAGGCCTATCTTCAGGACGGCACCCTGCTGCCCGACCCGCCGCTGCGTGAGCGGATGGCAGTGATGCTGGAACATGCCGAACTGGCCTGCCGCTACAAGGGCGAGTACACCGCCATGCGGGAGATGCGCCGGCACTGCTTTGCCTATATGAAAGGGGTGCGGGGCGCTTCGGATTTCCGGCGGCGCAGCGGTATGGTCAGCACCCTGGATGAGCTCCGTTCTTTGGCAGATGAACTGATAAATGCCGCTGAGAATTCATAGTTTTTTTACAATTTACACAACGGCACTCTATATTTATCAGCGACAATGAAGATGCAGAGAAAGAATCTCTCGCAGATAACAGGAGGTAACAGTATGAAAAAGTTAGCGATTATAGCAATGGCTCTTATGGTGGCTTTGGCTGTAACAGCGTGCTCCAACAATACTCAGAATAGTTCTTCGTCCACCCCGGAACAGTCCAGCAGCCAGACTGAGCAGTCCAGCTCTGAGGAGAGCAGCTCCGAAGAGGAGTCCAGCTCCGAAGCTGAGCAGGCATCCGGCGATCTGGATGAGAACATCTCCCAGCCTCCCACGGGTGCGGAAGATGAGCCTGAGGAAGAGATTTCTTCCGATAAGGTAACCCCCGAGGAATAATCTCAGAATACATCGAGCCATTGGCTTAAAAAGCAGCGGAACCCGGAAGAATTTCTTCCGGGTTCCCTGTTTTTTGTATTGGGGGTCAGGCCAGACCCAGCGAGGAGAGCGGGTCCACCCATTTGCCGTCCTTCTGCACCGCAAAGTGGAGATGGTCCTCCAGCGAAAGTTCACAGGGGATCTGACCCACTGCGCCGATCTGTTCCCGGGCAGCCACTTCGTCCCCCTCATGGACAGCGGCGTCCGCAATGCCGCAGTAGACAGTGGAGAGGCCATTCTGATGGTCGATGGTGATGACAGTGCCCCACAGGCCGTCCTCCTTCACCGAGGCCACAGTGCCCTCAGCAGCGGCATAGACCGGGGTGCCCTTGGCGGCTTTGAGATCCAGGCCGTCATGGGTGCGCCATTCGCCCAGAGTGGCATCCTTGACCAGCTTGCCGTCAGAATAGGGATTGAGCTTCTCACCGGCTACGGGCAGCGAGAACTGCAGAGCCGATGTGTTCTGCGGCACCGATGAGGCGGAACCGCCGCTGGGCTGTGCGGCAGGCTCCTGCGAGGACGAGACATCGGAGGAGGAATCCTCCCCCTCGGAGGAGATGGTCACACCGTTCTGTTCGGCGTCCACCTCTCCGGGATCGGTAAAATCCTCGGTCTGGGGCCGGGATTCCAGGATCTTCTGGTTCTGATCGTCAATATCGTCTATGGTGCGGTTTACCGCCAGCCAGGCCGCTGTGCCGGTACCCGCCACACAGAGGGCCAGGGCAATGTAGAAGCCTTTACCCTCCAGGAATTTCTGTACAGGGGATTTTTTATCATTCATCATATTCTGCACCTCCGGTTATAGTTTGGACAGACCGGCAATACTTATGCTTCCGGTCCGGTTTTCTTTTTCTTTGGCTTTCCGGGGAAAAGCTGCCGCAATCCGATGAGCAGCAGAAACACCGCAAATCCCCGGCGGAGCAGGCTCTCGTCCGCCAGCATGGCAAGCCCGGTGCCAAGCAGAGCGCCCAGCAGTCCGGTGGGAAGGAACTGCCGTACGGCGGTTTTGTCCACCCGTCCCTGCCGCCAGTGCAGCCACAGGGCAGCGGCGCCGATGGGCAGGAAAAACAGGAGATTCACGCCCTGGGCTTCCCGCTGGGGAACACCGGCGATCAGGGTGAGGTAGAGGATCAGGATACTGCCGCCGCCCATCCCCATGGAGGCCAGCACTGCCGAGCCGAATCCGGCCAGGATCGCAATCCAGTCTATGACAGCCACATCCTTCCGGCCGCAAACAGGATCAGCACCCCGAAGATCCGGCTCAGGGCGGTGGAGGAGAGCTTGCCCAGCAGACGGCTGCCCACCCAGCACCCCGGCAGACCGCCGAGGAGGTAGGGCAGAGCCTCCGAAAAATCCACCGACCCGGAAAACAGATAGCTCCCGGCACTGAGAGCGGTGAGGGGCAGGATCACCGCAATGGAAGTGGCATGGGCCCGGGCGGGTTCCAGGCCGCCGTGTTCCAGCAGCGGCACCGCAACCATGCCGCCGCCCGAACCGAACAGCCCGTTGAGCAGTCCGGTGACACCGCCGCCCAGCCAGCCCAGTGCCTTCTGTGAGAGTTTCATCGGGGATCGCCTGCCTTTCGCTCTGAAATTTTTCCCACAGCCGTAGTTTCACCGGCAAAGCCGCTTCTATGCGGAATTTTTGCCGGAGGCAGAATTTTCCGCCGTTTTTGCGCATAAAAAACCGCCCGTCCATCCCGGTCAGGACAGACAGGCGGTTCTTTGTTTTTTATAAAGGGGAAAGGGATTCAGCGTCCGGCAGGAGGCAGAAGACCCAGCAGGTCCCGCACCGCATAGGAGGCCATCAGGAATCCGGCAGCCGGCGGCACAAAGGCCATGCTGGCAGGCGGATGGCGTCCGTTGTCGGCGGCGGGTACGCCCGCAGGCTCCACCGGCACCTCCAGGGAGTAGACCACGGTCAGGTCAGTGATGCCCCGGCGGCGCAGTTCCTTGCGCATGATGCGGGAGAGGGGACAGCCGGTGCCGGCGGTGTCCGGGAGGTTCCCCACCCGGAGCAGGGATGGGTCCAGACGGTTGCCGGTGCCCAGGCAGGTGATGAGCCTGATGCCCCGTTCCCGGCAGAGGACGGTGAGCGCCAGCTTGGCAGTGACATTGTCGATGCAGTCGAGAATGTAGTCGGGCTGCCAGTCCAGTACCTCGGGCAGGTTTTCGGGGGTGAGACGGCCTTCCCGGAGGGTGAGATCCAGCTCCGGATTGATGTCCCGGAGGCGCCGGGCAGCTGCTTCGGTCTTGTCATGGCCCATGGTGGAGGTCACAGCGATGAGCTGCCGGTTGAGGTTGGTGATGTCCACCTTATCATAGTCAGCCAGCAGCATGGCTCCTACGCCGCTGCGGCAGATGGCTTCCGCCGCGGCACCGCCGACCCCTCCCAGTCCCAGGACTGCCACCCGGCTGTGCCGGAGGGAGTTTACCGCTTCGTCCCCGAGCAGCAGCCGGGTGCGTGCGAGCCAGTTGTCCATATTGATGCTCCTTTCCCGGCAGTTGTGCCGGCTTTTTAAGACAGAAAAACGGTCCCAGGCCAAAATACCGGGGACCGTGTGCAGGTAAAAGAAACCCGCTGTGCCGTAATGCTGATGATTGTAACCCATCGTAAAGACAGGTGGGTGCCTGCCCGCCGGTTTCGTCCTCCCTTCTTCCGCCCTGGGGGCGGGAGGTCTGAAGTCTGCCGGTGGAGCGTAGCTCCCTAATTAAACATGTTGGATTAAATAAAACAGCTTATAGGCGAACACAGCAGGAATCGCGCAGGCCTTATTCCTCGACGAAGTCGAATTCCTCTTCCAGACGCTCCATAAACATATGAGCGATGGTATTGAAGAGATCCTCGTCTGCGATGGGCTCCAGGTAGCCTTCGCCGTCATGCTCTACCATCTCCAGGACCAGCAGTTCGCCGCTGTCCTCGAGGAGCTCTTCGGCTTCATCGAATACCGGAACCAGAGCCATATACTGATGGTCCTCATAGTCCATGGTATCGGCTACTTCAAACTGATGCTCTACGCCGTCATCATCCACCAGGGTGAGGATATCGGCGCCGTAATCCATAGTATTGTCCATTTCTGTACTCCTGAAACAATCATTTGAGCTTGTGATCCGGAACGGGTTTCCGTATCACTGTCTATAATTATAATTCGCCGGTGATGAGAAGTCAATAACAAAGTGCTGGCAGTGAAACTTCACATAAAAAATAAAATTCGTGGAAAACTATTGACAATATCGACTAACAATGCTATATTATAGACAAGGAAAGCAACCAGAGCTTCCGAGCAAGAGTCAGAAGGAAAACAAAAGATAGGAGGCGTCGCCAATGTACGAGGAACCGAAGCATTCAGACGCCTGCACCGCAGGTTCTGACCGATAGCCGCAACGGGCAATATCCGGGGAGTAAAAACAGATGAGTGAAACAGATCTCCCCATAATCCACAGGTGATAACCATAGCTTGCCGAAGGAGCGGTCCGACAGAACACAGGCTGACCCGATAACAGAGAGTCGGGATGTCCTGGCAGAGCAGGCCGAACACGACAACTTGAAAACGGTATGAGAGTGCCAATGTTTTCAGGTCCATGGACAAGTGAATAATAAAGAAGCAAAAGTCAAGGATACAATTTGATACAAGGTGAGTCCGATGAACGCATAAGATCCGATCATAATAAGGATTCATAAACAAAAGCCCAATCGTAAAACGGAAAACCACGAATGAAAAAAGAGGCAGTCCGGTCGGGCTGGAGTGATTAGTCAGTCAGACCATGGACAGGTATCATAAATGAATGTAGACTTTGCGATATAAAAAGCCACCCCAGATGATGAGGTGGCTTTTTGCTGCGCTTTTTTAACATTCAGCCAAAAATTATTTACAAAAAATTTCAGGGGAAGGCTTTTACAAACCAGGACTTTTGCGCTACAATATTCTGGTACCAAAATTCCAGAAAAGCCTGGTGTCTGTCTGATGCAGAATCAGCGCACCATGGCAGATGGAGAGGAGAATTTCAAAGCATGCCGAAACAGCTTGCATTGCTGCTTGCGGCGGTGCTGACAGTGGGTCTGGTGACAGCCTGCAGCCCGTCGGGGGAGGAATCCTCCCAGAGCCAGAGCAGCTCATCGTCCCAGAGCCAGTCGGCTGAAACCACCGGCAGCTCGGATTATCTTTTTGAGGAGGGTTCCACATTGCTTCAGTTCACAAAACCTGCTGACGACGCACAGATTGCGGTTGTCACCACTTCCATGGGTGAGATTCAGATCATGTTCTTCCCCGAACAGGCTCCCAAGGCAGTGGAGAACTTCACTACCCTGGCAGAAAAGGGTTACTACAACGGCCTGCGGTTCCATCGGGTCATTGATGGCTTCATGATCCAGGGCGGCGATCCCAATGGCAACGGTACCGGCGGTCAGAGCATCTGGGGTGAGCCGTTTGAAGATGAGTTCTCCAAGGAACTGCACAACTTCCGCGGCGCCCTGTCCATGGCAAACAGCGGTGAAAACACCAATGGCAGCCAGTTCTTCATCGTACAGGCCAACACCACCGATCCGTCGCTGATCAGCCAGATGAAGGATCTGCCCGATGTATTCGGCGATGAGGTTGCTGCCAAGTATGAGGAGATCGGCGGCACTCCCTGGCTGGATTATCGTCACACCGTCTTTGGTCAGGTGATCAAGGGCATGGATGTGGTAGATGCCATTGCCGGCGTTGAAACCGATGCAAACGATATGCCCGTGGATGATGTCATCATCGAGAATATTGAGTTCAAGACCTTCGGCGAGCTGTATAACGGCTAAGCCGATCACCTGGACGATCAAAGGGAGAGGCAGGAATGCCTCTCCCTTTTTTTCTGCGCAGA
>ERZ857521.3652-NODE-3652-length-12298-cov-3.773993_pt1 | contig 12298 bp, 16 predicted proteins | sample MGYA00519701_ERZ857521 | MGnify/ENA primary metagenome ERZ857521 (study PRJEB31778, sample SAMEA3449346) | human gut metagenome | biome: human gut; feature: human-associated habitat; material: faeces | place: United Kingdom | collected 2010/2012 ...
TGCCTTGGTCAGGCCGTTGACACCGGCCTTGGAAGTGGCATAGGCAGCTGTACCCAGCAGACCGCCGCCGATCTTACCGGCTACCGACGATACATTGACAATCCGGCCGCCCTTCTTCTCGATGAAGTAGGGATAGATAGCGGAGCAGGTGGTGAAGGTACCGGTGAGGTTGATGCGCAGGGTGCGATCCCACTCAGCATCGGTTACTTCCTGGAAGGGAACAGTGGATACAACGCCGCCGCAGTTGATGAGGACATCCACACGCTCGAAGTCGCCCAGAACCTTTGCCATAACGGCACGGATGTTGTCCTTGTCGCCCAGGTCGATCTTGTAAACCGAGCAGTTGCCCAGCTCTTCAGCTGTGGCCTTGGCCTTTTCCTCATTGAGGTCGAGGATTACAGCATGACCGCCGCCGTTTACAACGCCGCGGACAACTTCCTTACCGATGCCCTGAGCACCGCCTGTAACCAGAACTGTTTTTCCTGTGAAGTCAAACATGATAAATGCCTCCTGTATTCGTTCCCTTCCATTCTTCGGAAGGGATCACTTTCTTTATTTTGTTGGGGTACCGCCCTGCCGGCAAAGAGCGGGTTTTCGATTGACAAACAATTAACTATCAATCTTCTGCCTAAGATTATAGCATTGCAGGCATCGAAAAAATATGGTATCATAGCCTAAAAAGTGAAGCTGATTTTAGGCTGACAGCACAAGGAGGAACCGCTATGGATGAACAGCTCAAATGGGAACTGATCCAGGCCGCGCTGGATGGAGAGGAGCTGGACCGGATCACCGACCGGGCTGCCCATTACCTGGGAAGCCCCCTGGTGGTCATCTCCACCACCAGCAATATCATCGCCCATTCCGCCTCCCTCACCCCGCCGGATGAAACCTGGCTGCATGCTGTGGAGCGGGGATATATCACCCTGGAATTTGTGGCGACCCTGGCGGGCTGGGACAAGCACAAGGACCACGGCACCCGGTATGAGTGCATCACCGTTGCCATCAACGACCGGCGCCGGCGGTTCTACAAGCTCACCATCCATTCCCAGCTGCTGGGCTATCTCAATGTCACCGAGCTGGACGGGCATTTCGATGCGGTCAGCGAGGAGGAGTACCATTTTGTGGCCCAGCTCATTGCCAAGGAGGTCTATGCCCGGCTCAAGGGACAGGACTTCTCCCGCAAGGCCCGGGACGAGGACTTCCTGCTGGAACTGCTCCACGGCAGCTTTGTGAACCGGGGCCATTTCATCGACCGGATGCGTCTGAGCGGCTTCGATCCCTCAGCCCAGTACCGGGTGCTCTGCATCGAACTGGGGGATTTCCTCTCCTATAACGCCGATGAGGATACCTTCAAGCGGGATCTGCTGGAACTGCTCCCGGGCAGCACCATGATGGTCAGCGATCAGGTGCTGGTGATCCTGGCCTCCGACCGGCTCTTCCTGCCGGAACGGGCCCCGGCCATGCTCCGGAACCTGGACAGCTACCTCCGCTCCCAGAAGCTCCTCTGCGGCATCAGCGATGCCATCGGCGACCTCTACTACTTCTCCACCTACCGGGATCAGGCGCTCAGTGCCGCCCGCTACCGCAAGTATCTCATCGACCAGTCCCTGGCCTATACGTTCTATGATGAGGTCAAGGTCTATGACATTCTCCAGCAGATCCCCCGCAGTGAGCTGATCCACTACTGTTCCCGGCAGGTCTATGAGATCTATCAGTATGACGCCGCCCAGCACACCGACTATATCACCACCCTGCTGGCCTATCTCAAAGCCAACCGCAGTGTGAAGTCCACCGCGGCCTATCTGCATGTCCACCGCAACACGGTCAACTACCGCATTGCCCGCATCCGGGAGCTGTTCGGACTGGACCTGGACAGCTTTTCCACCGCCCATCAGATCCTGCTCTCCTGCCAGATGATCCGGCTGCTCCAGGATTAACCCCCATGAAACAAAAAATGGCGTTGTTTCCCGTCATTTTGGGGTTTGACGGCGGCTCGGATTTGTGTATAATGAGTATACAGGCAGCCTGTAATTTTTTTGAGATTGTTACTTTGTGTATCACACAGATGCTGCCCCAGGAGGGTTATTATGAATATTTTGATCGTCGGCTGCGGCGATACCGGTTCCCAGCTTGCCAATGTACTGGATCACATGGGCAATCAGGTATCTGTTGTGGACCGCAACCCCGAAACTGCTGCGGAACTTTCTGACTCCTTTACCGGTATGTTTACGGTGGGAGTTCCCATTGACCAGGATGTGCTGCGTCATGCCGGTATCGAAGGCTGTGATGTTGTAATCGCAGTCACCCGGGACGACAATACCAACCTGATGGTCGCTCAGCTGGCCCGGGATATCTTCGGCGTGCCCAAGGTAATCTCCCGGGTATCCGATCCCCGGCGGGAGGAGGTATTCAGCAGCTTCGGCCTGAGTACCATCTGTCCTACCAACCTTACAGTTGCTTCGGTGGTAGCCGCACTGGATGACCGCCGCAAACATACCGAAGAAGTTTATTTCGGCAGCACCCGGATCTCCTTTGAACAGATGGAGATCGACCGCCGGTATCTGGGTGAATTTGCCGAAGCCATTGAACTGCCCAAGGGTACTGCCCTGATCGGTGTTCTGTCCCAGAGCGGCAAGCTGCGGCTGCGCGGCGAAGGCATGCAGACTGTCATCGGTGAAGGCGATGTCCTGGTACTGGCCCGTTCCATCGGCTGATGAGGAGGATCAATCGAGATGAATGTTATTGTAGTGGGCGGCGGTAAAGTAGGCTATTATCTGGCAGAAACCCTGCTGGAACATGGTCACAAGCCCTTTGTAATTGAAACCGATAAGGAGATCTGCCGGAAGGTCGCCAACAATCTGGATATTCCGGTCATCAACGGCGACGGCACCACCCTGGAAGCCCTGGAAAGCGCCGGCGTGGAACATTGCGATGCCTTTGTCAGCGTTACCGGACAGGATCAGGTGAATCTGATCGCCTGTCAGCTGGCAAAGAAGCGTTATGGTGTGGAACGCACCGTAGCCCGGGTCAACAATCCCAAGAACCTCAAGGTGATGAAGCGTCTGGGCGTTGATATTCCCGTATCCAGCACCGACAGCATTGCCCGGCTCATTGAACGGGAGATCGATGTGGCGACCATCAAGCGTCTGCTCTCGATCAACCGGGGCGAAGCCACCATCAGTGAGGTGGAGATCCCCAAGAATTATTCCCGCAACGGCACCAGCCTGATGGACTTCAACCTTCCCAATGAATGTGTTATCGTATCCATCACCCGTGGGGACAGCCTCATCATTCCCCGAGGCAATACCCAGATCCTTTCGGGCGATAAGCTGATTGTCATCTGCCGCAACGAGTACCTGCATCAGCTGCTCCGTGCCCTGCGCATTGAATAGGAGGTTCCCTCTGTGAAGAATAAAACCGTTCTGGTTACCGGCGCTGCCACCGGCATCGGACGCAGCACCGCGGAACTCTTTGCCGCCATGGGCTATCAGGTGGCAATCGGCTGCAACCACTCCTTTGCCGAGGGACTGCAGTTTGCCCGGGCCCTGTCCGAAATGGGCATGAGTACCATGGCAGTCAAGGCAGACCTCAGCCAGCCCGATCAGGTGGACGCCATGTTCCGGCAGATCGAGTCGGTATGGGGCGGTGTGGATATCCTCATCAACAACGCCGGTATTGCCCAGCAGAAGCTCTTTACTGACATCACCAACGAGGACTGGAACGCCATGGTGGGCGTGAACCTCTCGGGCGTCTTTTACTGCTGCCGGGCAGCCCTACCCTACATGATCCGCCAGAAGGCGGGCAGCATCGTGAATGTGTCCTCCATGTGGGGCATCTGCGGCGCCTCCTGTGAGGTGCACTACTCCGCTGTCAAAGCCGGTGTCATCGGCCTGACCAAAGCGCTTGCCAAGGAAGTAGGCCCCAGCGGAATCCGGGTCAACTGCATTGCCCCCGGCGCCATTGCCACCCGCATGAACGACAACCTGGACGAGGAAGCAGTGGCCCTGCTCCGGGAGGAAACTCCCCTGGGACGGATGGGCACACCGGAAGAGATTGCCAAGGCCATCGCCTTCCTGGCACTGGAGGACAGTGCCTTCACCACCGGACAGGTGCTCAGCCCCAACGGCGGACTGGTGATCTGACTATAAGCTAAAAAATCCTCCCCTCCGGTTCCGCCGGGCAGGGAGGATTTTGTTATATCAGCATACTATTTTACAAATCGTATATATTCAAAGTGCAAACGGCGCTTTATGAAATTCAGACAGGACAGGGAGGGACAGAACGAGAGCCTCCCGCCCCAGCCGACCCGGATTTTCGGTCAGAGAAAACGCGGAGCTCCAAAATACTATTCGTATATTATAAGGAAAGTTATCGTTGCAGTATAAAAGCGCCGGTCATTCATCTGACCGGCGCTTTGGATTTTACTCCTGCTCGTATTCGTAAAACCGCTCCTGATAGAGGGTGGTGAAGATCACCTGTACCAGCGGGTAACCCTCGCCCATGACGGTATCCCGGAGGATCTCTGCCACACGCTCCCGTACCTCATCGGTGCGGTCGAACCAGGACACCTCCACAATGGGGAAACCTGGCACCTGTTCCCCTCCGGCATAGAAACTGCTGTGTGCCAGCTCCAGAATCAGCCAGTCCTCCGGGCAGCCAATGGCCTCGGCGAGCTTGGGGATCAGCGGAGTGCTGATGGCACGCATCTGCTTGTCAGTAAGTCCTTTGATGGTGATCTGCGGCATGATAAGTCCTCCTTTGTCGTTCCAATCCCCGGCTTTTCAGCCAGCCGGGGGATCTGCACCTGTATTGTATCACAGCTGACCGGGACAGCACAAGCCTTGGCTGCTCTTGTCAGATCCCCACCGGTATGCTATATTGAAACCACAAACCCCACTACCGCAAAATCCAGGCCAGCGCCGCCGCCAGAGGCAGGGTGATCCCCTCCCCCGGCTGGATGGTCTGCACCGGCGCGGAGTAGGTGTGTTCCGGTTCTCCGGTGCTCTGCCGGGCCCGGCGGCGCATCTCCTCCACCCGGCGCTCGGCATCCTGCTGCATCCGGGCAAACTCCCCGGCGGAAAATCCCGTGGGCTGCCAGGTATTCATGCTCATTCCTCCCCCTCATCGGGCAGGAGCTCCAGCTCCCGCATGAGATCCAGCAGATTCCCCAGCGCCCAGATGGCCCGGGCATCCGCCAGACGGCCCTGCTTCTCCGCCGGGAGCACCGCTGCCGCCGCTTCCAGCAATCGCAGTTCCGGCGCCTGGGAAGCCAGCAGCTCCCGCAATGCCTGCCGCAGCCGGCGGTACCGGGCAGCTTCCCCGTCCGGGTCCTCCTGCCGCACCGCTGAGATCAGCTCCCGCAGTTCGGCCCGGCCCTCGGCTGTATCCAGAAGATTTCCCAGTGCCATGGCGTTCACCTCCGGCAGAGATCCCGCAGCAGCGCCTGGGGCCCGGGCTGCCGGAGCAGCTGTGCCATGGCATCCGGAGACTGCAGCACTTCGGCGATCATCTCACTTCCATGGGGGTTGAGCTTCCGGAGCGCCTGGTCAAAGGCACCCCGGTCAAGCTGTTCCAGCACCCGGTCCGGGTCCAGTCCCGCCTGGGCTGCCGCTTTGGCAAGGAGTTCCCGGTCCGGTCTTTCTGTGGTAGGATTCATCACACTCACGCCCTTTCGTATCCACTCTATGCCCCGGCCCGGGAAAATATCCCCGGCCCACTCAGGAGGTTATGTTTTATGAAACTCACCGTATTCAGCGACTGCCATGGCAATCTGGAAAATGCCATCCGCATACTCACCGAATCGGAGGCGGACTGCTATCTGTTCTGCGGCGACGGCATCCGGGACGCCGAAAGTGCCGCCGATCTGCTGGACAAGCGGCTCATTGCCGTGCTGGGCAATTGCGACCGGGGCGAAACCGGTGAAACCGAACGCCTGCTGGAACTGGACGGTGTACGGATTCTGCTCACCCATGGGCATGGATACAGCGTCAAGTCCTCGCTGCTACCCCTGCGCCGCCGGGCGCTGGAACTGGATGTCCAGCTGGTGTTCTACGGGCACACCCATCTGCCGGCGCTGTCCGAGGAGGAGGGCGTGCTGTTCTGCAATCCCGGCAGCTGTATGGGCGACCGCCTCTATGCCGAGATCGAACTCCAGGACGGCAAGGTAGCCGATGCCCGGCTCTGTCAGGCAGAGCACCGCATTACCCGCCGCATGAAGCCCACCTGGTGGAAGTCCTGACGCCCCATCGCCCAAACAGAAAAACCACCCGGAGAGTCCAGACCCTCCGGGTGGTTTTGTATTTTACGCGGTTACTCCTCTTCTCCGGACGCTTCCAGGGCAGCCCGGTAGAGATCACCCTTCTTGTAGCCGGTGGCACGGGCCACCTCCTTGGCTGCCATGGTGGGAGAAAGCCCCTCCTCCATGCGCCGGCGGGTCAGCTCTGCCGCCTCCTCAAAGGTGAGTTCCGGCTCCTCGGACGGCTTTGCTCCGGCGATCACCAGTACAAACTCGCCCCGGGGCGCGTTGTCCCGGTAATAGGCCGCCGCTTCGGACAGGGTGGTGCGGCGGGTCTCCTCATGGAGCTTGGTCAGCTCCCGGCAGACGGCGATCTCCCGGTCCCCCAGCACTGCCAGCAGGTCTTCCAGGGTGCGCAGCAGCTTGTGAGGCGCCTCATAGAACACCATGGTGCGGGTTTCGTTCTTCAGCGACTGGAGATGCTCCATCCGGCTGGATTTATTGACGCTCAGAAAGCCCTCGAAGGTAAACCGGGCGGTTGCCAGTCCCGAAAGGGCCACAGCGGTGGCAATGGCAGTGGGGCCGGGCACCGACAGCACCGGAATGCCCAGCTTGTGACAGGCATCCACCAGCTGTTCACCGGGGTCGGAGATGCAGGGCATGCCCGCATCGGTGACAATGGCACAGTCCTCCCCCGCCAGCAGACGGGCGGTGATGGACTGGGATGCCTCCCGGATATTGTGTTCATGGCAGCTCACCAGCGGCTTTTTGATCCCCAGGTGGTTGAGCAGCTTGACGCTGACCCGGGTGTCCTCGGCGGCGATGAAATCCACCGATTCCAGCACCTCTGCCGCCCGGGGCGACAGATCCCCGAGATTTCCAATGGGGGTACCCACTACATACAGTCTACCCATGTTTTTTCTGTGCCTCCTTGGGAAGATTGGCATACTTGCCATAGATCCGCAGCATTTCCGGGGAAAATCCCCCTTCGCCTTCTACAATCAGCGGCGGCATCACCTGCAGAAACGGCTTGCCGCCCCGGCGTCCCTCCAGCAAAAAGAGCCAGGGAGCGGTATCCGGACGCTGCTGCACCATGCGCAGGCGTTTGGGTTCCAGGCCATTCCTGCGCATGGCCTCCATCACATCGGGCAGGCGCTCCGGACGCTGGCAGACACAGAAGCGTCCGCCGAATTTGAGCAGCCAGGCAGCCGCCCGGCAGACATCGTCAATGGTGCAGGCTGTTTCATGCCGGGCAATCTGGTCGCTGTTTGTTTCGGACAGAATGCCCCGGCCCTCGATCTTATAGGGCGGGTTGCAGGTGACAACATCAAAGCTCTGTCCCTCGGGCAGGGCGGAGAGATCGGTGAGATCCGCCAGCACCGGCACCACCTGTCCTTCCAGGCCGTTTTCCTGGACGGTGATGGTGAGCTGGTCGATGGCCTGGGGCTGGATATCCACCCCATAGCTCTGACGGGGCTGGGTCTCCTCGGTGCGGTACCAGGCCAGAGCCACAATGCCGCAGCCGGTACCCAGGTCACAGGCCCGATCCTTGCGCCGGGGCGCGGCAAAATCCGAAAGCAGGAACGCATCGGTGCCGAATTTATGCTCCGGGGAGACACAGAGCCTGATCCGGTCACCCAGGGCTTCAAAATGATAACGGTCATTCATGGGGGAAATACAGCCTCCTCCGGCAGTGCTCATCGGTTGTTCCCGGCAGAAAAAAGGGCCCGTCCGGACAGAACCGGCCCGGACGAGGCCTTTTGCACTGTATGGGAACAGTCGGGTCCGGCAGATCAGAGCTGCGGACGCTTGAAATCGGTATTGGGGGTAATGCTCACTTCGGTGATGGTCTCACCCGGGCGCATCAGGCGTGCCATGACAACAAAACGCTGCTGGCTGGTCTGACCATAGGCACGGGTACAGGTGGACAGGGTGAGGATCTTATCCGAGGAGTTCACATCCACGGCAAAGTCATGCAGACTGCGGGCCTTGGCCTCATTGATGATATACTGCAGGCCGGAAGCACCCGGGTCGCTGACGATATAGTTGAAGGATTCCTCGGTGTAGAACACCGCGAAGACCTTCCAGGTCATCTCCTCCGACTCGGTGGAGTAGTGGATATAGGGAGTGCTCTTGCAGAAGTTCAGGTAGTGGAAGCTGGGCAGCTGACCGAACATGATGTCACTGGCCCGGGCAATGAACGGATTGGCGGTGTAGTTGGTCCAGTTGTGACCATACAGCACCGTGTTCTGGGAGATCTGGCTGCTGGTGCCGAACTTGGTATCCGAATCCGCCCAGATTACGCCATAGTAGCTGTAATTCTTGTCATAGCCCTTGGCGGAGTAGTAGAGGTTATCCGGTCCCACTACAACCGGGTAGTTGATATTGGTATTGGGAATGCGCAGCCAGCCCACAACATCACTGTTCTTGGCCTTCCAGGAGGCGATATTGGCCTGACCGCTGGAGCCGACTGTGGAGGGGTCAAAGGTACCCCAGTTGGAGGCAGTGGTCTGGGACCCGGACGAGCCCGAGCCCGGCTCAGTGACAACATTGTCGGCACTGGCAGCCAGACGCTGGGCCACAACCGTTTCCAGACGGGTGCCGGACAGAGCGGTAACAGTGGCGGACGAGGTGATGTCCGGAGCGCCGGTACCGGCATCGGCGATGTTGGTGGTGTCATCCGAAGCCATGGACGAAGAACCGCGGTCGGTATCCGCATCGGCAGGGCTGACCAGATGGGCAATGCCATAGATGCTGCCGCCCACGGCAATGAACAGGGCTGCTGCCAGACCCGCCATACGCAGACGGGCAGTCTTCATGGCCTGTTCCCGGCGGCTGCGGCGGTCAGCGGGCGCGGCTTCACTCCGGCGGCGAGACGACGCACTGTGCTCTGCCGGTTCCGAAGCAGCCCGACGGCTGGCGGAACGGGTCATGCGGTCCAGTGCGGCACCGGCCCGGCTGGGACGGCTCCCTGCCTCCCGGCGTGCAGTACGGCTGTCCCGGCTCATACGAGGCTCGGCTTCCCGGCGTGCGGTGCGATGCGGATTCTCCCGGGCGGAGGTACGCTCCTCCCGCCGGGTCAGATCCGGTGCCTCCTCATTCCGGGCACGGCTGGCGTATGCGGCACGATAACGGTCATATTCGCTGGAAATCTCCCGGCGGCGTTCCGCTTCCCGGCTCTCGCCGGACGGACGGGCCTTGCCCCGGGTTTCTCGGTTCTCTCTCTGCATTCGTTTCCCTCTCATCTCTGGTCTCGGTGCACGTTCTGCTCACGCAGTTTCTACTCTTTATTTTATCATACCCATCTGTCCCGTCAAGTGTCTGGGTTCCTCTTTTGCTGGCAGCTCTGGACAATTTTCCCCGCCGATGCTACAATAAAAACAAATGTTCCCAGTCTGTACCATCGTTCAGGAGGTATCTTATGCTCACATCCCATCGTTTTTCCTGTTCTCTCGGAACTATTTCCCTCTATTTTGAGGACGAAGCCCTCATCGGTCTGGATCTGGAGGGCTCTGCCGGCTGTGGGGAACGGCTGATGGCCCAGCTCGCCCGGCATGGCATCGATCCCTCTGCCTTCCGCCCCGAAGCCACCCCGGCTGCCCTGGCAGTGGAACAGTGGCTCACCAACTACGCCGCCGGCAGCAAGGACCCCTTCACCCTGCCCCGGAAGCTCTACGGCACCCCGTTCCAGATCTCGGTGTGGAACGCCCTGGAAGCCCTCGGCTATGACGAGGTGATCTCCTATGCCGAACTGGCCCGGCGGGTGGGCTCCAATGGATACCGGGCCGTGGGCACCGCTGTGGGACACAACCCCATTCCCATCATCATTCCCTGTCACCGCATTGTGCGGCAGGACGGCATCATCGGGCGGTTCGGCGCCGGGGACGGCACTGAGACCAAGCGGAAGCTCCTGCGCCTGGAAGGACACAGCTACTGATGCGGGAAAGGGCACTTATCAGCCGGCTGCGGGATCTGCGGGAAGATGCCGACCTGACCCAGACTCAGGTGGCAGCGGTTCTGCACATGTCCCAGACCGGCTATTCCAAGTATGAAACCGGCGAAAATGATATTCCCACCCAGGTGCTGATCCAGCTGGCCCGGTTCTATGGAACCAGCACCGACTATCTGCTGGGGCTCACCGACCGCCGGGACCCTCTGTAAAGGAGGAAGCGCCTGTGAACCAGTACCCGAGAATCCGGGATCTGCGGGAGGACGCCGATCTGACCCAGGCGCAGGTGGGGGAACGGCTGGGGCTGTCCCAGCGGACCTACGCCTATTATGAAAGCGGTCAGCGCATGGTGCCGCCGGAGGTACTCTGTGCCCTGGGGGACCTGTACGGCGTGAGTGTGGACTATCTGCTCGGGCGCACCGACCGCCGGGAGATGAACCGATAAAAAGACGGCAGTGTGGAAAACCTCCACGCTGCCGTTTTTCTGTACGCAGAGCCCCGGACTACGACTGTGAGGGCAGGACTTCCTCAATATCCCACTCCCCGAACATCTCCTTGAGGGTCACGGTGTAGCTCTGGTACTGGTCGATATTGTAGTTGGCGTGTTCCTCGATGTCCCATCGGGCAATGGGCTCGGTGCCCGGCCCCCAGAAGGAGTTCTGTTCACTGTCGGCATACCGCACAAAGACAATCTGTGCCTCCTTGGTATTGAAGCTCACGTCCCAGAGGTCGAGCAGCACCGGCAGATACCAGATGGGCTGTTTTTCGGGATAGGCATAGACGCCGTATTCCTCATAATAGCGGTACTGTTCCCGGGGATCGGCGCCCACCGGCACACTCTGGTGGGTGAGCTCCACTTCCTCCCCGAACAGCTCCCGGGCCGCGTATTCCACCTGTTCTTTGGTGATGAACTGCCGCCGCCCGGTCTCCCCGGCAAGCCGCTTTGCAACATACTGCGCCTCGGTGGTATTGGCGCCCTGGGTGATGCCCGGTGTGGTGCCGTCGGTACCCAGCAGGGCGGTGAGCAGCAGATATTCCTCCGGCAGGTCGGTATAGCCCTTCCGGAGATCCCGGGCATACCGGGGATAGACAATGAGCTCCTGTCCCAGCAGACGGGCAATGGCAAGGCCGGTGTCGTCATGGGTGAAGGTGGTGTCCACAATATCCGGTTCTGTGAGGGAGAGGGCGATCTTCGGGCGCTTGGCCTCCCAGATCTCGGCGGAAAATGCTGCCTCCTCCGGGCGGGAAGAAGCTTCCTCCCCGTTTCCGCAGCCAGCCAGCCCCAGACAGAGCGCCGCTGCCAGCAGCGCTGCCATCAGACGCTTCCCCATAGAATCCACCCCCTGTGCCGAAAAATTTCTCTGGTTTCTATTATACAGGCTTGACCGGAAATTTCAAAGCCGGGATCTGGAAATACACAAAAAAGCCCTGCCCCCGGCAAAACGCCATGGGGCAGGGCTTTGATCCGATCAGAGGCTTAGAATTCCAGACGCTCCTCGATGAAGGAGAGAACCTCGTCCATGGGCAGACGAACCTGCTCCATGGTATCACGGAAGCGGATGGTTACGCAGCCATCTTCCTGGCTCTCAAAGTCGTAGGTGATGCAGAACGGAGTACCGATCTCATCTTCACGGCGGTACCGCTTACCAATGGTACCGGCCTCATCGTAGTCCACCATGAAGTGGTCAGCCAGCTTGGTCCACAGTTCCCGGGCAGGCTCGGACAGCTTCTTGGACAGCGGCAGTACAGCAGCCTTGTAAGGAGCCAGAGCCGGATGCAGACGCAGTACGGTGCGGACATCGCCCTCACCCACTTCCTCCTCGTCATAGGCATCGCACAGGAAGGCCAGAGCCACACGGTCAGCACCCAGCGAAGGCTCAATGACATAGGGGATATACTTTTCGTTGGTTTCGGGATCGAAGTATTCGCAGCTCTTGCCCGAATGGGTCTGATGCTGGGTCAGGTCGAAGTTGGTGCGGTCCGCAATGCCCCAAAGTTCGCCCCAGCCGAAGGGGAACAGGAACTCGATGTCGGTGGTGGCATTGGAATAGTGGGACAGCTCAGCCTGCTCATGGTCACGCAGACGGATATTCTCGTCCTTCATGCCCAGGGAG
>ERZ857521.3665-NODE-3665-length-12236-cov-2.278220_pt1 | contig 12236 bp, 12 predicted proteins | sample MGYA00519701_ERZ857521 | MGnify/ENA primary metagenome ERZ857521 (study PRJEB31778, sample SAMEA3449346) | human gut metagenome | biome: human gut; feature: human-associated habitat; material: faeces | place: United Kingdom | collected 2010/2012 ...
CCAGGGAGGATGGCAGCGCCAGCAGCATCATGCCGATAAACACGATAATGCAGGCGACCGCACGCTTGACATGGAATTTGTCGATGACGATGGATACCACGGTTTCCATCAGGGAGATGGCAGATGTCAGCGCGGCGAACAGCACCAGCAGGAAGAACAGCGCTCCGACGATCTGGCCGAACTGGCCGCCGCCCATGCTGTCAAATACCTTGGGCAGAGTTTGGAACATAAGCCCGGGGCCGGACTGCATGGCGGACTGGTCGCCGCCGGAGAAAACGAACACTGCGGGAACGATCATCAGGCCGGCCAGAAGGGCGACGCCGGTATCGAAGATCTCAATTTGGGAAACCGATTTTTCAATACTGGTTTCCTTTTTCATATAAGAGCCATAGGTGATCATAATTCCCATGGCCAGAGACATGGAGTAGAACATCTGCCCCATAGCGCCCAGCACCGTGTTGATGGAGAACCGGGAGAAATCGGGGATCAGATAGAATTTAACGCCCTCCAGCGCGCCGGGCAGGGTGCAGGAATATACGCACACAGCGACACACAGCACGATCAGAATAGGCATCATAAACTTGTTAGCGGTTTCGATGCCGCGCTTTACGCCGCAGAGGACGATAACAAAGGTAATGACGCCGAAAATAGCCAGCCAGAGCACCGGCTCAAAGGTTTGTCCGATAAAGCCGCCGAAATAATCGTCGCTGGAAGCCTCCATGTGATGGCCGGACAGGAAGGTGACGAAATATTTGGTCACCCAGCCGCCGATTACGCTGTAATAGGGTAGAATGATGATCGGGACCAAGGCGGTCAAAATTCCCAGGAACCCAAATTTTTTGTTCAGCTTTTTATAAGCGCCGATAGCGCTCAGCCTGGTATTGCGGCCCAGGGCGATTTCCGCTACCATCAGGCTGAAGCCGAAGGTTACCACCAGCACGACATACACCAGCAGGAAAATACCGCCGCCGTACTTTGCGGCAAGATATGGAAAGCGCCAAATGTTTCCCAGTCCCACGGCGGAACCGGCGGCAGCCAGAACAAATCCCAGCCTGCCTGAGAAGCTGCTTCTTTCTTTCATAACTTACACCTCAAACAAAAATTTTAGCCGGCACATTCCGCGCAGCGCCGGCTGAAAAAGTACATTTATCTTATCATATCTTAACAGATTAGTCAAAATTTTTTTTGCTTTTTCTTTATTTAGGTAAAACACCTTGCCCCCGGCGGCAGAGGCGCCGGCTGGCTCCGGGTCAGCACCGGCTTTTCCATAGCGGCGTTTTAGCGATTTGCAGGCAAAAGGAGAGAATATGAAAGGGCCTCTGAAAAATTCAGAGGCCCTGAGCAGCACAGGCTTCCGCACCGGCTGGTGAATACCCGCGGAAGTGAAACTGTGAAGGTACAATTCAGACGCACGGGCTTTCGGCCGGTTCGTGAGGAACCGCTTTTAAAATTCCGGCTTGTCCGGATCGGCGCACCATCCGCCGCCCTGGAGGGAGTCGATATAGGCCATATCCTCCGGGGTAATTTCGAAATCGAAAATCTGGGTGTTGGAAAGAATACGTTCGGGATTCACCGACTTGGGAAGAGGGATGACACCATGCTGGAATATCCACCGCAGCGCCAGCTGGCCGGGATCTTTCCCGTATTTTTTCGCCATTTCGCTGATTTCCGGCATACGGAACAGCTCGCCGCTGCCGAAGGGGCTCCAGGCTTGAACCGCGATATGATGGGCCTTGCAGTAATTGACGGTTTCCATTTGGGTCCAGCCCGGGTGGAACTCGATCTGGTTCACCATGGGCATGACCGTGGCTCCCTCCATGATTTCCTCCAGATGGTGGGGCTTAAAGTTGCTGACGCCGATGGCCTTGATTTTTCCCTCGTGATACAGCTCCTCAAAGGCTTTCCAGGTTTCGCGGTTGTTTTCAATATAGTTTTCCTGCTCGTTTTTGGGAATGGGCCAATGAATCAGATAAAGGTCCAGATAGTCCAGGCCGAGCCTCTCCAAAGATTCCTGGAAGGATTTTTTCGCTTTTTCATAGCTGTGGTCGTAATTCCACAGCTTGCTGACCACAGTGATCTCCTCCCGGGGGACTCCGCTTTCCCGGATCCCTTTCCCCACGCTCTCCTCGTTCTTATAAAACATGGCGGTGTCGATCAGACGGTAGCCGGCTTGCAGGGCGCACTTCACGCTGCGGACCGTGACCTCTCCGTCAGTGTCGCAGGTGCCGTAGCCGACGCAGGGAATGGCCACGCCGTTGTGCAAAAGATAGGTGTCTTGCACGCTTTTCATAGGGATTCTCCTTTCTTTATGTTAAGCTTTTTCAGCCGCGCAAATTTTAAGCGGTCCCAAAAATTGATAAAATGCTTCCCGTGGCTTCTGTTTGTGTTTTTCGCTTTTCCTTAATCTAACGCTTCTGAATGAGCGGGACAACGCGCTTTTTAGATTTGATATAAAGCTGTACAATAAATATTTTAGGTGTTCATGCCGCTCACAGCGCAAAGGACAGGAAGCTGCGGGCGTATTTCAATGACCGGCTTTAAAAGGGAAACGCCGGAAGAAAGGCCGGCCCTGGAGGAAGGCTCGCCTCAAGCCAAGTCCAATAGGACAAAATCGTGCAATGATTTGTCAATTTTAGTATAGCAAAGGAAAGAACCGGTAACAACAGGGCTTTTTGCAGATTTTTCCCGGATAAATTATAGAAAAGCAAGGAGGCCTTCGGAAAAGCCGGCTTTGCCGCCCTCTTGCAGAATCCAAAATTTTCGTCTAAAATAGAAAAGAAAAGACACATGGATATGCGCATGCCCTTCAGCGGCGGTACCGTGGGCAGGCGTTTTTTAAGGAGGCTGTTTGTTATGAAAGTATCCCCATCGGTACTGGCCTGCGATTTTGCCCATATGGCGGATGAAATTCAGAAGGTCACCCAAGGGGGCGCCGATTACATCCATCTGGATGTGATGGATGGCAATTTTGTCCCCAATATCAGCTTTGGCCCGGCAGTGATCAAGGCGATCCGGCCTTATACCGACGTGCCCTTTGACGTCCACCTGATGGTGGAGAGGCCCAGCCGGTACTTCCAGGATTATTTGGATGCCGGCGCGGATAATATTACCTTCCACCTGGAGGCGGAGCCCTATATCGCCCCGGCTCTGGATCAGATCAGGAAGGCGGGATGCAGCGCCAGCTTGTCCATCAAGCCAGGAACGGAGGCCGAAGCGGTTTTTCCTTATTTAGATAAGCTGTATATGGTGCTGGTGATGACGGTGGAGCCTGGCTTTGGAGGACAAAAGCTGATTCCCGAGTGCCTGGAAAAGGTAAAGAAGATAAAAGCCGAGGCAAAGCGCCGCGGCTTGAAGGTCTTGGTAGAGGTGGACGGAGGCATTAACAGCGAAACCGCTCATGAGGCCGCCGCCGCCGGTGTGGACGTATGCGTGGCGGGCACCGGCGTGTTCAGGGCGCCGGATGTGGCGGCCGCGATCAAGGAACTGCAAAACGCTTGATCCGCAGCCCTGGAAGGAGCCGGCGCCCTGCCGTCGGACGCAGGCAAGCCAGTATCCGGCTTGCCCGGCAGCCGCGCCGATAAGGCGGCCCGGGAGAGCTTCGGTGGTCTCGGCTTCGGCCTGGGAGCGCTGGAAAAGCTTTTGTCAGGCGCTGTGAGAAAACGGGCCCGTGAGGATCCTGGGTTTTTCGGCTGTTCGCTGCGGTTCGCTTTGGTTTAGACGGCACGCAGCCCGCTTTATCGGCAGAGCACCGGCGGCCTGGAGCCTGGCCGTCCGCTCCAATCAGGCGGCCCTGAAAGCCGTTCTCCGGCGCTTAGCACCGGGCAAGCTGAAGACCTACGGTGGTGACGGCGTCTTCGCCGGCCAGCAGCTTTCCGTGCTCCAAAACCTGGGCCGCGGCCTGCTGGCCCTTGCCCACATAGGAGCCGTATTCCGTCAGCAGAATCTCCACCGGGCAGGGGAGCCTTTTGCCGCCGTACATAATCAGATAGTAGGCGCGGTTTAAAAGGTAAAGCCTGCTGCTGCACGCCGCCTTTTGCGGATGGTAAAATTGGCGGTAAACCCGGTCTACCGCTGCCAGCAGGTTCTCTGCCTGGTCGAATCGAAATAAAAACGGGGTCAGTGAAGGCTGGTTTTCCTTAATCCGGTAGACCTTGCGTTTGGCCTTTTCCTCGGGAAGCATGGTTACCAGAAGCACACAGCCCTCCTCGTCGGGCACAGCCTCGATCAGCAGGCGGCTGTCTCCCGGGCAAAACCCCTTCTGGCGGCAGGCTATCCGGAGAAATTCCTTGATGACCGAGCGGGAGTGCCCGTTCTGCCAGTCCAGAGAGTCGAAGGTGAGCTGGTAATCCTCCATGTCTTCCGGTGATAATATAATCAACAGTCTGGATTCATCGACTAGTTCAAGTATCAATGTCAACCCTTCTTCCTAGAACTCTATACTTTCATCATATAGAAGAAACCCGCTTTGGAAAAGCAGTAATTTTTGACAATGCAAAGAAGGTCTTTTTATGGTCATCGATTTTCATACACATATTTTCCCCGACGCTCTCGCCGCCCGCGCGATTGGCGGGCTGGAACAGTCGGGAAATGTAAAATCCGTCCTGTCCGGCCGGCGGGAGGATCTGCTGGCCTCGATGAAACGGGCCGGGGTGGATTATTCCCTCAATCTGCCCATCGCTTCCCGCCCCAAGCAGGTGGAGTCCATTAATAGCTTCGCGATCTCCGTCAACGGGAGGGACGGCCTGTTTTCCCTGGGAGGGATCCATCCTCTTTACGAGAATTACCGGGAGGAGCTGAAACGGATTCGGGCTGCCGGCCTGATCGGCGTAAAGCTTCATCCGGATTTTCAGGGCCTGTTTATTGACGACGAGCCCATGGTGGAGCTGATGGAGGCTTGCCGGGATCTGGGGCTTTTGGTTCTGGTTCACGGCGGCATGGACGTGTCCTTCCCTCACTGCCATCATTGCACGCCCGAGCGGATCGCCAGGATTCTTCCCCGCTTGGAGGGGCTGACCTTGGTGCTGGCTCATTTGGGAGGCTACAATTATTTGGATGATGTGGAAAGGCTGCTGGTGGGTAAGGATCTTTATCTGGACACCAGTTTTACCTTGGGACGGTTCGGCCGGGAGCAAATTCTGCGGATCATCAGGAATCACAGACCGGACAGGCTGCTGTTTGGAACCGATTCTCCCTGGGACGACCAACAGTCCGCTGTATCGGCCGTCAAGGACCTTCCTATTGACGCTTCGCTGAAGGATAAGATTCTGTATGAGAACGCCGCCGGCTTGCTGAAGCTGGAATGACGGCCTTTCAGAACGCTACCCTTACTATGTAAAATATGAAGGGGACAAAAGAAGGTTTCCTATTTTCTTTCCAAACAACCTGTCTTTTTCTCCTTTTTCCCCGATTTATAGGAGTACCTGTCCCGGACAGGCTGATTTTGACAAAAAAAGGACCGGCCCCGCGCTGTGCGGAGCCGGTCCTTTTCCATAATTTAATTTCCCCTTGAGAAGAATTACCGGAGCTGGCCGGCTGCCAGCCGCCGGGCCAGCTCCGCGGCCCCCAGGAGGCCGGCTTGGTTGCCGAGCTGAGCAGCCTGGATTGAGACGGAACGGTAGGCGGGCATCACGCTTTTAGGAACCAGCGCTTTCAGCTGTTCGACGGGGTAGGACTGCTGCATGACGCCGCCGCAAAGCGCCAGGCAGTCGGGATCCCAAAGATGGATCAGAGAGGCTAAACCGTACACAATCTCCCGCAGCCAGCTGTCCACCACCGCTTTTACCCGGGGCTCCCTCAGCCGGCGGAAAATCGCCCTGCCGCTGTCCAGAGAAGGATCCAGCCTTTGAGCCTGCCGAACCAGGGCCGAGGCGGAGGCATACCGCTCAAAGCAGCCCCTTTGGCCGCAGCCGCAGAGCAGGCCTCCGGCGTGAGTGACCATGTGGCCGAACTCGCCGGCGAAGCCGCTCTTGCGCCGAAATGAGAGCCGGTATAAAGCCTGCCATCCAGCACCGCCGCGCCGCCGACGCTGGTGCCGAAGCCTACGCATAAAAGGCTTTTGCAGCCCTTGCCCGCGCCGAAGGCCGCTTCTCCCACTGCGGCTGCGTTCAAGTCGTTCTCCACCGCGGTGGGCAAGGAAAAGGCATCCTCCAGCAAAGCCTTCACCTGTATGCCGGTGTACCCCCGGATACAGTCCTCTGCGAAAAGAATGGAGCCGCTTTTACTGTCTACCACCCCGGCGGTGCTGATGCCGATGCCATCCGCGCCCTCCGGCAGATAAGCGGCGATCAGCTTTTTGGCCAGCGCCACAACAGCCTGCCCGCCCTCTGCGGCGGGGGTAGGCGTTTCCCGGTGCTCCTTGAGAACGCCGTTGTCCACCAGTCCGGACTTGACGGCGGTGCCGCCGATATCTAAAGCGATAATTTTCACAGCGAAACCCCTCCTGCTTACAAATTTTGCCAGTGCCGGTTATTGTATGGCTTTATTCAGCTGTTTTCCAGCTTTACCTTGATTACCGCTTTTTTTACGGTACCCAGTACGCCGTCCGCCAGTCCGGGGGCGTGGGCGTCGTGAGGAAATAAACCCAGAACCCGCCTAGGATCGGGGAAAGGTCTTATAGCGGGAAAGCTGGTGCGGAGAATCGTAGCACATGCAAAATACCTGCTGTGCGGTTTCATTCTATTCTACTCTATATTCGGGAAAAAGAAAAGCGGAAAAGGGAAAAAGCCCCGCAGCGAGGGCACTCGCCGCAGGGCTTTCCCCTGAACTTTTTGTTACTCCGCGTCATTTAGGCTTACGGAACCCATAGAGGAGGCGATCTCCACCTGGTAAAGAGGGCCGGAAGCCTGACCGGAGCCACTGTGCTGGAGGTTTCTATGAATCTCTCCTAAAGAAGAGGCGCTGTTGATTTGAATGGGAGAATTAGGAGGAAAATACAGATCCACGTTTCCCAGGCTGTTTTCCACCTCGATATCCCCGGCCACCTCCGCGAAGGTTAGGCTGGTGTCGCCCAGGCTCTGCTCCAAATCCAGCTTCCCGCGAAGCCCGGAAAGGGAGATGGTAGCGGTGGAAGCGGAGATGGAAATCTCCGTTCCCTGAAGGCCGCTTCCCTGGAGATCGCAGGCAGACAATTCCAGGTCAATTTCTCCCGAGAAATTGATATCCCTGAGAACTGCCGAGCAGGCGTCTCCCTCAAAGGAGAAGCCGCCTCTGTAGGCAGAAGGAATACTAACCCTCAGAACCGCGTCCTGCTTGGCGGAGGGGATCAGGCCCCGTTTGGTGGCGCGGATTTTCAGTTCCTCCTCCTCCTGGTATACCTCCAGCTGAAGCTTTTGGTCGTTTTTCCGTTCCAAAACCACGGAAACCTGACTGCCGGGGTCCCCAGGAGCAATCTCTACCGAGCAGCCCTGGGCCTTTACGTCGATTTCCCATAGGCCGCCGGCCGGCACCTGGTAGGAGTCTTGGCCGCTTACAGTATCCTGGGAGCCGCTGGAGCCATGACCGCCGCTGCTGCTGGAGCCGCTGCCGCTGGAAGAGCTGTCCGGCGCTTTCTGGGGCGGATCCAGACGATCCGCAATCTGGTCCAAAGATTCCTCCGCCCGGCCGAACAGTTCATAAGGCCAAACCTCCTCAAGGCGGTCGTATACCTGCTGGAAGGAAGCCTTAACGCCGCCGTTGAAGGAAAGAGCGATATTGCCGATCACAGCGAACAGCAAAAAGCAGCCGGTAAAAATCAATGCGATTTTTCCTAAGATTTTCATGCCTGGGCCTCCTTTCCCCGAATCACACGGGCGAAGCACCGGGAATAGGCGATAATCGCTTTCACCATACCATAAAGGAACCCAATCAAGCCGCAGAGCGCCAGCAGGGAAAGAAAGATCAGCGCCAATCCCAGCATAGCGAAGCCGAAGTGGAAGGGGGTGAGAGAGAATAAAATCATGGAAACCAGAACCAGAGCGAAGCACAAGCACGCCAGGCCCAGGCTGACCCCCACGATTACGCCGAAAAACACAGGGATCATAATGAATATTGTCAAAAGAATCATGGCCACCAGCGGGCCGGTCCGTACAGAGCTGCCGCCCTTGGAGCCAGCCTGTTCATAAGGAGGCTGAGAATAGCTTCCCTCATTGGGAGGATAAGGAGGCTGCTGCTGCGGTTCCGCCGAATAGATGTCCTGGGTGCGCTGGGCGGCGTGTGGCTGCCGCGCCTCCTGAGCCTGCTCAAAGGAGTGCGTTTGCCAGGCGTCCTGAGATCGCTCATGGGGCCATGCCTGCTGGGACTCATAAGATTGATGATGCGTCCGCTCGTGCTGAGCGCCCTGAGAGGATCCGAAACCCGGCGCCTCCGGTTCGGCCTGGGACTGCTGATGCGCCTGCGGCGCCGCCTCTGCCTGTCCCTGCCAGGGGGCCGGGGAGCTTTGAGGGCCTGCCGCCTGCGGAGAATCCGGCGCCGGGGCTGTCTGAGAGTGGGAGAAGATTTCCTCCTGCGCCGGGACGGGCTGGGCGTTTTCCTCTACAAAGGAAGCGCCAAGCTCCTCCGGAGAACCTAAAGAGCCGGCGATTTCCGCCTCGGTTTTGCCGTTTTCCAGCCCGATGCGGAAGTGCTCCTCGTAATCGTTTAAAATATCCGCCTGATCCTGTAGAGGCAGGCAGCTGATGGAAGCCTTAAGGCGGTCTAAAAAATCCTGCTTTGCGGCGACGCTCATTTTCCTCCGCCCTCCTTTTGAAGCAATTGGATCATGGCTGTGACCCTTTCGGAAAAGGATAGCCATTCGGTTTTTAAAGAGTCTGCCAAACGTTTGCCCTGAGGGGTGATGGCATAATATTTTCTGGGGGCGCCCCCGGGAGATTCCACTAAATAGGAGGATACGTATTCCTCCTGCTTCAGCCGGCGCAGGATCGGATATACGGTGCCGTTGGAGATGGCAATGCTTTGAGAAAGCTCGTTGGCGATATCGTAGCCGTAGCGGTCACCGGATTCCAGCATCACAAGCACGCACATTTCCAGCACGCCCTTTTTAAATTGGATGTTCATCCTGCGAAGCACCTCCTTTTATGTTTAGTATTAAACATTATACAATACTATATATACATGACCCAATACGTTTTGTCAATAACAAAACAAAAGAATTCAAAAAATAGTGCTGAAGTGGTTTCTTGTTTGTGGTAAAATAAAAGAAAGCCTTAGCTTTTGGAAAAGCACAGCGGCGGGCTTCTTTTGTCCATCGATTTTTAACGGCTGCGGCTTACCGTGCCAGAGTTTGCCGCAGGGGACGAGAGGGGGAGGCGCCGTGGCGCCGGGGCTGAATATCCTTAGGTTTTCCGGCAATAAGCATTGCGGAATTTTTTATTTCGCCGCCCGATGATCCATTCCCCAAAGGCGGAAAGCGGGCGGGCTGTCCTTATTCCTTATAGAAACGGTTTCGGAGGGGTTTTATGAAAAAAATCGGAGCTTGCCTTTTGCTGATAGGGTCCTTCCTTGTGTTATCCCTTTTTACCGGCTGCCAGGCGCGGACGGTAACGGTTGATACCGTGCTCACGGTGGACTCGTCCTGGTCCGGCTCCCGGGTGATGACGGTTGCCTTTTCCGCCGCGGATTACCCGGATGAGCAGTCCCGGGCGGCGCTGGATGGGATGATGGCCCGGTGTCCCAGCGCCATGACCTACGGCAAGCAGGAAAAGGATTCCCAGATTCAATATATTTTTACCCTTGAGTTTACGTCTCATGAGGATTATCAGAAAAAGCTGGAGGCCTTGATGGGGTCGGCGCCCTATGGGGTGTTTTCTCACACGGACAGTATTTTTTTCAAGGGTACCCGGATTTACGAGGACTTTGACAGCGCCGCTTTGTTTGCCTGGATGCTTGAGAAACCGGAGGAGAAGCCGGGGTTTTCCCTTCAGTGCGGAAAAACGTCAGTGGTCCTGGACGGCAAAGCCTTGCCCACGCCCGGCCGGATCACCGTGAACCAGGTGGAGGAGCTTCAGCCCGTGGATGAGATTTCAATCTCCACTGTCAGCTATGGCCGCGGGGTTTATGACAGGACGTTTTCCTTTTATATTCCCAAAAGCACGGTGCTGGCGCTGGGAAACGATTTGGTTACCTATATGAACGCCAGAAGTGAAGGAGCGGACTCCGTGGACTGGCAGGAGTTTCCCTCGGGGAATATTTACACCGCGGCCTTCCATGGAGTTTCCCTGGAACGGCTGGAGGAGATCACTGACCTGCTGATGAATACGGATGCCTGCTCCCAAATCAGCTATGCGGCCCAGCAGGACGCGGAGACGTATTTTTCCAAACGGGCCGCCTTTGAGGAAACCTTGGACCTGTCCGCCTACGGCGGAGAGGATGGCGGCGAAATAAAAATCAGCTACGAGTATGAAAACAAGTCCTCGCTGGAGCTGTTTACTCCCCAGCGCTATCAGGAGGGACAGTGGGAATCCTTTGGGGCGGTGGGGGAAAATACCGTGCGTATGGAAACCACCGGGACGGGCATGAAGATCCGGATCACCGATGGATGGGATTATCCGGTAGATGAGGCCAGGATTACCCTGATCTGCCTTGGCAATGGAAATTATACCCGGCAGATTGATTTCCTATTCCCCAAGGACGGGAAGGAAGGGGCAAAATATGCCCAGGAGATGCTGAAGAAGAAGGACGCCGGCCTGGAGATCACTCAATTGGAGGATGAGGAGCATTTAGTGTGCCGGGTGTCGTTTTCCGGCACAGCGGAGGAAATTTCAGAAAAAGTGAAAATGCTGTTCGGCCCCGGGAATTCCTTCTCTTATCAGAGCCAGGGCCAGGGCGTTGATTTAAACCAGGAGGTTTCTATTATAGATAATATCCAAATGGGCCGGCTGTTCCAGGGAGAGCATCAGGGGGTGCCTGTCACCTATACCGTGCAGACCAACGGCAAGGAAAGCCTTACCTCCCTTCATTACGAGGGGGAATCCAGGAACCGGGATATTAAGATCGTCAACGGCAGCGTGATCGAGTCCTTCCAGCTGGACGGCGGAAACGGGCGGGTGGTTTATAACGGCACTGAGCCCCGGTTCTGGGGCGTGGTATTCTACTTTACCATCGCTGTATTGGTTGTGGCCGGCGTAGTCACGCTGATTGTTTTCCTGCGCCGCCGGGCAATCCGGGAAGGGAAAAGCACAAAAGGGGTTCTCAGCCAGCTTGCCGAGAAAAAGGAGCTGCCCGGGGAAACCCCGGAGGAGGCCAGGGAATCGGTAGAGGATATTCTATCAAAGCTGTAGCCGGCCGCGGCCCCAGCCGGGAGAAATAAACGATAGCCTGCAACAATAGGATAAAGGAAGAGAATTATGACAGAATTCTGTATTTTCGATTTAGACGGCACCCTTTTAGACACTTTAGAGGATTTGGCGGTAAGCGTGAATTACGCCTTGGAGAAAAACGGGCTTCCCCAGCATCCCATCGACAGCTACCGGTATTTTGTAGGGGACGGCGTGCTGACGCTGATCCGCCGGGCGTCGGGAAGCGGGGACGAAGGCCTGGTCAAAGCTCTTAAGGCGGATTTTGACCGGTATTATAATGTTCACCGTTTTGACCGCACCAGGCCTTATGATGGCGCCAGGGAGCTTTTGGAGGCGCTGGCGAAAAGGAATATCCCAGCGGCGGTGCTGTCCAATAAGCCGGATGAGTTTGTGGGGGATTTGATGAAGCGGTATTTTCCCGGGATCTTCTTTTTCGCGGCTGTTGGCAAACGGCCCGGCGTAGCCAAGAAGCCGGACCCGGCGGCGCTGAATCAATTGATCGCCCAGAAGGGCGCGGAGAAACCAGCCTGCCTTTATGTGGGAGACAGCAATGTAGACGTAGAGACTGCTCATAACGCCGGAATCCGCTGCTGCGGGGCGGAATGGGGCTTTCGGGGTTATCGGGAGCTGAAGGAGGCGGGCGCCGACTGCTTTGCCAAAGCTCCGCTGGATGTGCTGGCCGCGCTGTGATGAAACCCTTAAAAAAGCGCGGGTATCCCGGCGGCGATTCGTAAGGCTTGTCCAGACGCAGCCGGCCGCTCTGGGCAAGCCCTGTGAATCAGGAACCCTTTTGACGGTTTTGCGTAAAACCGGCCTTTTACAAAAAAATCTAAAAAAATTAAAAAAAACACTTGCATTCTGCAAAACGTGATGATATAATAAACAAGTCGCCAAAAGAAGCGATAAAAAAGAATAGTTGGTGTTGATGACGCTGAGGGTCCACCCGTTCCCATCCCGAACACGGAA
>ERZ857521.3669-NODE-3669-length-12222-cov-3.570231_pt1 | contig 12222 bp, 10 predicted proteins | sample MGYA00519701_ERZ857521 | MGnify/ENA primary metagenome ERZ857521 (study PRJEB31778, sample SAMEA3449346) | human gut metagenome | biome: human gut; feature: human-associated habitat; material: faeces | place: United Kingdom | collected 2010/2012 ...
ATTCTTGTGCAAGCCATGCAGCGAATGGCTGGTGATTTTGTTGCAGAGCAAACAAACTCAACCGTTCATTTGCCTGATGATAGCATGAAGGGCCGGATTATTGGGCGTGAAGGACGCAATATTCGTACCTTTGAGAGCTTGACGGGGGTTGATGTGATTATCGATGATACGCCAGAGGTGGTGACCTTGTCAGGGTTTGATCCGATTCGTCGTGAAATTGCCCGTATGACAATGGAGAGCCTTCTCAAAGATGGTCGCATCCATCCAGCCCGCATCGAAGAGCTGGTTGAGAAGAACCGTCAGGAAATTGACAATCGTATTCGTGAATACGGTGAGGCCGCTGCTTATGAAATCGGGGCGCCAAACCTCCATCCAGATTTGATGAAAATCATGGGACGGTTGCAATTCCGTACATCTTATGGTCAAAACGTTTTGCGTCACTCCATTGAAGTTGCCAAACTTTCTGGTATTATTGCCAGTGAGTTGGGTGAAAATGCTACTTTGGCACGACGTGCAGGGTTCTTGCATGATATCGGTAAAGCGATTGACCGTGAAGTGGAAGGAAGTCACGTTGAGATTGGGACAGAATTGGCACGTAAGTATAAAGAACACCCAGTGGTTGTCAATACTATTGCCAGTCACCATGGAGATGTGGAACCTGAAAGTGTTATCGCAGTCATTGTCGCTGCAGCTGATGCCTTGAGTGCGGCTCGACCTGGAGCACGAAGTGAGTCACTTGAAAGTTACATCAAGCGTTTGCAAGATCTTGAAGAAATTGCAAATAGTTTTGAAGGAGTTAAGACAAGTTTCGCCCTTCAAGCAGGACGTGAAATCCGTATTATGGTGAGCCCTGAGGCAATCAAGGATGATAAAGTGACGATCTTAGCTCATGATATTCGTGAGAAGATAGAGTCAAATCTTGAATATCCTGGAAACATTAAGGTTACCGTTATTCGAGAATTGCGTGCAGTAGATTACGCAAAATAAACGAAAAGCTTGAGATCTAGCATCTCAAGCTTTTTGAATGAAAAAAATCAGTTGAAAATTAGGCCGATTTTTGTTACACTAGATAGAAAGACATTGAAGGAGAAATCATGGCGGATCGTGGCTTATTAATTGTATTTTCTGGCCCTTCAGGGGTTGGAAAAGGAACGGTCAGACGAGAAATTTTTGAAAACTCGGACAATCAGTTTCAGTATTCTGTATCGATGACGACGCGTGCACAACGTCCAGGTGAAGTGGATGGTGTCGATTATTTTTTCCGTACACGTGAAGAATTTGAAGATTTGATCCGTCAAGGGCAAATGTTAGAGTATGCTGAGTACGTTGGAAATTACTATGGGACTCCTTTAACTTATGTGAATGAAACCTTGGACAAAGGAATCGATGTATTCCTTGAAATTGAAGTTCAAGGTGCGCTCCAAGTAAAGAAAAAAGTGCCAGATGCAGTTTTTATCTTCTTAACCCCGCCTGATTTGGATGAATTACAAGATCGATTAGTGGGACGCGGAACAGATAGTGCAGAAGTTATTGCGCAACGGATTGAAAAAGCAAAAGAAGAAATCGCCATGATGCGTGAATATGACTACGCAATTGTGAACGATGAAGTTCCTCTTGCTGCTGAACGTGTCAAACGTGTGATCGAAGCAGAACATTTCCGTGTAGACCGTGTCATTGGGCATTATCTGGATATGTTACCAAAAACACAAACTATTGTGAAGAGATAAATAATTAGAAATTAGGTATAGGAATATGATGTTAAAACCTTCTATTGATACATTGCTTGACAAAGTACCCTCAAAATACTCATTGGTCATACTTGAGGCAAAACGGGCCCACGAATTGGAAAGTGGTGCAGTGCCAACTCAAGAATTCCAATCGGTCAAATCAACATTACAAGCGCTTGAAGAAATCGAGTCAGGAAACGTAGTTGTTCACCCGGATCCAGAAGCAAAACGTGAAGCGCTTCGTCGTCGGATTGAAGCAGAGCGAATCCGCAAAGAAGAAGAAGAGCGCAAAATTAAGGAACAAATTGCCAAAGAAAAAGAAGATGGTGAAAAAATTTAAGGTTGGGGACTTCTCAATCTTATTTTTTGCTATTTAAAGGGTTCCGTGATAAAGTAAAGCTCATATGATAGAGGCTGGAGGTGAAAAAGTGATAGCAAAAGTCATCGTAGATGTTCCATTGATGCAGACGGATAAACCCTATTCCTATCAGATTCCATCAGAATTTGAAGATATGGTTGAGGCGGGAATGCGAGTTCATGTTCCCTTTGGTAAAGGGAATCGCCTCATTCAAGGGATTGTGGTAGACGTTGTAGAAGAGGCAGATACAAGCGAGGAATTGAAGGCGATTGGAGAGGTATTAGACTACACTCCTGTCTTAAATCAAGAGCAGTTCTGGTTGGTAGATCAATTGCGAAAAAGTGTCTTTTCCTACAAAATAACGATTTTAAAAGCCATGCTTCCCTCACTTCTTAATTCCAGTTATGACAAGATTTTGTATCCTCAACCATCTTTGGATCCAACTCTCAAAAAGAAACTTTTTGGTGAAAAAAATGAAGTTTCTTTTTCTTCTCTAGATGCGGCCGATCAAGCCCAAGTGATGCGGTTGGTCAGAAAAGGAGATTTGGTACTTGAATACAAGGCCAAGGATAAGAAACAAATTAAAACAGAAAAATGGTATCGCGTTAACCAGGAACGATTAAAAGAACTGCAACCGACTGCGAGAGCTAAAAAAAGACTAGTATTGAAAGAACGCCTGTTGCTAGAGCAAGAGGAGCAACCTTTAGCAGGATTGTATCAGGATTTTTCACGAGAAGTGGTAGCTTATTTTATCGAACAGGGTGTTTTAGAAATTACAGAACGAGAAGTGAATCGGGCAGCATCTTACTATGAAGGAAAAAAACAAACCCGAGCTTTAGTCTTAAATCCAGAACAATCAAAGGCTGTAAAAACAGTTGTTTCTAAACTTGGGAAAGAATCAAAGCCCTTCTTATTAGAAGGTGTGACTGGAAGTGGGAAAACAGAAGTTTATCTGCAGATTATTCAGGAAGTTCTAAATAAGGGGAAAACGGCTATTATGTTGGTTCCTGAGATTTCCCTGACGCCACAGATGACGGATCGTTTTATTTCCCGTTTTGGTCAGGAAGTAGCCATTCTACACTCGGGCTTATCAAATGGTGAGAAGTATGATCAATGGCGAAAAGTTGAACGTGGGGAGGCCAAGGTAGTCGTTGGAGCACGCTCAGCCATCTTTGCTCCTTTAAAAAACATCGGAGCGATCATTATTGATGAGGAGCACGAGGCTTCCTACAAACAAGATAGTAACCCACGCTACCACGCAAGGGAAGTCGCAGTCTTAAGGGCTCAGTACAATCAAGCAGTCTTGCTTCTTGGATCTGCTACACCAAGTTTAGAATCGCGGGCTCGTGCAACAAAAGGGGTTTATGAATTAATTCGTCTGACCCAACGGGCCAATCCGGCAGCCAAAATTCCAGAAGTTAAAGTCGTTGATTTTCGTGATTATATTGGCCAAAATGAAGCTGGTAACTTCACTCCGGTTCTAGTGGAAGCTATTGCTGATCGCTTGCAGAAAAAAGAGCAGGTTGTCTTGATGTTGAACCGCCGTGGTTATTCCAGCTTTGTCATGTGTCGCGAGTGTGGAACTGTAGATACTTGTCCCAATTGTGACATCTCACTGACCCTCCATATGGATACTAAAACCATGAACTGTCATTATTGTGGCTATAGTAAAGCGATTCCTCGACACTGTCCAAATTGCCAAAGTCCTTCTATTCGTTATTACGGGACAGGAACGCAAAAAGCCTATGATGAATTACAAGAGATCTTTCCTGAAGCTAAAATTCTGCGCATGGATGTGGATACCACTCGAAAAAAAGGGAGCCACGCAGCGATATTAGATGCTTTCGGGAATGGAGAAGCGGATATTTTGTTAGGGACGCAAATGATTGCTAAGGGGCTGGATTTTCCAAATGTGACGTTAGTGGGTGTCTTGAATGCGGATACTTCTTTAAATTTACCGGATTATCGATCCTCTGAGAGAACCTTTCAACTCTTGACTCAGGTGGCAGGAAGGGCCGGACGAGCAGAGAAAGAAGGAGAGGTTATCATTCAGAGCTACAACCCCAATCATTATGCGATTCGATTTGCCAAAGACCAAGATTATGAAGGTTTTTTTGCCTATGAAATGCAGATTCGCCGGCAGTTAGGCTATACGCCTTATTACTTCACAGTTGGACTAACCCTATCTCATAAGAGTGAGGAAATGGTGATGGAGAAGTCACATCAGGTCATGGAAATTCTCCGATCTGGCTTATCTGATCAGGTCCAAATCTTAGGACCAACACCTAAACCAATTGCACGCACACATAATTTGTATCATTATCAAATCATTGTGAAATATCGTTTTGAAGAAGGGATGACACAGGTCTTGAATCAAATCTTAGAATTTACTCAAGAAAGAGGCAACCAAGATCTCCGTGTCAGTATTGATAATGAACCTCAAAGTTTTATGTAAGGAAGAAAGAAATGACAAAATTAATTTTTATGGGAACGCCTGATTTTTCAGCGACGGTTTTAAAGGGATTGTTAGCAGATTCGCGCTATGAAATTTTGGCAGTTGTGACGCAACCAGACCGCAAAGTAGGTCGTAAAAAAGAAATTCGAATGACTCCAGTGAAGCAAGTAGCTTTGGAGCACCACTTACCAGTTCTGCAACCTGAGAAATTATCAGGTAGTCCAGAAATGGAAACTCTCCTATCCTTGAATGCGGATGGAATTGTGACCGCTGCTTTTGGCCAATTTTTACCGACAAAATTACTAGAAAACTTTCAGTTCGCTGTGAATGTCCACGCGTCTTTGTTGCCTAAATATAGAGGTGGTGCGCCGATTCATTATGCTTTGATCAATGGCGATGAAGAAGCTGGGGTTACAATTATGGAAATGGTCAAAGAAATGGATGCTGGAGACATGATTGCAGCTCGTTCTCTACCAATTTTAGATGAGGACAATGTGGGAACCTTGTTTGAAAAATTGGCTGTCCTTGGACGGGATCTACTCCTAGATACTTTGCCGGATTACCTAGCAGGGGAGATCCAGCCAAGGCCACAAGATCCTAGTTTGGTCACATTTTCACCAAATATTTTGCCGGAAGAAGAAATTTTGGAGTGGACCAAAACCAACCGCCAAGTCTTTAACCAGATCCGAGGGATGAATCCTTGGCCTGTCGCTCATACTTTGTTAAATGATCAACGCTTTAAAGTTTATGAAGCAGAGCTATGCGAGGGCAATGGAAATCCAGGAGAAGTGATTGGTTTGAGCAAAAAAGAGTTGGTAGTAGCTGCAGGTGAAGGCGCGCTATCCCTCAAAGTTGTGCAGCCGGCAGGAAAACCAAAAATGTCCATCACAGACTTTTTGAATGGCGCTGGCCGTCAATTGAAAGTAGGAGATCACTTTGGAAGTTAAACAAATGAATGCGCGTGAACAGATTCTTGGAGTTTTAGAAGAGGTTTTTGAACATGGTGCCTATTCTAATCTTGCCTTAAATCAAGCACTAGAACATTCTCAACTTTCAGATAAAGATAGAAGTTTTGTTACGGAAGTTGTATATGGTACCGTAGCGCGGAAGATAACACTCGAGTGGTATCTCGCCCACGTGATTGAGGACCGGACGAAATTAGATCCTTGGCTCTATTATCTTTTGCTGATGAGTTTGTATCAGCTAGTCTACTTGGATCGCATTCCTGACCATGCCATCGTCAATGAAGCTGTCCGGATAGCAAAAGGTCGAAAAGAAGGCAGTGAGAAGTTTGTCAATGCTATTCTTAGAAAGCTCCTTCGCGAGGGACTACCAGCTATTGATACGATTAAGCGAAAGAACAAACGTTATTCAGTGGAGTATTCTCTACCTGTATGGTTGGTCAAAGCATTGATCGAAGAATATGGTGAAGAACGTTCTTGCGCTATTTTTAAGAGTCTCTATCAGCGTAATAAATCCAGTATTCGTGTGATTGATCTGGACGAAAAAGAAGAGTTGGCTCAGCTGTTCGAAGCAACCTCCTCTCTACTTGCTTCGTCCGCTCTCGTGAAAGAGCAGGGACATTTTGCGGCGCATTCCTTGTTTAAAGAAGGGCGCATTACTATTCAAGACGAGTCCAGTCAATTGGTGGCACCAGCTTTGGATTTGCAAGGAGATGAGTGGGTTTTAGATGCCTGTGCGGCGCCAGGTGGAAAGACGACTCACCTGGCTTCTTATCTTACAACTGGAAAAGTCACAGCCTTGGACCTCTATGACCATAAGCTCAAATTGATTCAAGAAAATGCTAATCGGCTCCATGTTGCGGACAAAATTTTGACAAAGAAGTTAGATGCGACAAAAGTCTTTGAAACATTTGGACCTGATGCTTTCGATAAAATTTTGGTGGATGCGCCTTGTTCAGGGATTGGTTTGATCCGGAGAAAGCCTGATATCAAGTACAATAAAGAGAGTGCAGATTTTGTATCTTTACAAGCTATTCAATTGGCCATTCTGGATAGTGTTTGTCAAAGTGTGCGTAAAGGTGGTATAATAGTGTACAGCACGTGTACAATTATGGGGAAAGAAAATTTTGAAGTGGTGGACCAATTTTTGAAAAACCATCCAAATTTCGAACAAGTCCCATTGGATCACGAAAGAAAAGATATTCTTAAAAATGATTGTATCCTTATTACACCCGAATTATATGGAAGCGACGGCTTCTTTATCAGTCGTTTTAAGAGAATCTCATAATATCAGGAGGAAACTGACAGTATGGATATTACGATCTTAACCGATGTAGGTCAAAGACGGACAAATAACCAAGACTATGCAAATCAATATAAAAACAAGGCAGGAAAATCTATGGTTTTACTTGCTGATGGTATGGGAGGACACCGTGCCGGAAATATTGCTAGTGAAATGGCAGTCACAGACCTAGGTGCGGCTTGGGTTTCTTCTGAGATCGAGACGGTTAATCAAGTACGGGAATGGTTTGCAGAACATTTAGAAGCTGTGAACCGACGGATTCATTTAGCTGGGCAAGATGATGAGCACAAAGGAATGGGAACGACACTAGAAGCCTTGGCTTTTGTAGAAGGACAAGTGATTTATGCCCATGTTGGGGATTCGCGGATTGGCCTCATTCGTCAGGGCGAATACCAGCAGTTGACCAGTGATCATTCTCTTGTAAATGCTCTTTTGCGAGCAGGTCAAATCACAGAGGAAGAAGCAGCCCATCATCCTCAACGTAACATCATCACTCAGTCCATTGGTCAAAAAGATGAGTTAGAGCCGGATTATGGTTTGGTGACGATTGAAGCAGATGATTATATTTTGATCAATAGTGACGGTTTAACCAATATGATTGGCCCAGATGAAATCAGAGACATTGTCTTGAGTGATGTTACGCTTGAAGAGAAGGCTCAAGCATTGATTCGCTTTGCCAATAATGCTGGAGGCTTGGATAATATCACTGTTGTACTACTCCACTTTACTGAGGAGGACGCAGCATGATTCAAATCGGCAAAATTTTTGCCGGGCGATATAAAATCATCCAACAAATTGGGCGCGGCGGGATGGCAGATGTTTATCTTGCGCGTGATTTGATTTTAGATGGGGAAGAAGTTGCAGTCAAGGTGCTGCGTACGAATTACCAGACAGATCCTATTGCAGTTGCTCGTTTTCAGCGTGAAGCAAAAGCGATGGCAGAACTGGACCATCCAAATATCGTTCGGATTACAGACATTGGCGAAGAAGAAGGGCAACAATACCTTGCAATGGAATATGTTGCAGGTTTAGACTTAAAACGCTATATCAAAGAAAATGCACCTTTATCAAATGAAGAAGCTGTTCGTTTGATGGGGCAGATCCTTCTAGCTATGCGTCTTGCCCATACGCGTGGCATTATCCATAGAGATTTAAAACCACAGAATGTCCTCTTGACACCAGATGGAACAGCGAAAGTTTCAGACTTTGGGATTGCAGTGGCCTTTGCAGAGACTAGCTTGACCCAGACCAACTCGATGTTGGGGTCGGTTCATTATTTGTCCCCTGAGCAGGCGCGTGGTTCAAAAGCTACAGTGCAAAGTGACATCTACGCTATGGGGATCATTTTCTATGAGATGTTAACAGGACACATTCCTTATGATGGAGATAGTGCAGTCACAATTGCTTTGCAGCATTTTCAAAAGCCTCTCCCATCTATTCGTGAGGAAAATAAGAATGTTCCACAAGCTCTAGAAAATGTGGTGATCAAAGCGACAGCTAAAAAACTGACGGATCGCTATAAGTCAGTGGCAGAGATGTATGTGGATCTTTCAAGTTGTTTGTCCTATGAGAGAAGAAATGAGAAAAAACTGATTTTTGAAGACCAAGCGAAAGCTGATACAAAAACTCTTCCAAAAGTGAGTCCAACTCCAAAGACGGCTCCTGTTCCAATCTCTGAGGTACGCAATGAAATCAGTTCGGTAGATCCTAATCGACCATTATCTAACCAACAGACAATGGCCCCAAGCAAAAATCCAAGAAGACGCTTGCGGGCGCGCTACAAGGTCTTGTTTGTTGCCATTGCCCTAGTTCTTGCAGCCTTTACCTTCTTGTTGTATATGAGCCCGGCCAATAAAACCGTTCCAGATGTTTCCGGCAAAACCATTGCCGAAGCTAGAGCCGTTATTGAGGGACAAGACCTTCAAGTTGGTGAAGAGAAAGAAGAGTACAGTGATTCGGTTGCAGAAGGTTATGTCATTCGAACCAATCCCAATGCAGGGGCCCAAAAGAAAGAACAAAGTCGAATTGATTTGATCGTTTCAAAAGGACCAAACAGCTTTGAAATGCCAAATTACGTGGGCGAAACACGGGCAGCAGCTGAAGAGGATCTGAAAAACACTTATAAAGTATCGAGCAAAATGATCACGATTGAAGAAGTTGAGACCTTCGATTATGCTGCAGGGACAGTTCTTGAACAAACCCCAGCTCCAGGAGAGCAATATTCTTTGAGTTCAAAGACCAAGATTGTTTTAAAAGTAGCAAAAGAAACAACTTCAATTGAAATGCCAAACTATGTTGGATCAACCTATGATTTTGCTAGAAGTAATTTGATTGAGATCTATGGTATTAAAGAAGCCAATATCGAATTAAGAAAAACAGAACATCTCCCTGATGGGGTAGTTGTTTCTGCAGGTCAAATTGTCAGTCAAACTCCAGAAGTTTCGAGTACGGTGGACATTAACCGAACACGAATTGTCTTGACGGTATATGAGCCTAAAGTGACAGCTTCTTCAAGTACGAAAGCCTCATCAAGTTCTGATACATCTAGTTCATCCTCTGGTGAACGATCAGATACAGAAAGTTCAAGCAGTAGTGCAACTAGTGGAGATTAATAAATCAGTCTAAGACTCAGATGGATTTCTGGGTCTTTTTGATTGTCTGCTATTATCCAACCACAGACGGAAGTCAAATGAGGAAAAATTTGATAAAATAGGAAAAGATGAGGTAGACTATGTGGAAAATACAAATTTTTATTTTCGTTGAAGCCGTTTTGTTAACATTAGCAGCGATCACCATTTTATCAATCGATTTTTCCAGATTTGTTGTCTTGATGGTTCTCTTTTTGCTCCTTTTGTATTACTATTTTGGCAAACAAAAAGCGAATTTTCTATTAATCGCGCTGAGTGTGCTATTGTTTTTTATCGTGATGCTGAATCCTTTTGTGATTGCAGCCATTTTATTTGCGGTGGTTTATGGTTTATTGATCGCCTACCCTTATATGTATAAGGAAAATGAAGCCGTTGTGTTTGATGTTGAAGAGGATACGAAAATTCGTCAGGAAAAAACTCGATGGATTGGTGATTTACAACATTTTTCAAAGCAAAGTCGAGGGTATCGAGATCTGAATGTAATCCGAGTTTTTGGAAATGACACCCTCCATTTAGAGGAGGTAGCCATTTGCAATTGGGATAATGTGGTGATTATTCGGAAAGGTTTTGGAAATACAAAAATTATCTTACCGATTGATTTGGAGCTTCATTTACAAATTAACACGCTTTATGGAAATCTGAAGTTTTTGGATCTTCCTATCCGAAAGATGAGGAATGAAACCTTAGATATTGAAACGGCACATTATCGGAGGTCGCACCGTTCTATTAAAATTGTATTAGTTGGAATCGTTGGGGATGTAGAGGTGATTCGCGCATGAAAAAATTAGACTATCTCCTTTTGTACTTCTATTCCCTAATGGTGGTTGCGGTCATTTGTCATACCATTTTTCATTTTGTTGGTTTTCAGTGGAGCAAACTTCTTTCAGATCTTTCCTTGCTTCAATCATTCCTATTTTTGATTTTTAGTCTGACGCTTGCATTGACGGCTTTAGTTCTCTTGATTATGAAGATCACGCAATTTGTGACAGTTCATGCGGTACAACAAAAGGTGGAAGCTATTATGAATGGTTCCCAGCAAAAAGAAATTGCCCCCAAAGAATTGAATCAACAGTTAGATTTATTGGATAAGAGGTTACATCGACTTGAAGAAAATTTACAAAAGAGTGAAAATCGTGTGATGCGAAATGAGGAAGAAATTATTGAAATCGAGCGTAAGAGAATTGCGCGCGATCTACATGACACGGTTAGTCAAGAATTGTTTGCAGCTAATATGATTTTGTCCGGAGTGGCTTCACAGGCTCTTGAGTTAGAGAAAAACCAGATTCAGCAGCAATTAAATGGGGTATCGGATATTTTGGGTACAGCCCAAAATGATCTACGTGTCTTGCTCTTACATCTTCGTCCTACAGAATTGGAAGGAAAAAGTTTAGTAGAAGGTATGGAGATGATTTTTAGAGAATTGAAGGAAAAGAGTAACCTAACCGTTGTCTTCCATCATAATGAAGTGAGTATTCCAAAAGATATGGAAGAACATCTGTTTCGGATCGTCCAAGAAATTGTCAGCAATACCTTGAAACATGCTAGAGCTCAACAAATGGATGTCTTTTTGCATCAGGAGGGGAAACAACTTCATTTACGGATGGTAGATGATGGAATCGGATTTGAGCAGGAAAAATTGGAACGATTGAGTTATGGGTTGAAAAATATTCAAGAACGTGTAGAAGACATGGCGGGAACCATTAAAATAAGAACGAGTCCTCAAAAGGGAGTAGCTGTAGATATTCGTGTTCCCCTCCTTGTAAAAGATAAAAATGAAAAGGAAACTGTATGAAAGTATTATTAGTAGACGACCATGAAATGGTCCGGTTGGGATTAAAAAGCTTTTTGTCCATGCAAACCGATATTGAGCAAGTCTCAGAGGCACAAAATGGGCAAGAAGGCGTGGAGTTGGCGCTGAAAGAAAGACCAGACGTCATCATCATGGATATTGTGATGCCAGAGCTAAATGGAATCGATGCAACTCTAGCCATCCTAAAAGAGTGGCCGGAAGCTAAAATTGTCATTTTGACGTCTTATTTGGATAACGAAAAGATCTACCCGGTTTTAGATGCAGGTGCAAAAGGTTATATCTTAAAGACTTCGTCGGCAACTGAGATCCTACAGGCTGTAAGGAAGGTTGCAAAGGGAGAATTTGCGATCGAGACAGAAGTTAGTCAAAAAGTTGAGTCACGCAAGAACCATGCTGAATTGCATGATGATTTGACGGCTAGAGAACGAGATATTCTGTCTTTATTGACCAAAGGATATGAAAATCAACGCATAGCAGATGAACTCTTTATTTCTTTAAAAACGGTGAAAACCCACGTCTCCAATATTTTATCGAAACTAGAAGTTAGTGATCGGACACAAGCAGTCGTCTATGCCTTCCGACACCATCTGGTGAATCAGGAAGATTTTTAAGTTGAAACATGCTATAATAGAGCAAGGAAAATAGGGGGAGACAAGTGGACGCAAAATTACGTTATAAAGCAAAAAAAGTAAAAATCGTCTTTTTTGATATTGATGATACATTACGTGCAAAAGAAACTGGATTGATCCCAGAATCTGTCAAAGAAGTCTTTCATCAATTGAAAGAAAAAGGAATCCGAACAGGGATTGCAACGGGTAGAGGGATTTTTGGGGTTGTTCCTGAAATCATGGACTTAAAGCCTGATTTTCTAGTAACCTTAAACGGTGCCTATATAGAAGATACAAAAGGAACTGTGATCTACCAATCACCAATCAATGAAGCAATCGTTTCTTCTTTTG
>ERZ857521.3670-NODE-3670-length-12217-cov-4.168064_pt1 | contig 12217 bp, 10 predicted proteins | sample MGYA00519701_ERZ857521 | MGnify/ENA primary metagenome ERZ857521 (study PRJEB31778, sample SAMEA3449346) | human gut metagenome | biome: human gut; feature: human-associated habitat; material: faeces | place: United Kingdom | collected 2010/2012 ...
AAATTTAGAAAAAGCTGAATAACTATTTTCCGAAGAAATTCAAAACAGCTTCTTAAGTGGAAAAAATTAAATAGCAATGAATATATCATACAATTGGCTTAAAGAATATCTTGATTTCGACCTACAGCCGGAAGAAGTAGCTGAGGCTTTGACATCCATAGGCCTCGAAACAGGTTCTGTTGAAGAGGTACAAACCATAAAAGGCGGTTTGGAGGGATTAGTCATCGGTGAGGTCCTGACGTGTGAAGCTCATCCGAATTCGGATCATCTACATGTTACGACCGTCAATGTGGGCAGTGGTGAACCACTCCAAATAGTATGTGGCGCTCCGAATGTAGCCGCCGGACAAAAAGTAGTTGTTGCCGTTAACGGGACAAAACTTTACGATGGAGATAAAGAATTTACCATCAAGCGTTCCAAACTGCGCGGAGTAGAATCGAACGGTATGATTTGCGCTGAAGACGAAATTGGTGTAGGAACCGATCACTCGGGCATCATTGTCCTGCCAGACAGTGCAGCGGTAGGCACTCCAGCAAAAGAGTATTATAATGTAAAGAGTGACTATGTACTCGAAGTGGATATTACGCCCAACCGCGTGGACGCAACTTCTCATTATGGTGTAGCACGAGACTTGGCCGCTTACTTGAAACAGCATGGAAAGCCGGCGGAGTTGAAACGCCCGTCTGTCGACAATTTCCAGATTGACGTAGATGCTCCGGCCATTACAATCGAAGTTCAAAATACGGAAGCATGTCCGCGTTATTCCGGTATTACAATAAAGAACGTAACCGTAAAGGAAAGCCCGGAATGGTTACAGAATAAGTTACGTACCATTGGCCTGCGCCCTATCAATAATGTAGTAGATATTACCAATTTCATATTGCATGGATTAGGTCAGCCTATGCATGCGTTTGACGCAGGAAAAATCAAAGGGAACAAGATCATTGTACGGCCGACCCATACAGGTGACAAATTCGTCACGTTGGACGGTGTGGAACGTACATTGACTGACCGCGATCTGATGATTTGCAACAGTGAGGAACCGATGTGTATCGGAGGTGTATTTGGTGGATTGGATTCAGGTGTAACCGAACAGACAACCGATGTGTTCCTGGAATCTGCTAATTTCCATCCGACATGGATTCGCAAGACAGCACGTCGCTTCGGCTTGAATACGGACTCGTCTTTCCGTTACGAACGAGGACTGGATCCGAATGTCACCATATATATATTGAAGTATGCCGCTATGTTGGTAAAAGAATTAGCGGGAGGACAAATCACAGGAGCTATTCAGGATATTTATCCGAAAGTATTCGAGCCGTATAAAGTAAGCCTTACATACGAAAAAATTAATTCGCTGACCGGTAAGGTTATCCCAGTTGAGACGGTTAAGAGTATTGTCCAAAGCTTGGAAATGAACATTACGGAAGAAACTTCTGAAGGACTGAGCCTGGAAGTTCCGGTTTATCGAATTGATGTCCAGCGCGATGTAGATGTTATCGAAGATATTTTACGTATCTACGGATATAACAATGTAGAGTTCACCGAACATGTCAAGTCAAGTCTTTCCTATAAGACGCCGACAGACCATAGTTATGCGATGGAGAACTTGATTTCCGAACAGCTTACCGGTTGTGGTTTCAATGAAATACTGAACAACTCTTTGACTCGTTCGGCTTATTACGAAAAACTGACCACTTACCCTGCCGAGCATTGCGTCATGTTAATGAATCCGCTGAGCGCCGATTTGAATTGCATGCGCCAGACGTTGTTGTTCGGAGGCCTGGAAAGCATTGAGCATAATAGCAAGCGCAAGAATAGCAATATCCGTTTCTATGAATTCGGAAATTGTTACACTTACACACAAGAGAATAAGAAAGAAGGAGAAACATTGGCACAATTCGATGAAGATTATCGCTTGGGATTATGGCTCTGTGGTTATCGTGTCGAGAATAATTGGGCACATGCCAATGAGTCATCTTCCGTTTACGAGTTGAAAGCTTATGTAGAAAATATACTGGTTCGTTTAGGCGTAAATGTGAAGAAGCTTATCTTCGGCAATCTGTCTAACGATATCTATGACGCCGGATTGAGTATCACAACTCCAGCGGGAAAGACATTAGGGACACTGGGTATTGTAAATCATAAAATCAGTAAAGCAATGGACATTGATATGGATGTCTATTATGCTGAATTGGATTGGAAAGCTCTGATGAAAGAGACCAAGAAAAATAAGGTTACCTATACAGAATTGTCAAAATATCCGAGCGTAAAACGTGATTTGGCCTTGTTGATTGACAAATCTGTTCAGTTTGCCGAAATTCAGAAGATTGCTACTGAAAGCGAACGGAAATTGCTGAAAGACGTTGTTCTGTTTGACGTTTACGAAGGTAAGAACCTTCCTGCCGGCAAGAAATCGTATGCTGTAAGTTTCATTTTGGAAGATGAGACAAAAACACTGAACGATAAACAAATCGATGCCATCATGAAAAAGATTCAAACGAATCTGGAACAGAAGCTGGGGGCACAATTAAGATAACAATCTTTAAAATATAAAAACAATCAAAATATGGGAAGAGCTTTTGAGTTTCGCAAAGCAAGAAAGTTTAAACGTTGGGGCAATATGGCCCGTGTATTTACCAAATTAGGTAAGGAAATCACGATTTGTGCAAAACAAGGTGGTCCGGAACCGGAAAATAATCCACGTTTACGCGTGCTGATGCAGACCGCCAAGAAAGAGAATATGCCGAAGGAGAACGTAGAACGCGCTATTAAACGTGCTGTTTCTAAAGACTTCACCGATTATAAGGAGATGAACTATGAAGGGTATGGTCCTTATGGCATCGCTATCTTCGTTGAAACAGCTACTGATAACACAACACGTACGGTAGCAAACGTTCGTAGCTATTTCAACAAATGCGGAGGATCTTTAGGAACAAGCGGAAGTTTGGAATTTCTCTTCTCCCACAAGTGTGTTTTCCACATCACTAAGCCTGAGAATGTTTCCTTAGATGACTTGGAACTGGAATTAATTGATTATGGTGTTGATGAATTGGACGTAGATGATGAAGCCAATGAAATCATAATCTATGGAGACTTTGCTCAGAATGCTGCTATTCAAAAGTATTTGGAAGAGAATGGCTATGAAATTACAAGTAGCGAATTTGTTCGTATTCCAAATGATGTAAAAGAAGTAACTCCTGAACAGCGCGAAACTATCGAAAAGCTGATCGAGAAGTTAGAAGAAGATGATGATGTCCAGAATGTTTTCCATAACATGAAGGAAGAAGATGATGACAATTAAAACAGAACCATAAGTGTGTTTTTCATAATTGTAATCCGAGGCGGTTGCGTTGTTTGAAACGCAGCCGCTTTACTTTTATATCAACGGATATATTGTGCCAATGCCTTGGCTATGCCATCCTCATCTACCGAAGAAGTCACATAGTCTGCCGAAGCTTTTACCTCATCCGCTGCATTGCCCATTGCCACACCAATACCGGCAAACTGAAGCATTGCTATATCATTCCCCCCATCCCCAAAGGCAATGATCTCATCCTGAGAAATGTCATAACGGGAAAGGACATGCTGAATTCCTACCGCTTTATTGATTCCCAAAGGAACTACATCCGCAAAGTCCGGATGCCAACGGGCGGCTACGCTATGAGGCATAACCTTCATAATATTTTTCTCCTGCTCGGAATTAAAGAAAGCGATAAGCTGGTACACCGGCAGATCAGCAAACTGGTCGATATCTCTAATTTCGGGAGCCGCTATTCCCACTAAATTATAGACACCCTGGGCTATATCATTTATATAATTGACATATATCTGACTATCCAACACACATGCACAGGCAAACGGCTCAACTTCATGCTGGTACTTCAACATAGCCTTAAAATCATCAGCCGAAAGAGCCTGTTTATAGATAACCTCCCCGGTACGAGTCGTACAATATCCGCCATTGAGTGCCACGAAACCGTCAAATTCAAATCCGAGATTCTTTACCCAAATAGGATGCCTGCCTGTTGCCAAAAACACTTTTACCCCTTGCCGGCGAAGATTTTCTACCGCTCTGATAGCTGATTCCGGTACATGATGCGTCTTAAAGCTGACCAATGTGCCATCTATATCAAAAAATGCTGCTTTTATCATATTACCTGATTTCTTGCAATTGTTCTTTTAGGATCTCCTGCATACGTTCGGAATCTGCATCCGTATCTTTATATTCCTCACGCAAACGAAGCAATTCCTGTTTCATTTCTTGGATAATATCGGCATAAGCTGGATCGTTATAAGCATTATGATTTTCGTGCGGATCACGCTGCAAATCATAAAACTCCCAGCTTGGAGTTGTCGGTTGCTTTTCTGAACCGGTCATTGTCAACGGATCTCCATAAAGGAACATCAATTTATAGCGATCATTCCGAATACCGAAATGCGCCGGTCGGATGCTATGATGAGTCCAATACCGATAATACATAGATTTACGCCAGTCTGCAGGAGTATTTCCTTTTAGATTCTCCCTAAAACTTCGTCCTTGAGACAACGCCGGAGAATTCACTCCTGCATAATCGGCCAGCGTAGCCGCAAAATCAATATTCAGAATAATATCTTTATTGCGCGTACCAGCCTTTATCTCTTTGGGATATCGGATTACAAAAGGCATGTGCAGCGGTTCTTCATACATCATCCGTTTATCAAAGAATCCATGCTCGCCTAAGAAATACCCTTGGTCAGATACATAAATTACAATCGTATTCTGAGCCAGCCCCTCTTCATCCAGCATCTTCAATAACTTGCCGATGTTGTCATCAATTGTAGCACCGCAACGCAAATAATCACGTATCATCTTCTGGTATATCTTTATCCGTGCCGAGTCACGATCCATACCCTGTGTAGAGAAAGGCAGTTCCGGGTAACGGCACCACCAACTATCCGGATCTTTAGAGGCGGTTTCCCATCTCCACCCCATATTCTCCAATTGTTGTCCGGGGAATGTACGTCCGGACTTTGTCTGGTCAAACTCCATCATATTCTCAGGCATCGGGAACACCACATCATCATACAAATGCTTCATCCGGTCCGGGAAGTCCCAAGGTTCATGAGTCGCTTTAAAATGACAACACATCATAAACGGACGTGTCTTATCCCGTTGTTTAATCCATTGTATTACCTTTTCAGTGACAATATCCGTTGAGAAACCTTTCTCTTCAACCCCCTGTTTGCCTTCTGTATCGTCCACCCAATTCGCTTCCGATTTAAACAACGGATTCCAATATTCACCTTGGTCATGAAATACCTCAAAATGGTCAAACCCAGTAGGTTTCCTCTTCAAATGCCATTTTCCGAACAATGCCGTCTGATACCCTCCGGCCTGCATCTGCTTCGCAATATTATCCTCTGCCGGATCAATCGCATCATCCAACGTGTACACACCATTTACATGGCTATATGCCCCTGTCATAATTGAAGCCCGACTGGGTACAGAGATTGAGTTCGTACACAGGCAATTATCCAGCACACACCCCTCCGATGCCAAGCGTCTTATGTTATCATTCTTCACATAGTCCTGCAAGATACCTCCATAAATACCCCATGCCTGCGAGGTATGGTCATCCGAAAGAATAAACAAGATATTCGGACGTTCTTCATTTGCTTGTGTTTTTTGTTGGCAGGACATCAAAGCCGCACTTCCGGCTATCAGTCCCATTCCTATCATCCATTTATTCATCATTACATTTTATTTTGTCGTTACCAAACCCGGTTTTCTGTTTTCCGTCCCCTTTACACGAGTCAAATCATCCCCCAATTGCTTCCGCATCTCATCAGCAACCTTCATCAACCGGGCGGCACGTTCCGGATATTGATGCAACACGTTATAACGCTCTCCCGGATCGCGTCTCAAGTCATAAAGCTCGCTTGCCCGAAGCTCTACGGTAGTCAATTTACCCGGTTTCCCATCATTCCCCGGTGCGTATGCCCCATACGTTACATACTTATGCGGAAATACCAATTTGAACTCACCATCCGTCACCGCCTCCAAGTCATTCTTATTATAATAATAGACAAATGAAGTACGCGGATTCGCCTTTGATTTACCCTCAATCAAAGAGAGAATGCTCACCCCGTCTATCTTACGCTGAGGTAAAGGAGCTCCGGCTATCTCGGCAAAAGTAGGAAACAAATCAATATTCGACGCCAATTTATTACAAATGGTTCCGGGCTGCGTGTGTCCTTTCCAATAAACGATACAAGGCACCCGGTTTCCTCCGTCAAAAGTTGTAGCTTTCGCCTCGCGCAATCCTGCAGCCGAGCCGGCATGATTCCCATAATTCGTCCACGGGCCATTATCCGAAGTGATAACAATCAACGTATTTTCCTCTATGCCCAATTCCTGTACAGTCTTCCAAACCTCACCGACGCTCCAATCAATCTCCATCATCACGTCCCCAAACAATCCTTGCTCACTCTTACCTTTAAATTTATCCGAAACAGCCAAAGGGACATGAGGCATATTGTGAGCCAAATATAAGAAGAAAGGTTTTCCGGCCTCTGCATTCTTCCGGATAAAATTGATTGAACGCATCGTATAGTCAGTTGTAAAACGAGTCTGATCGGTATTATACCCAACCACTTCATTTCCATCATAGGTCGGCAAATCCGGGAAGTTAAACACCTCTCCTTGTTGAGGATGGAACGGCCACATATCATTCGAATAAGGAAGCCCATAATATTCGTCAAAACCATTCTGAAGCGGAAGGAATTGATGCTGACTTCCTAAATGCCACTTTCCGAATATCGCCGTAGCATACCCTTTCTGCTTCAGAAGTTCGCCCATTGTCATCTCATCCTGATGTACTCCATAATTAGAATCCGGTCCGGGTGCTCCTGAAAAACCGATACGGTTAGGATAACACCCCGTCAGTAATCCTGCACGAGAAGCGCCACTGATGGGTTGTCCCGCCAAGAAATGCGTGAAGCGCACCCCCTCAGCAGCCAGCTGATCTATATGAGGTGTCGTATAACCATACGCCCCATTACAGGAAAAATCACCGTACCCCACATCATCCAGGTTCACCAATATAATGTTCGTATAATCAGCAGCATTCACTATACCGGCCCATGCCGCCATAACCATTGATACTATGTACTTCTTCCTCTTCATATTCTTTTCTCGTTTATTTCGTTTGCAAAACTAAATCTATTATAAGCCGTTGGCGGAATTAAATTGATAAAAGATTTATGTATAAAAAATTGTGCATATTATTGATATTTAGCAAATTAAATGTAACCAAACTTTTAATAGACAAATATCGTATGCACAACCTATATGCAATATTCGCAAAATTTCTGAACATATGCAAGCAAAAGGCAGGAGATTTGGGCAATAAACAAGGAAATATACCCCGCCCCGGTGTAGTCCCAAGATTTTCCGAAATACACGACAGACGCAAGTTTACGGCACGGCTCTGCGAACGAATCCGTGCGAGAATCGTCGATGAGACAGATGGTGGCGAAGTTCCGCCAACGGGTAATAGCTATTATTTGTTCTTTATTAGCATAATAACCGGATTAGAATCCTCATCCAACGTTCTTGCAATATTTTCCAGTTTTCCTTTCAATTCTCCTTTTTCAAGTGACTCTAACAATGAAAAAGCATCAATCTCTTGCCATGCCCCAATTTCACCTCCAATAGGTCTCAACACATTCATATAAATCTCTTTTTTAGAAGAGTAATCTTTATTATAAACCCTATAATTAAAAAATTCATCCTGCTCTTTATCATACAAGAAAAATTTCCGACTAAAACCTTTATTCTTGTCAAAATCATATTCATTCTTTACCGTTTCCATGAAAATATAACGATCTGATAACAACCGAATCATCAAAAATATTTCTGGACTCATACTATCAACAGGAGGTGTTCTTACACAAATAGGTGATAAATCATAATTGGGCAGTAATTGATAAATAGTATCCGAAGAAAACTCTAAAAGGAACCATTCTTTTCGGAAAGACAATATAGTCCGATAATAGCCAAAACTAACAGATTCTACTAAACCTCTATTTTCATCTTTCCGCATTGCTATTGCCATTCTCTTTTCATCAAATGGAATATTTATATACTTCGTTATGCTCCCATCTTTTTTAGACATAAGAACAAAAGGATATCTGCTATTAAACATATCATAGCAAATCAAATGATCTTTATCATAATTAAAGATGTCAGAATAAAATGAACTTATTTCAGCCTTTAGAGGATCAGAAGCAAAAGAACCTTTTGTTGCTTTATATTTAAGAGTTCGTTTATAATTTCCAAACAAATCATACACCAGAATCCTTTGTGAATGATGTGAGTTAACAAATATTTCCTCATGACTCTCATCTAAAGCTATCCCTAAAATATTAATATACTCTTCTCCCCCCTGTCCTTTTCGATTAAACTTTCTCAAAGCTTTTCCTGATCTATCATAGATAAAGATATCTCCATCATTCTTTCTATTTTTCACGATAATATATTTCTCGCCCACATCCTGGACAAAACCATTGGTAAGAAATGTATCATTAGTTTCTAATGGTATATATTCTACCTCCATAAAATCCTGAAGAAATAGTTCTTTTTCAGGATATGATGTTTCCAAAACATCAACTTTAATTAAATTATCTACGGATCGCTCTTCTTTTTTACAACCCGTTATCAGTAATATGCATATAAACAAACTTACGATTCTCATACGCTTCATAATTTAAGATTATATTAAATCAGTGCATATTTAACTTTGCCAATAGGTAATCTATTATATTATTCCAACACCACCTTCAACACTTCATCCTGATAAGGCGTACCTTGTGCCCGGACCTCTCCATCGGGAGCGACCAGCATCGAATCACCCGCATACCGCTTTCCAAACGGATCCGTACCACTACAATTCACGCCAATGATACAAGCTTTATTCTCTATCGCCCGTTCTTTGAGCAAAGCCAGCCAATCATTCCTCCGGCTTTCCGGCCAGTTCGCTATATAAAGGGCCGTATCATATTGGCCTTCATTCCGGCTCCAATCCGCAAACCGCAAATCATAGCAAATATATGTCGCAATCCGATGTCCTTTCCACGTCAATATCAATTGAGCGTTTCCGGGAGAATACGCTCCTTTTTTAAAGCAATTGTGTTTATCATAATGCTGATAATTCCCATCCGGGAACACCGCCAATAAACGATTGTAATACTTTCCGTTTTCCTTATAAATGGTTGATCCTACCACCAGAGCCCCACTCCGGGAAGCCCATGCCTGCATCTGCTTCAACACTTTAGGAAACAGAGAGGCTACCTCATCCTTGCTTTGGAACGCAACCGGTTTATTGCCCGTCCCCTTCATCTCGCATCCCACCGTAAACAATTCAGGCAAGATAATCATATCACAATCGGCACACTGATTTATGCGGGCATCAAACGCATCCAGATTGGCGGATACATCTCCCCACTTCAAATGCGCCTGCACCAAAGCGACCTTGCAGGATTCGGCATACAACTCCTTGCAACAAGCCAACCCTACCAATAGCATCAATAAACGTACAATCTTCATACTTCTTTCAAAGCGCAATCTGGTCGCGCATACGCATCATACACAATTACTTAAACTCCCGATAAAATTCCGCCACGGCCTCAATGCCCTGATAGAAATAATCCAACCGGCAACTCTCGTTGGGCGAATGGATAGCGTTCTGCTCCAAACCAAAGCCCATGAGGATGGTCTTGATGCCTAATACCTGTTCGAAGGTAGAGATGATGGGGATGCTCCCTCCCCGGCGTACCGCTAAAGGTCTCTTTCCGAAAGCAATACCTACGGCACGCTCGGCACACCGGTAAGCAGGATGATTAATCGGACATACATAGCCCTCACCTCCATGCGTGGGCGTCACCTTGACTTGGACATATTCGGGGGCAACCTTATTTATATAATCGATGAAAAGACGTGAAATCACCTCGTGCTTCTGGTGCGGCACCAAGCGGCACGATACTTTGGCGTAGGCTTTCGAAGGGAGAACCGTCTTGCTTCCCTCGCCCGTATATCCGCCCCAAATGCCACATACATCAAACGAAGGGCGGCAACTATTCCGTTCTAAAGTAGCATACCCCTGCTCGCCAAAGAGGGCTTTTACGCCAATGGAATCCTTGTATTTCCTTTCATCGAAGGGGACTTGCGCAATCATCGCCCGCTCTTCCTCGGACAGCTCCTCCACATCGTCATAGAAATGGGGGATGGTAATGCGTCCATCGGCATCGGTTATATCGGCTATAAGTTTGCACAAGACGTTGATAGGATTGGCCACCGCCCCACCGAAATGCCCTGAATGGAGGTCGCGGTTCGGACCGGTCACCTCGATCTCCCAATAAGCCAGACCCCGCAAACCGGTGGTGAGCGAAGGAGTCTCGGCACTCACCATACTCGTATCCGACACCAAGATCACGTCCGCCTTGAGCATCTCTTTGTGCTTCTTGCAAAAAGCTTCCAAGCTGGGCGAACCTATCTCCTCTTCTCCCTCGAAAATAAACTTCACATTGCAATACAGAAGCCCCTCGCGAAGAGCCGTTTCAAAGCCTTTCACCTGCATCATGCTTTGGCCTTTGTCATCGTCCGCCCCACGGGCATAGATTTTTCCTTCACGCACCTCCGGTTCAAAAGGTTGGCTTTGCCATAACTCAAGCGGTTCGGCGGGCATCACGTCATAATGCGCATAGACCAATACCGTCGGATAACTGGCATCCACTATCTTCTCGGCATATACCACCGGATTTCCCTCGGTAGGAATTATCTCGGCCTTATCCGCTCCGGAAAAGAGCAAAAGCTCCGTCCAGCGCCGGGCGCATCTCTCCATATCCGGTTTATGTTCTTGCATCGCACTGATCGAAGGGATGCGTACCAAGGAGAAAAGTTCGTCCAAGAAGCGCTCCTTGTTCGCTTCAATATAATTCTTTACTGACATAATCCTCTGTTAAAAGTAAAAGGTCCAAAAGGCGTCCCCTTTATATCTACATTTTCAACTTACCTATTTGCTCTATTCCTCTATTAAAATCAGAGATAAGCTCTTGCATCACCTCTTCGACGGATTGCTCTTCGCGGAAGAGGGACGCTATCTGACCTATTTCGAGCTCACCCTCTTCCAGGTTACCTTCGAAAATGCCTTTCTTCGCCCGTCCTTTACCTAAAAGAGCGCGAAGCTCATCCACAGAGGCACCACGGGCCTCAGCCTCTTCCACTTCTGTGGTAAACACGCCTTTCACCAAACGGGTGGGTGAGAGTTTCTTCAGGAGCAATTTCGTATCGCCTTCGTTCAACGAAAGACACAATTGCTTAAAGGCCTCATGGGCAGAACTTTCCTTCGTCAACGCAAAGCGGGTCCCGATCTGAACCCCTTCGGCGCCTAAGGCAAAAGCAGCCAGCATACCTGCCCCCGTCCCGATACCTCCTGCGGCAATCAAAGGCAAGGTTGTAGACCGGCGGACATGGGGGATGAGGCACATCGTAGTGGTTTCCTCCCGTCCGTTATGCCCCCCGGCTTCAAATCCTTCGGCCACGATGGCGTCTACCCCCGCTTCTTCACATTTCCGGGCAAACTTCGAGCTGCTTACCACATGCACCACTTTCATGCCCTGCTCTTTCAATCGGGAGGTCCATGTCTTCGGGTTCCCGGCAGAGGTAAAGACCACCTTCACCCCTTCTTCCATCAGGATATCCATTACTTTTTCAATCTCCGGATACATGAGCGGCACGTTCACGCCAAAAGGTTTTTCCGTGGCTTCCTTGCATTTCCGGATATGCTCACGAAGGACATCCGGATGCATCGAACCGGCTCCTATCAAGCCCAATCCACCTGCATTGCTCACGGCCGAAGCCAAGCGCCATCCGCTACACCACACCATGCCGCCTGCGATGATGGGATATTGAATATCTAATAATTTACAAAGCCTATTTTCCATAATCCAAAAACTAATTATCCTACGCAAATATACGATTTTTTATAATCACACCGAAATATATCTTCAAAAACAAAAGGCTTCCCGTCATGCCATTCATTTAATCCAAGTCCATCATCTTCGTTAAATGGCAACTGGTTTTATTAATAAAAATTTTAAGGACAACCAATATTATAAATTATTCAAGTTTCGCAAGTTCAACTTGCAGGTTTTAATCTATAAATGTCGCAAATAT
>ERZ857521.3672-NODE-3672-length-12208-cov-18.660907_pt1 | contig 12208 bp, 7 predicted proteins | sample MGYA00519701_ERZ857521 | MGnify/ENA primary metagenome ERZ857521 (study PRJEB31778, sample SAMEA3449346) | human gut metagenome | biome: human gut; feature: human-associated habitat; material: faeces | place: United Kingdom | collected 2010/2012 ...
GGCGGTGCCGATTTTGGTGGCATGGATAGCCGTACGAATATTCGAGGCCTTGACCGTGGTGCCCTTGTTCTTGTAAATGGCGTGCCTATGAACCTCAATGGCAAAGGTGGACTCGGCTCTATTCCTACGAGTGCCATAAAACGTATCGAAGTAGTGAAAGGAGCTGCTTCTACATTGTATGGTGCAGAGGCATTAGGTGGTGTTATTAACGTTATTACCAAGACTCCATCTACAGAGGGTGGCTCTGCTACAGTTGCTGTAGGTAATCGTGGGTCTAAACGTTTTGATGTGTCTTATGGTACAGATAAATTCATCGTTGGTATTGATAGAAAATATTGGGGTACACAGGACCCATCCACACCGATTCGCTACGACTATGCAGGTACTAAACACTACGATTACTATAGTACTCGCAACAAGGGTAATTCCTTGGGTCTATTTATGAGTGGTAAGCTTTCAGATAAGGTAACATTGAATTTTAATCGTGCTGAAAGTAAATCGTCCTTTGGTCTAATCAGTACGGAAACAAATCCGGTTAATCAAGCAAGACATTCTACGACGTATCATTATAAGGATGATCGCAATAATGCTTCCTTAATTTATAAGGACAAGGGTACTACAGGAACCTTGTTCTATAATGACCGTACGATGCGTGGTACGAGCCGGGCGCACAATACGTCCCAAGCTAAGGCGACTGAAACAAGCTATCGCGCACGTCAATATGGATTTGATGTACAGCATGAATGGGATTTTAGAGATGGTAAGGACTATTTAATCGCAGGTGTTACAGGTAAACAAGAAATCTATCATGCAACGGCTGTTCCTGTGTATGTTCATCCTAAACGCAATAGTTATGCTGTGTATGGTAGTTATTCTTATGAAATTAACCCTAAATGGACATCCATTTTGGGCTTGCGTTACACCGTAATCGATGACCCAATTAGGGATCAACATGTGTTGACACCACAATTCCAATTGTTGCACTCTATCAATAAACAATCTTCCATGTATGTGAACGTAGGGAAAGCTTTCACAATGCCTAGTTTGAGTGATACATTCCGCAGCGTTAGCCGTCGTTATACAGCGGTAAGCAGTAAAAACCTCAAACCAGAAGAGGGTTGGAACTATGAAATTGGGTACAAGCGGATTAACAAAAAGGATGATTGGAAGGTTGATGTGTTCTATATGGATTTCAAAAACTTCTTCCAATGGCAACCGGATGCAAATGGTCGACCTTTGGTGCGCGTAAATGGCGGGAAATTCCGCAACGTGGGCATCGAAGCCGAATATGGTAGACGTTTATCTGACCGCCTCAAATGGAACGTGAGCGGATCTTACTCTAATCCAAGACAAAAGGAAATGAATGAAAATTACTGGAAACAAGCGGCTCCTAAATTGCAATTCACTACAGGCATTCGCTATGAAAGCCCAACGTGGGAAGCAGGCACATCCTTTAGCTTTGTTACCAAACGGTTGCGCAATCGAGATGGTGGCTTAAACCCTAATATTGCCCTTTGGAACGCTTATGTGGGCTATCATTTCAACAAGGATGCAACACTTCGTCTAGATGCACGCAATTTGTTAGACCGTCATAACGTTATCACTAATGGGGATTATGAATACTGGGGTGATCCATTCACATATGAATTGAGTTATACACAAAAATTTTAATATTTATTTGTAGAGCTTTATATAAAATCCAGTACTAATAGGGGGTATGGGTTTTGTGTAGCCCTTTTAAATGTGTAATAATACAATTATGTAGTTTTTATGAATAATTAGTGTGTATTACGAGGGATTTGTTATGAACAATCTTAAGAAACGACGGACTTCTGTACTTATAGGATTGGCTTTGATGGGATTATCTGTGCATGCATATGCAGCGGATGTAACGGCTGCCACAGATACTCCTACTACGGTAGCATCTACTGAAGCAAATGGCGCATCTGAAAGTCATGTCATTAATGTAACAGCTAATCGGATGGCATTGTTAAACCTAGATACGCCGGCAGCGATGGATGTTATTACGGACAAAGATATCATGAATAGCGGTGCTAAAAATGCCTTTGATGCGGTGAATATGGTGCCTGGTATTACATCTTTTCTCCTATGGTGCATCTGGCCTTGAATATGGTGCCATGGATAGCCGTGTCAATATTCGTGGACTAGAACGAGGTTCACTCATTCTCGTCAATGGCGTACCGATGAACCTTAATGGTAAGGGTGGTCTTAGCTCTATTCCAACAGGTTCTATCGCCCGTATCGAAGTGTTGAAAGGCGCTGCTTCTGCTTTATATGGTTCTGATGCGATGAGCGGCGTTGTTAATGTCATTACTAAAACACCTACTAAAGAAGGTGGCTCTGCTACTATTGGGATAGGCAATATGGGTAGTCAAACCTATAAAATCAACTACGGCACGCCGCGTTTCTTGATTGGTATAGAACGGGGATTCTTTGGTAAACAAGATCCGTCTACACCAGTTCGTACAGATTCGGTGGATCACCCTCGTGGGTATGAATACTATACAGCACGGGATAAGGGGAATTCCTTAGGTATATTTATGAGCGGCAAATTGAGCGACAAGGTAACATTGAACTTTAGCCGCTTTGAAGGTAAGTCGGCCTATGCTCAGTTGAGTACTGAAAGCAATGCGACGAATCGCAATCGCCACTCTACAACATATGCATATGATGATTCTAAGAACAATGCGTCCTTGATTTATAAGGATGGAAATACGACGGGCACACTCTTCTATAATGATCGAGATTTGAAGGGAAAAAATCGTAATCATAGTCTTCCATCCTATACATCTAATGATAGTAACTATATTGCTCGTCAATATGGTTTTGATGTGCAACACGAATGGGATTTTAGAGGTGGCAAGGATTATCTAATTGCCGGTGTATTGGGTAAACGTGAAACGTACCGCACTACATCAGGTCCTGTATATGCAAGTCCTCATCGTCATAGCTTAGCTCTTTATGGTAGTTATTCCTATCAAATCAATCCTACGTGGACTACCGTTGTAGGGTTGCGGTATACGGATATCAAGGATCCTGTAAAGAATCAACATGTATTGACACCACAATTCCAATTGAATCACCGTATCAATAAAGAATCCTCTGTATATATGAATGTAGGCAAAGCTTTTACCATGCCTAATCTAAGCGATACATTTAAAACAGTAAACCGACAATATCAATCGGTTAGCGGTCGTAATTTAAAACCTGAAGAAGGTTGGAACTATGAATTGGGTTACAAGCATATTACCAATAAAGATAGTTGGAAGGTGGCTGCATTCTATATGGATTTCAAGAATTTCTTCTCTTGGAAACCGGATAGCAATGGTAAAATGACGATTCGCGTTAATGGTGGCCGTTTTAGAAATGTTGGCGTTGAGGCGCAATATGGCCGTAAATTAACAGATCGCTTGAAAGTAACTGTGGGTGCAGCGTATATGAATCCTAAACAACGGGAAATCGATAAGACCTACTGGAAACAAGCAAATCCTAAGTTGCAATTTACAGGGGGCATTCATTACAACAGCCCAACATGGACTGCTGGTTCAAGCCTTAATTTCGTAACGAAACGCTTGAAAAACCGCGATGGCGGCATCAATCCAAATCTTGTAGCGTGGAATGCGTATGTAGGGTATCAGTTCAATGAAAACTCTTCTATACGACTCGATGCGCGTAACTTGTTGAATCGTCACAATGTTATTTCCAACGGGGATTGGGAATACTGGGATGAGCCATTCAACTATCAGCTTAGCTACACTCAAAAATTCTAGATTACTATAAGTCTGTATTAGAACTATACAAGGAGTATCATCATGAACAAGAGCATTGTGTATCTTATATGTCTGATGGTACTCCTTTTTGTAGGTGTAACCGGATGTGGGCCACAAGATGAAACGCGGACTTTTCCAAATACCCGTTATGTTGAAAGTTATGATGGTGTTAGTGTAGCTGTGCCAGAGAATCCGAAACGTATTTTAGCATTATCCTCTGCGTCGGATACGATTTTATTAGGCCTTGTAGAACCAGACCGCTTGGTAGGTATTAATACATTATCTACCTATGAAGAGTATTCTTTAGAGGCGAAGCGTGCTAAGCTGGTTAAACCTGCTATGAGTTCTTATCCATTAGAAAAAATCATTGCCTTGGAGCCAGATCTTGTCATAGCACCTGATTATACGAGCGCAGACGTTATTGCAGGTTTACGCCACATGGGTATACCTACTGTTGTAGTGCCAACCGGTACTACGGTAGAATCTGTCATTAAGAATGTGACGGACATAGCTCATATTGTAGGGGAAGATGAAAAGGGGCAATTTTACGAGCAGAAAATCCGTCGTGAACTAGAAACGATGAAACGGCTTGGTACATCTATTCCATTGAATCAACGCAAAAGCGTACTCTTCGTATCATCCATGGATGGGTACACCGGAACAGGCAGTCTGTTTGATGATATGTGCAAGTATATGAGCATCTACAATGCACCTGATCTTCTCGGTTTACCGCCACGGACTCCTTTTGGAGATGAGCGTGTATTGGCTATGGACCCAGATTATATTTTTATTCCATCCTATAAAGGCATGGATAAAAATTTAGCTAGTCGGTATCTTGATAATCCAGCCTTTCAAAACCTGCCAGCTATAAAAGAACATCGCGTTAAGCCTTTACCGGCTGCGTACTTATATACTATGAATCAGCATATTGGTGAAGCTATGCTTGCTATTATGTATACTGTGTATCCTCAGTTAGAAAGGAATCCTCATGACTAAACAGAAACAAAAAATCATGGCAATTGCCATAATTGGGGGATTGCTATGTATTGTAAGCCTATTGGCGCTACATGTAGGAACGATTATGATTCCTATCGGTGGTGGCATACAAAGTATTTTAAATGGTATGGGGATACCGGTTCATTTTACAGCTCCGATTACAGCTGAACAGGAGGCGGTATTGTGGTTTATCCGTATGCCACGTCTCATCATTGGTCTCCTTGTAGGTGGTGCATTAGCCTTGGCTGGTGCCGTTATGCAAGGCGTTTTCTCCAACCCATTAGCGGATCCTGGCATTATGGGTGTATCCGCAGGGGCATCCCTTGGCGCAGTGATCGCCATTGCTCTTGGCGTAACATCTCTTGGTATGTTTTATATGCCTGCCTTTGCCTTTGTTGGCGCCTTTGTATCCGTTGGCATTACTATTATTTTAACCTTGCGTAATAATAAGCTCGATACGACGACCTTATTGCTCGCTGGTGTAGCTGTGAGCATGTTACTCGGTGCTTTTACATCGGGTATTTTGACGATGATTAACGAATACCGGTTGCGTGAATTCTTATTCTGGATGGTTGGTGGCCTTGATTTCCGTCGTTGGGATCATGTGGCACTAGCTGTAGGGCCTATCGTGACAGGCAGCGTTATTTTGATGATGCTCGGTCGTCATCTTAATGTACTCGTTCTCGGTGACACAGAGGCACGGGCATTGGGCTTACCTGTTATGGTGTACCGTATGCTATTCTTATTCCTTGCATCCGTTGTTACCGCTACTGCTGTATGTGTCAGTGGTTCTATTGGCTTTGTAGGCCTTGTGGTTCCTCACATTGTGCGTTTATTAGTGGGGCCGGATCATCGAATTCTACTGCCGATGGCCGGTGTTGGGGGTGCATTATTCCTCGTATTCTGTGATACCTTAGGTCGCATCATAGCACAACCAGTTGAGATTCGCGTAGGTATCATGACGGCTCTCTTAGGGGCACCATACTTTTTATATTTGCTTCACCGCTTGCGCAATAAAGGAGGGGCCTAATGAAATTAGATGTTCAATCACTATCCGTTACATTAGGGGAAAACCACATTCTAAAGGATGCGTCCTTCTCTATTGATAGCGGTGAATTTGTCGGCATTATTGGACCTAATGGTTCTGGTAAAACGACGTTGTTAAAAACCTTGCGTGGACTCTATCCTGCATCTGGTGGTCAGGTTTTATGGGATGGTAAAAGCATTGCCTCCATGAGCGATAAGGATATCGCTCATCATGTGGCATATATGCAGCAATCTGTAAATGTGTCCTTTGATTATGAAGCCATCGATATCGTGATGACAGCGCGTTATCCGTATCTAAAATGGTGGCAACAAGAGGGACCAGAGGATAAAGCAATTGTAGAAAAGGCCATGAAAGAAGTGGGCGTGTACCATCTGCGTAATCGGTCTGTACAATTCCTCAGTGGCGGCGAGCGTCAACGGGTGTTTCTGGCAAAGGCCTTGGCACAACAAACAGAGGTACTCTTACTAGATGAACCGACGGCGGCGCTTGATTTGGTGTACGCTGATGATATCTTTCACGAAGGTCGTAGACTATGTGACGAAGGGAAAACGATTCTAATCGTCGTTCATGACTTAGAATTAGCTGCTAAATATTGTACTAAGCTCGTCTTGGTTAGCGATGGTCATATAGTCGATGTAGGAACGCCTCGTGAAGTGCTGACTGCAGAGAATCTACGAAACGCATTCCATCTATCGGCAGCGGTCTACGATGATCCATACTTTAAACAACAACGTATCTTTGTATTCCCTAAGGGAACTACAAATATTGATGATTTTAAACAAACAGGTGGTAGTACAGACATGTCTATCGATCCTGCGTTGAAATAAAATTTTTTATCATGAGTTGAGATAAGATGTTTCTATCCTAAATGAGGTTAGGCTTATGTTATATCCATTTACTGCTATTGTGGGCCAAGATGAAATGAAATTAGCCCTGTTACTCAATGCTATTAATCCATCCATTGGTGGTGTGTTAATCGAGGGGGAAAAGGGCACTGCCAAATCTACGGCTGTCCGTGCTTTGGCGAACCTATTACCCCCTATGGAGACAGGGGCTACGGCCATGACCGTTGTGGAACTTCCTATTAATGCTACAGAGGACCGTGTTGTAGGGTCTATCAATTTAGAAAAAGCACTACAGGACGGTGTGAAAGCTTTTGAGCCAGGCATTTTGCATGCAGCACATCAAAACATTCTCTATGTAGATGAGGTTAATCTATTAGATGACCATATTGTAGATATTTTACTTGATGTAGCAGCTATGGGTGTCAATACGGTAGAGCGTGAAGGGGTGAGCCACTCTCATCCATCTCGCTTTATCCTCGTAGGAACAATGAATCCCGAAGAGGGTGACCTTAGACCTCAGCTGCTAGATCGTTTCGGTTTATCCGTCATGGTCTATGGTGAGCATGATCCAGCACAACGGATGGAGGTTATCAAGCGCCGTCTTGCCTTTGGCGACGACCCGGTAAGTTTCGTAGCGTCTTATGCGGAATCGGAACGAGCATTACACGAACGCTTATTACAAGCTCGTGAATTATTGCCAAGCATCATTCCCACCGATGAGGTATTGTTGAAAATTGCAAGTATTAGTATTGGTGTTGGCGTTGATGGTCATCGTCCAGATATTACGATGATGCACACCGCTCGTGCACACGCAGCCTTTCACGGTCGCCATCAAATCACAGAGAGCGACCTCAAGATAGCAGCACGATTAGCATTGAAGCACCGTTTACGTCGTTTGCCATTTGAGGAGCAAGGTCACGATGAAGACCGCATTGATACAGTGGTAACGGCTGTGCTTGAGGGCTAGCTATGGAAACATCTGTACAAGAGGCCCTCAAAATAGGCCTTGTAAACAATCAGATTCATACTCTCGTTATATCTGGTGGTACTGGTGTGGGTAAAAGTTATGTCCTTCGCCAGTGCCTCGATGCGTGGCATATTCCCTATCGTTTGATACCCATTTATGTAGAAAATTCACAATTACAAGAGACTATCGATTTTGAAGCGTCCCTAGAGCAGGGCCAGATGATTATGTCCGCAGGTCTTTTAGATGACACTAGCACTCGATGCTGGGTTGTCGATGATGGTCACGTTCTAGCGCCTGAGGTTCGTCATGCCTTATTAGTAGAGGCGAAGCGACGTCAAATACTGCTCATCATGACTATCAATCATGATGATAGAACACTAGATGATGCGGAGTGGGAACTCGTCGATGTGCATGTATCTATGGCTGCACCTACACTAGAATCTCGAGTTGCTATTTTGCAACAAAATCGAGAAGAAATCCTATGTGGTGATGCATCTATAGCAGGGGGAAATCAATCAGATTTGGATGGTGCCCTATGTGAGGATGAAACTAGCTCAATAGATGTTATTTCGGCTGAGGATATGTTATCTCTCATAGCTACTAAGCCAGTTCAGAATATTGCTGTTTCGGATGCTATGCTTTCACTAGCCATATCCTATGCACTACAAGCACGCACCGTAGGCCATGGTGCAGAATACGTATTGCTGCAAGTTATGAAATCTCTTGCAGTTCTTGATGGCAGCTCGTACTGCAAGCCCATCCATGCAGACCGAGCCGCTTTATATGTCTTGCCCCATCGTATGAAGCGAGATGAAGCATCAGAATCTCAATCATCACAAGGGGATAATGGAAGTAGTACAAACGACCAAAATCAGTTGCAGAAAAATACTGAAATAGCAGAGGACTCTGATGTAGATAACTCGAGTAATTCGGGTGGAGAAGATTCTAATGGTGATGAATCCAATCCCAATGAATCAGATAATTCCAATAATGATATAAGTGATACCGAAGATGGAGCGTCTAATCAAGATGTATTCGGCAACGCTAATCAAGAAGAAACTAGCGACACTAATGATGCTAACCCTAAGGAACCTGATAGTTCTGATTCAAGAAGCACTGATGCTGATGTATCTAACGGGCTATCTTCTGTATCCTTGCCGGATACTGTTGCCCGTATAGCTAACCAGATGTTTCATTGGAAATTACAGTCTTATAAGACGGTAGACCGCCAGTATCGTAAGGGTTCTGGTCGTCGCCTCATGACTAAGACAAAGGATACTCGAGGGCGCATGATTCGAGCCTATCAAGATGAACATGCTCTTGAGGACTTGGCTTTAGTCGATACATTGCGAGCGGCAGCACCTTACCAACGGTTGCGAGCTGCTGTTAAGGTGGAACAAGAAACACAATCTACGCAGTCTCTGCCATTAGAACAAGAAGCTAAGGGATTATCTATAGTGATAAAACCACAGGACTATCGCCGTAAAGCTCGAGAAAAACGTATTGGTGCATACCAGCTCTTTGTGGTGGATGCGAGCGGTTCTATGGCGGCACGGCATCGCATGGAGGCCACGAAATCCGCTATTTTGAGCCTCTTGAGGGATTCCTATATCCATCGTGATTCAGTAGGACTCATTGCCTTTCGCAAGGAATCGGCAGAGGTGTTATTGCCGTTCACGCGTAGCGTAGAGCGCGCAGAGCGACTATTAGCCTCTATGCCTACAGGTGGTAAAACTCCATTAGCTCACGGTTTACGCATGGCCTACACCATGTGCGATAGATTGTTGCGTGCCCATCGGGCAGAACGCATTCAGATTATATGCATCACCGATGGACGTGCTACGTCGGGGGATTCTGAGGATCCCGTAGCAGAGGCTAAACAATGGGCTCGTATTCTTGGGACCTTGCCTGTAGACTGTATCGTTATTGATACGGAAACGGGCTTTATCAAGCTAGGCCTTGCTAAGGAATTATGTAAATTAATGAATGGCAGTTATTACGCCATGGATACTATTACGGCGGATGGTATTTTACGAGTATCGCGGAGGTAGATCATGAGTCGTCTCATGTATATTTCTAATTTAGGAAAACAAATCCAATATATAGAAAAGGCTATTGCCACCTATCCTGAATTGATACAGGGTGAGGTGGACATCTGTAATATGAAAAAACAGCCCATTTGGGATGAGGATTTTGAAAGCCGCCTGCGAGCTGCCGATGTCGTGCTCGTAACGAATATGGGGGTTGGCTTAGATTCGCCATTTTTAGAGCGTCTAGAGCGTTGGCTGTATGCGCATCATCCTAAGTATTGGATCGATGTGGTAGAGCCTAAGAAAACAGATATTCTCTATCGCAATATAGACGAAAATCAACGGAGATTTCTTGAAAGCTATCGCCGCACCAGTGGCGTCATGAATTATGTGCGCCTTATTAACGGTGCTTTCAGTACAAAACCAATCTCCGAATGGGAGGAACCTGACCACATTCCGTGGCAAGCCATCATGGGACGCGATGGAAATATCTACGAAACCTATGATGAGTTCATGGATGCCGAAGGCAATCGGGATTGGCCATCCATAGCGGTGTATTTCTACCGTGACGAATGGATTATGGGGGATATTTACTATCAACAGGCTTTATTCGAAGAGATTTATAAACATCAGTATAATCCGATTATCTTTTATGGGCAGTATGGCTCGAATCCTCGTGTAGGCATTCCTAATATGAAGCTGTCCATGAATCATCTCTTTGGTAAGGATGTATTCCCCTTTGATGTGCTCATAAATACTTGTAAATTCTCCTACCAGTCCTTAGGGGCGCAAACTTTGGAGGAATTAAAGTTACAGGATGTGCCTATCATTCAGGGCTATACCATATATATGGATGAGAAAACCTGGGCTGCAGACCCGCAAGGTGTGACGCCTTTGGATGTGAATTTATCCATATCACAACCGGAACTAGATGGCGTCATTCAAGGTGGCGTTGTGGCGTGTCAAACCTTTGATGAGCATGGTCACTATGTGTATCTACCTGTAAAAGAACGCATTGCTGCTATTGTAGAGCGGGCCATTAAATGGTCTAAATTACGACATATTCCAGTATCGGAGCGAAAGGTAGCTATTATCCTGCATAACTATCCGCCTAAAAATTCCAATATTGGGTCCGCTGCAGGACTTGATACGCCTGAATCGGTACGACGACTATTACAGAGTATGCAAGACGAGGGCTATACCGTAGATACTGTGCCAGAAACGAGTGCAGAGTTGATGGATATAGTCACATCTCATATGACGAATGACAGGTCTATGCTCACTGATGAGCTCTTAGCTTCTGCAGAAGGGCGTTTGAGTAGTGATGATTACAAAGCGTATTTTGAAACGCTGCCAGCAGATACGCAAAAGTCTATGATCGAGTCTTGGGGCGCGGCACCTGGAGATGTATTCGTCTACGATGATGAGGTTATTATCCCTGGATTTTCCAATGGCAATCTATGGATTACGGTGCAGCCACCGCGTGGTTTTGGGGAGAATATATCTGCTATTTACCACGATCCCTGTTTGCCACCACCTCATCAATACTTGGCGTTCTACCACTGGGTTCGGAACGTCTTCGAAGCAGATGCAGTCATTCATGTAGGTACTCATGGTTCCTTAGAATGGCTCCCAGGTAAGGGAGCAGGCCTCAGTGCTAGTTGCTATCCTGAAATTGGTATATCCTCGTTACCTAATATTTACCCGTACTGGACGACTATTATTGGTGAAGGTATCCAAGCTAAGCGGCGCAGCTCCGCTTGTTTAGTGGGGCATCTGTCGCCACCGATGACGACGGCTGGTCTATATGATGAGTTTGAAGAACTAGAAGCCTTACTCGATGAGCATAGTCATTTTGAGCAAGAGCATCCTGAGAGTGTATCGGATATAGAGAACGTGATTCGAGAGAAAGCCATGGCGTGTCATCTCATCGATGAAGAACAAGGCGCTACGATGGAGATGGACAATCTTATTACTGCTGTCCATGAAAAGTTAAGCGACCTAAAGCATATGCAGATGAGAAATGGCTTGCACATTTTAGGGCAAGGACCTGAAGGTGTAGAGCTAGAAGAATTTATTACCGCCATTGTACGGACGCCACAAGGGGATATTGCATCGGGTCTTGAAATCTTAGCCGAAGAATTAGGTTATGATTGGTCCTATATAGAGCAACATGCAGGGGACGTAAATGACGAGGGGATTCGTTATAGTCACATCATTGATCAAATTTGGAACGAACTGCGTGCGTTTGTAAGGTATGTGGTGAATACACCAGATTATACAGTACCAGAACGGCTAGCGCCTTTGGCCGCAGTCATTGTGCGCGAGTATATACCTAAATTAGGGCAAACAAAGAATGAGATTACATCCATTTCGCAGGGCTTGCAGGGAAAATATGTTGAACCCGGCCCTGGTGGGGCTCCTTCCAGCGGTCAAGTTGATGTATTGCCTACGGGGCGTAACTTCTATGGCCTCGATGAACGGGCACTACCCACAAAGATTGCTTATCAGCTAGGGATAGACTTGGCAGA
>ERZ857521.3674-NODE-3674-length-12205-cov-11.520494_pt1 | contig 12205 bp, 9 predicted proteins | sample MGYA00519701_ERZ857521 | MGnify/ENA primary metagenome ERZ857521 (study PRJEB31778, sample SAMEA3449346) | human gut metagenome | biome: human gut; feature: human-associated habitat; material: faeces | place: United Kingdom | collected 2010/2012 ...
TCACGCCACAAGAGCTTGTCGCAGGCTTGCTGTGGGAAATCACTTACTTTGGCGGGACGGAAGAGATGGCGGAAGAAAATCGGAAAAGAATATTCCAATATCAAGGGGCGGTAATGGATAATACATCGAAAAAACTTTGACTAACTAACGTTTTATAATAAATTGTTGTCTATATGGAAAAAAATGATTTATCTGAGCCTGTGTTTGATTTTGGCATTCCACACAAGACTTGTAGCTTCTCAATAATCGGAATTGGGGGCGGAGCAGGAAGAATTGTGGAAAAAATACAGAAATATGAACTGCCGGATACGAATTTATACGTGTTTGGTATGAATAAAAAGGAAATGAGAGAATTATCTCTCGCTCATAAGTATCTCATTGGCACTGACGGATTAGGAAGTGGAAAGGACAGACGTTTGGCAGAGGCAGAATGTAAGAAATCGTTGCCGTGTTTAGAGCAAATACTTGCAGACAAACTTGTGTCTGTTTTTATTGTATGCCTGGGCGGAGGAACAGGAGAAGGATGTATCAAACATTTTCTTCAGAAAGCCGCTGATTTGAAAGTTAAGGTAAAATTGCTTATAGCCACTTTGCCGCATTCGTCTGAGGGTATGGAAAAGAGAGAGAACGCTATAAAAATGCTTGGTGAATTGGAAAAAACTGCTGACGGGATTTTCGTTGTGGATTATGATGCGTTGCCTTGCCATACGTTTTCTGAACTGTTTGAAGAAGCGGACAAAAGAGTCGCTAATATCGCGAACTCGTTTTTAAGTCTGATAATAGTGCACGGTCCGATTTGTTTTGACTTTAATGATGTGAGAAGTTTCTTGGGCTATCATTCTTGTACAAAGTTTATTGACCTCTTTACATTGTCAGGGAGCGTTGATTATTTAAAGACCGAATTAAAAGATATACAAAAGTTCCTTCCTGCAAAATATGTCTCATTGGAGGATGTTTCTAATTTAATCTTTGCTATTTATTGTACTCGTGAAACTTTTTATGATAGCTTATTCAAAGAATTTATGGGCGTTTTTGATGATTGTATAATGATGAAACTGGAAAGCACTCAGATAAAATGGACGGTTATTGAATCTCAAACCATGTCGAGAGGCATTTTTCGGGTAGACATTTTTACCAAATGTAATTAATGGTTATTATGGAAAAAATAAATGAAGTATTCTTCAGTGAACATGGACTAACTTCCACCTCGGCTTCGCACTTGGCTGATTTGACACAGGAAGTTATAGCCGGGAATGAGGCAAAGTTGAAAAACATGATTTTTTTGACTACGAAAGTCGATATTGTGGGTTCGGCTTCCGAATCGGGAAAAACTATATGTGTCGGCTATGACGAGAATATGCAGGCCCAGGTGCATCCTCTTTTGGAAGACACAGCCTCGATGAATGCTTTTGCGCTTGGATGAGAGAAGCAGTCAAGGCTAAAGACAAAGAATTGAAACGGGTAGCAAACTTTACATTTAAAGAATGGTGTACGATTCAAGGAGTCGAGAATACCTTCCAGTCCATCCTATCCGAAGGAAACGACGGAAACAGATATCATTGCTCAAATGAATATCAAGGAGCGTAACCGCTATCTCAATTGGAAGCCATAGCTGCTACTATTGGGAAATATATCCATCCCGGAGGTCAATTCTCTTCAGCCCGTGAAGAACTCCAAAATAGAATCATGAAGCCTTACAGCACCGATGACAATGGAAAAGACACGCTGATTTACGCTCATGTTCCTTCCGTTGACCCGCAAAAAGTAGAAGATGTGTTTTTTTGAACTCAACTAAGTTACTAAAAATCAACGATATGTGCAACTTTTTACTCATGTTTGTCAAACTAATTTAATTCCGCCAACGGGTAATAATTCTAACTTTTATACAATATGACATTCAAGGATTTATTAGAACAATTCAGTTTTGACGAGGTAGCCCCGGCGTTCAAAGCCTTGTGGCAACGGAATACTCCGGAACAGGCCGCACGACTTGATACGGAGGGCTGGCGAAAAATCTATCATTCGATACAGGAAATAAAACCGGTGCATTCCCCTTATTATATCCGTTTGGGATATCGTTGGGAAAGTTGTGTGCCGATGATAGACATGAACTGCGCTGTCTATGCAAAAAAAGACAATGCACTATGCTATCCCCTATCAAATCATTCACACTGGGCAGAAAGTATCGGTATGGGAATCGTGGTAGCAGAAGATGTAAAAATCACGCCGAAAGAGTTGGCTGCCGGATTACTTTGGGAAATTACGTACTATGGTGGTACGGAGGCGATGTCGAATGAGAATCAGGAACGGATTTTTAACCGGAATAGGAATGCCAATAAATAAACGAAGGGTATTTGCCGCCATACTAATCGGATTGGCTATGGCCGTTGTGCTTTATTACATCGTCCACTCGTGTGGCGGCATGTCGGAAGAGCGGTGGATAAGAATCTTTTAAATATCATTGGAATGGAAACAACTAACGAAATCTTTTTCAGCGAGCATGGATTGACCTCCACTTCGGCATCTCATCTGGCAGATATCGCCCAGGAAGTCATAGCCGGTTGTGAAGCAAAGCTGAAGAACCTGACTTTTGTCACAACGAAAGTTGATATTGTAGGCTCTTCCTCCGAATCGGGTAAGACTGTCAATATCGGCTATGATGAAAAACAGCTGGAACAAGTGCGTCCGCTTTTGGAGGAAATCGCTTCTATGAACGCTTTTTGCGCTTGGATGAGGGAAGCGGTCAAAGCCAAAGATAAAGAACTGAAACGGGTAGCCAACCAGACTTTTGAGGAATGGTGTGCAGATAAGGAGATTGAAATCCCTTCCAAGCCCCAATATCCGGAAGAAGCCAAAGAAACGGATATCATTTCGCAGTTGAACATCAAAGAACGCAACTATTATTTCCAACTGGAAGCCGTGGCTGCTACCATTGGCAAATATATTCATCCGGGCGGCGCGTTCTCTGCTGCCCGTGAAGAATTGCAAAATAAAATGGTGAAACCTTATAGCACGGACGGCAATGGGAAAGACACGCTGATTTATGCGCATACTCCATCCGTAAACCCGCAAAAGGCGGAAGACGTGTTCTTTGAACTTCAGAAATGGCATCGCCAAAATGAACGTGAGCTGAACAAGATGAAGTTTACTATCAAGAAACAGGCGGAAAAGAAGACCTTGGAGGACATCCAGCAATTCAAGCAGACATTGGAACAGGAGAAACAGCGTCACATGCTGTTTTTCTCCCAATACAAGGAGTGGCAATTGGAAGAACGGGAACGTATTTCCCGTTTGAAGATTGTGGTGCCGGAAGCCTTGCAAGATACTTATGAGAGATTGAATAAATTGGAAGAATAAAACGAGGTGCTGTGAACCTGCTTCTCAATGGAAGCTAATCATGGCTTTGATGGAACGGGAGCTGTCAGTCCTATTGTGTGTGAAAAGTACGAAGGTACAAGGTATGTCAAATAAAAAAAACGGCGGATGTTTATGGGTATAAAAAACATCCGGTCTTGGACTTTGGCTTTACCTGTGTCTTTGTCTTGGTATTCCTGCAAAAGGAATGCCGTATTGACAATCTCTGCCCCTAACTTAAATTTTGAATACAATGGAACATTTGAGAAAAGTATTAGGTCAACCGAAAAGAAAATTCACATCTTGGGAGAAGGTTTATATTGGTTTTATGACAATCGTTCTATCGTGCAAAATAGTATTATATATTTTTTGCAGATTACAGAATGAGCTAAAAGACTAACGAGAGATTACCATATCCAGATGAATTCTTATCTCTAAGATATGCGATAAAAACAGGTTTCCGACTTCAGTCAAAATATGGTCTTCTATGCTGGTCATTACATTGTATTTGTCGCAAAATTATAAATTATTTGCGACAACATTATGCTTTATGCAAAACAAAAGAGGGTACTTAACATTACCCTTCCAACGAGCTTAATAGCCATTTACCTCCCTAATTCTGCGTAAACAATGCGTAAACAAACGGTTTCAGTTAGGGGCATTTAATGAGTTTCATAGGGGATAGCAAAACCTATAACCATCTGATATACAATTAAAATCAGCTAAACAGGCTATCACAAAATATCATTTTATCGTTCTCATAATCTGGAGGTCCCAGGTTCAAGCCCTGGATGGCCCACTGAAGAAAAGCAGTTACAGATGTTGTAACTGCTTTTTTCATACCTTCTGCTAACCCATGCAAGCACCGATTGAATTTTGTTTTGTGTTTCGCCTGTTGGTTGACGCTCGGCGCTATACAGAGCCCCGGCGGCAGGGCAATGGTGTATCACCGCTGCCATGCTGCACAGTGAAATCCTGACGGCCGACCGGGGAACTTGGAAGAGGGCTGGCCGATGGAATACTAAGGCAGGAGCACTCTTGCCTCGTTGCAAGCCCCGGGTCGTCCATTCCCTTATGTAATGTGGCAGACGCCGGGCTTTGGCGAGACCTGGCATAGAACATGATGGATGGGGGAGTTTACGGCAAACGCCCCCATCCTTAAAAGATCTATTGCGTGCAGACCGGTCAAGCCTGCATGTGCTTCGCCAGGCGTGCCCGATGCCGGCGGCGTGGCCGCCGGGCGTGCGCCATTGCGGGTGGGCTACAGGGCCAGCGTGGTTGGCTTGCCTTTCTTCAGCCTGACGTTTTTCACGTGCTTCCCGTAGATGGTGACAGACACTTTCTGCGTGTCATCCGCCCGGAGCGTGACGGTAGTCTTGTTGCCGTCCCATCTGAGTTCCTCCATTATTATGCCGCCACGCAGGGCCATGCCCTTTATGCTGCCCCGACGCCACGACGAGGGCTTGGCCGGGAAGATGTCGATGCGGCCCGGCTCGCTGTAGCACAGCATCTTCATCACGAGAGAGGGGTAGCCGCCCGATATGACGCAGTTGAATATGTTGTGCGGGTCGTGGGTTGAGAACATGTTGTCGAGGAAATAGTTGTCTCCAAGCCATCCCAGCATCTCCTCGCAGCGGTCGGCCTGTCCGAGGGCGGCGGCGGCGAAGGCCAGCTGGCAGATGCCGAACGCCATGACCCCGGTGTTCTCCTTGCGGCGGAAGTCCATGCGTCGGTCGATGGCCTTGAGCGCGCCCTGCCTCAACTCGCGCGTCTGCATGATCTCCGGGTCGTGCATGTCGTAGAGCCCTATCAGGTGTGAGGCGTGGCGGTGCTCATGGTTGTCTTCCATGTCGGCCCAGAGCCATTCGCGAAACTCCCCGTCGGCGTTGTTGCCGTAGGCCGGCATCTTGTCGAGCATGGCCTGCCATGCCGGTATCCGATCGCTGTTTGCGCCGAGCGTCCGGCTGGCCTCTATGACGGCCCTCAGCAGGGCCTTGATGGCAGCGATGTCCATCGTGGCATTGATGCATGCCTGCATCTTGTAGTTCTTAGGGTGGTTCTCCGGCGAGTACGACGGGTTGACGATGTACTTGCTGTCGGCCCCCTCCGTGAGGAAGTCTTCGAAGAACGCCACCGACTCTTCCATGAACGGCAGCGCGCGCCGCCGCAGGAACTCACGGTTGCGGGTGTATAGGTAATAGTCCCAGTAGAACATTGAGTACCACGGCGCTCCTGCCACCCAGAAGGTCATGGGCCATGTCTTGTCGAACTGGCAGTCGAGGCCGTGGGTGTAGAAGTGTGATGGTATGTGGATGCCTCGGCAGTTGAACAGCACGCGGGCGTTGGTGCGGAAGTCGTCCATGTGGGCCTCAAGCTGGTTGAAGAGCGAGAGCATCAGCTCCGGCGTGTTGGCCTGCAGCATGTGGGATATGGCCACGGGCAGGTTGCCGTTGGCGGCGAAGTCGCCCGCCCAGTTGGGCGTCATCTTTGCTCCCCAGATGCCTTGCAGGCAGGGGGCGTGCAGCCCTGTGGCAGAGAGCACGTTGTAGCGTGCCGCGTTGAACAGCCGCTCTATGAGGGCGAGGCTGCGTCCTCCCTTGGCCAGCAGTTGCTCGCTGCTGAGGCTGCGGTCTGCGGCCGGCACGCCAAGGTCTATCTTGACTCGGTCGTAAAGGGGCTGGTGCCTGGCCACGTGCCTTTCGAGCAGGAGGCCGTAGCCGCCGAGCGAGTCGAGCGACGCCGCCATGGCTTTGTGGGCCGGCTTTGAGAAATCGCGGGTCGGTTCCACGCGCGCAAGGAGCAGCACCTCGGTGGCACCCGTTATTTCCAAGCCGCCGGCGCCGGGGCGCACGCTGCCGTCGCACCCGGCTATGCGCACGGCGGCCTCGTAGCCCTCGTAGCCTTTCTGACCGCTGACGGGGTGCACGGTCTGCGTGTCATATTTGGCGCGGTAGTATAGCAGCCGGCCGCCCTGGCCCGCGAGCGACGTCTCTATGCGGTCGTTGTCGTTCATCTTGAACTTCTTTCGCCGTCCGGGGTCGCTGGCCGTGATGCGCTCGAGCGACAGGCGGGTGTCGAGTTTGCCCGAGAGGGCCCGCAGGCGCATCACCACCACGTTGTCGGCGCGCGAGACAAACGTCTCGCGTACATAGCTGCCGCGGCCGTCCTGCCATTCTATGCGGCAAATGCCCGTGCGGAAATCCACGCTCCGCCTGTAGTTGCGCGTGGGCGACACCGAGTCGGTCGAGATGGCGAGGCGGCACGCCGGGACAAAGAGGTCGCTGTTGTGCTTGCCCACATAGCCCTCTTCTGTGGCAATGTCGACAAGCAGCTGCGAGGCCTTCCCAAACCTGCCGCCCAGCATCATCTGCCGTATCTCGTCGAGGTGCTTGCCCAGCGACGGTGGCATCATGATTGGGTTGATGGGCAGGAAGAGCAGCGAGTGGTTGAGCACCACATGCTCCCGGTACGGGTTGCCCTCGACCATGGCTCCCATGATGCCGTTGTCCGTTACGAGCGACTCCTCCCAGCGCCCGGCAGGCCGCTGGGACCAGAACGACGTGGGCGACTGTGCGTGTGACAATAAAGGAAAGAGTGAAGATTGTAAAGCGATGAGTGTTGATATGAGTAACCGTTGCATTGTTATTTGAATTTGATGTAGTCTATGTCCATTAAGTTGTCGGGGTGAGAGCCGAAGAAGCGCAGCACCACGTTGTGCGTGCCTTTTATCTTCGCCACGGGAATCTCTGTCTCGCGCCACTCGCTGCCGGTGCATGGCAGCTTGCACGAGGCCACTGCCGCCCCGGAGTTGTCGTCGAGGGCCACCACCAGTTCGGAGCCCTCGTATTTGCTGTTGACGCGTATCGCCACGGCCGACGTGCCACCCTTGCCGAAGTCGACGTTGGCGAAGAGTATGTAGTCGAAGTTATTGCACGAGGTTATGATGCCGTCCTTCACCTCCGTTCCGGCCAGGCGGTCGGCCTTGTCGCTCTCGCCCGTCTCGGCCAACAGCTCCGCCATTATCCTGTAGGCCACGGCGGATATGTTGGCGTTGTACGGGTCGGGGTTGCCCCCGGCGTCGTAAGAGTTTTCCGATCCGTCGAAGGTCAGCGGATACTCCTTGTTGCCCAGCAGCTCCACCTGCTTCTTTATCCTGTCGGCGGCCCGCTTCATGTTGGGCCACAGCATGAGGAAACTCTCGCGGTCGCCCGTGGTGCCGTTCACCTTCAGTTCGTCGAAGTCGTTGAAAGCATACCGTAGCACCTTGTCGTAGGCCATGTCGGCCGTGTGCTGGTGGAACTCGGGTATCTGCCCCGTGGCGGTGTAGCTCTTCTGGTCGGCGCCCTGCGTGTAACGTCCGTAGCCGTCGGCTCCCGGGAATGCGGGCACCTGTGCCGAGGAATTGATGTTGAAGAAAGAAGAAAGTACGGCCAGCACCGCGGCCGCCTTTCTGATGCAGGTTGCTTCCATTGCAGTTGATTATGATTTGGTTTTTGTGCAATGTTAGGCAAAACCCGGCACGCAGGGGTGGAAAATAGCAACAGAAAAGGTGGAAAATGATTACTTTCCACCCTTTTCGCGCTGATTTTCCACATATTGCGTAGGTGTCATGCCTTTAGTCTTCTTGAACACCTTCGCAAAATATTTGGGGTCGTTGAACCCCGTCTGCCACGCAACCTCCTTGACCCTTCTCTCGCCGGCGTCAAAGAGTTGGCAGGCGCGCTCCATCCTCATCCGTTGCAGCAGGGCGGCAGGCGTGGCGCCCAGTGTCTCGCTGCAGCGCTGGAACAGCATGTTGCGCGTCATGTTCATACTCGAGGCTATGCTGTCGATGTCGGCGTTGGCGTCGGCGATGACAGAGTTGAGCACGCTGTTCAACCGGGCCACGAACGCCGTGTCTGCACCCACGACCTCGGGCTTGCCCGGGGCCACGCCATACCGCTGCGGGGCGGCCTTGGCCTTCTTGCGCCTCTTGCAGGCCAGGGCTGCGCCAAGGGCGGTGGCCACGGCCGCTGCCACGGCTATGGCGCCATGCCATGGCTTGGTGCCCCCGCCATCATCCCTTACCTCGACATACCGGTCGATGGCTTTGACGTCTACCTCCATCATGCCGGGGATGGCGCCCACATACAGCAGGCTGTCTTGGAAGATGCAGCATTGCGACTCGCTGAAGGTCAGATTCTCGCCGAAGTCGGCCGCGCCAAACACATCGAGCCTGTCTTCGCCGAAGGAGTAGCGCATCAGCTTGTCGTCGGTGACCATCCACAGTGAGCTGTCGGGGCCCCATGCCATGTTCAGCGCATAGCTGTCGATGGCGCGCAAGGCCTTTGGCAGCCCGAGGCTCTTGCCGTGGCTTTGGCGCAACATCCCGTGCCCGTTTGTCGACAGGAGAATGGTGCCGTCGGGCAGCTCGGCGGCGCAGATCACGTTTTGCCTCTCGCTCGGCCGGCTGACAACGCCCAGCCCGGGCGTGCATATCCAGAAGCCGCGCGACGTGCAGACGGCTATGTTGCCGTTGCGCAGCAGGCTGAGCGAGTGCACCAGGGCGCTGTCGGCCGCGTGGGCCTTCACCCGGGGCCTCTGCCTGTCGGCAATGTCCAGGGCCCAGAGCCCGTTGTCGCGTGTGCCCACGTAGAGCGTGGTGCCTATACGCAGCAGTGTGAAGACCCGGCTCAGCGGGGCCATGCCTGTCTCCGTGTGGTAGGTTACGCGGCCGTCGGGCGCCACGTGGCACAGGCCCGACGCGCGCAGGCCGGCCCACAGGCCTCCCCGCGGGTCGGCCGCTATGCCATACACGTCGTCGTTGAGCCTGAGCGGCGCCTCGGTGAGCCCGTAGAGCATGCTGTCCTTGCCGCCCGCCACCAGCCGTCCCCGGCTGTCGGTGGCAATGGCTCGCACCGTGGCCCGGAACGGCATGGCGGCCTTGCCGTCCCAGAAGCCCGCATAGCAGAACGGCGATGGCGTGAACGTGAGGTGGTATACGGCATTGTTGAAGTTGAGCCAGACGCCGCCGCGCGAGTCTTCGTAATGCACCCTGATGCGATGGCCCTCGTTAGACGTCTTGCCGAAGGGAATGCGGTAGCAGGCGCCGCGGCGTTCGATGGCAAGCCCGTCGTCGTCGACAGCATAGCGGCAGGTCTAATCCCTGGCGGCAGGCCTGTCGGGCGCAGAGCGGCATTCAGACACCGTGAGGCTCTTGATGTCGAGCGTCATTCGCTTGCCGTCCTCGTTGACGTAGGTCACGTTGCCGTCGGGGGTGGGCCTGAGGTCTTTTACCCTGCCTATGCGCAGTCCGTTGCGGTCTGAGCGTATGCCCTCCGTCTTGCCGTTGCCACAGCGCATCAGCCCGTTCCAGGTGCCTATCCACACCTGCCCGTCGGGCGTCTCGCGGATGCTGTTCACGTGGCTGTGGGTCAAGCCGTCGGCGCTGGTGATGCGCCTGGCGTGCATCCGGTCGCGCGCAACCGACAGGCATGCCTGCATTACGATGATGCAAAATATGATTGATGTCCTTGCAAACATACTTCTTTACGTATTGAAACCGTTGGTGCAGCAAGCCAATGGCTCCGCCATGCCTTCCGTCGGTGGCGTCGGGGTTGGCGCCCGCTGCGGGCGGCCGCCCAAGGCGTTGGCCTGCGGCCTGGGCTTCGCCGCGTGGCGTAAAGTCAGGGCGGGGGGATGTGCTTCCGCTTCATTTTCCTTTTGTACGGGCTGCGGCCAATGCTTTGCCCGCTGTGCTTGCCATTGCATTGTGCCGGTGGCAAAATTACTGATTATTTGTGACAATCCCAATGCATGGCTTAAAAATAATGAGGCATTGTTTGGCATTGTCGTGTTTCATGGCCTGCCATGTGCCTTCATCCTCTTGCGTCAGCTTTGTCTCGGCGTAGTCTGCTACGCCTTTTGCAAAGTCTGCGGCAAGTCAGCATTTGCCCGCGTCCAGCGTGCGCACATAAAGGGCTGGGGCCAGCGCGGCGGCCATGATCACCCATTTCAGCGATATGCCGCCGAGCAGCATCGCCATGGGCACGGCAGGCGTCAGTATGGCTATTGCCAGCAGCGCCGCCCCGTTGCGGCATTGCCGGAAGAGCGCGATGTTGAGAATGCTGACGAGCACGAGGAACGTACCGCAGGCGTTGGCTGTGGTTATGACCGCCGTACGCACCAGTTGCCCGTTTTCGGGCTCGGCCAGGCTGTCGGCCTGCTGTCCCAGCCCCGCGCCGAGCGAGGCCAGGGATGCGAATATGAAATAATGTATGTAGGCAAACGGGAAGGCCACGCCGCGCCTGCCGGCGAGCAGCGAGCCCGTGGGCAGCTTGAAGTAAGTCCACCACATGGCGAACACCGTGGCGAGCGAGCTCACGATGACCGGCAGGGCCGACTCCGCCCATTGGCGCATGTCTTCGTGTACGGTCTTCGCGGCCATGCTGATGATTCCGGCCACGCACTCGCCGAGCACTATGATTACCAGCAGGCCGTAGCGCTCTGCTATGTGGTGCGGGTGTCACGGCGTGCCACCCTTGCGCTCGGCGATGTACGGCACGGCCAGCTCCACCATGGCGGCCACGACGAACACCGCCGTTTGCGTCGCGCCCCCTGAAAACAGAGTGGCAGACCAAAGCGCCTGCGCCAGGGCGGTGCCCACGGCATACCTTATGCAAGTGGCCCGGCCGGCCTCGTGTTGCCGGGCGGCGCGCAGCCATTGCGTCACCATGGCGAGCCTCATTATGACGAAGCTGATGAAAGCCGTGGTGAGGTCGGGGGTGTGCAGGAATATGTCGCCTATGCCGGCAGCCAGGATCATGGCGCCAAGCATCTGTACGGCGGTGGTGATGCGGTAGGGCACGTCGTCGGTGTCGTAGGCCGAGGCAAACCAGCTGAAGTTCATCCATCCGATGAACACACACCAGAAGGCCATCATATAGCGCACCGCCCCTGTGGCATACATGCCTTCGGCAAGCATGTGGTGAAGCCCGCCGGCGGCCTATGCCACGGCCACCACGATGATGAGGTCGAAGAGTAGTTCAAGTGTGGTGGACGTGCGATGCCTTTCGTTGATGTCGCGTCCTTCCATTCTGCGTATGGACATAGTTGTCGAATGTTTGGTTGAGGTAATGAATAGTTCTTTTGCCGTGTAGATACCGCGTCTGCCATGCCTTTGGGCGTCGGCAGGCGCTTGCGGCCGTTCCGCCGTTGCGCGTTGCGGATGCGGCCGTAAAATTACGCAAAATAATCTTGTTGTACAAATTGTTCATCCTATATTTTGCATCATATTGGGATGCTGGATGCGGAATGCGGAATGCGGGAGTGCAGACATTTGCATCGGGAGTGCGGGAGGGCTGGATGCGGAATGCAGGATGCAGGAGTGCAGACATTAGCTTTTGGCTTATGGCCGCAACTATCAGCCCGCACGGCTTTCACCCTTAACACTTCATCCTTCATCCTTAACTATTCCCCCTTCCTTCTCCTATATGTAAGACGTCTTGTTTGCTTTGATTGTATTGTCTGTTTGGTTAACAAATATTAACGGGGGGGGGTAAATATGCCTTATTAATCTATAAATTTGTCAGGACGAGATGTTTTGGCGATGTGTTGGGCTTGTTGCCCGGCGGGTGGCGTTCAGTTGCGCTTCATTCATTGCTTTGGTATGCTGAGTTGCTTGCCCTAAAGCCGTTGTTCCCATTCGGCCATGTCGTTGCAGAGCGTTCAGTCGGGTTTAGTGTTCACTTCATTATCATAATTCATTAAAAAAACAGTGTAGGCAATGATGAAACAAAACATTCCTAGATTCCGCAACACTTTAGTTTAAATTTCTTTATAAGTACCTGAGCAACTTTTTGTTGCTCAGGAT
>ERZ857521.3676-NODE-3676-length-12199-cov-10.156456_pt1 | contig 12199 bp, 6 predicted proteins | sample MGYA00519701_ERZ857521 | MGnify/ENA primary metagenome ERZ857521 (study PRJEB31778, sample SAMEA3449346) | human gut metagenome | biome: human gut; feature: human-associated habitat; material: faeces | place: United Kingdom | collected 2010/2012 ...
TTTATTTTTCAATCTTCCTCCTGTATTGCCGCAGATGCGGCTGTTATTGTAAGCAATACCATTCTATCGTAACGTTTTCCTGATAATCCTCCAACCCTTTCCCATCCAACTGAATCTGCATAATTGAAGTTGACACGTTATCATTTATAACCTGTTTCAATTCCTCCAGTGTCTCCGGTACTTTCTCCAAATAAAATCCTGATTCCAGATTTGGAACTACGCTACGTCCTTCTATCCGGCTTCCATCCTCACAATCCAACATCATATTTACTGTTCCTACATGATATAACCATTTTTTAATAAACCCCTTTAAATTCAGTTTTAAATGTATTTTAACATAATCTGCATTTTCAGGGCACACAATAGTTTCATTAGAAGAACTAATTTGTTCCCCTACCTTTTCCAATTTTTCTATTTCAATCTTCTGTTTTCTTTGTGTTAAAACGCAAACATCATCAGAAATAATTTCCACCTCATAGTTATTTCGAATTGCTTCCCAAGTAAGCGGATTTTCCAAATATGGAATATGATGATCAATTGTCTCATTCGTCAACAATATCTTTTCTGATGCTTTTTCCGAACAAAACCAATCAGCAACTATTCCATCTAGCCACGGAATATATTCATTTCCATTCTGTACGGACGGATACCAAACCATATTCCATTCCGGATATACCGCTCCATAACCATTTCGCCAGGGATATACAGTTACTGTATGCTCTCCAATTGCCTCTAAAATTTCATCTGGAAGTTGATTTTCCTTTACCAATTCTTCTGGTATACTGTTCTCTCCCAAATGCGTATAATGATACATCTTCGCAGCCAAAGTTTCTTTCACATATCCCATTGAACTGCGCAAACTGTGTGCTTCTAAAATTCCTGTACATCCCACTGCCATAATCATAGCTGTTCCGCATACGTAATATATAATTTGATTCTTTCTTACAGCTTTCGCCCTCTGTCCAATTTTCTGAAAAAAAACATTCCAGTCGATCGACAAAATAGTCGCAGAAAACAACATTGCAAACAGCCAGATTCCAACTTTTAATCCGTGTCTTGTTGTTGCATATTTATAAAGGAAAAACATCGAAGCACAGCTTGCAATAATTGCTGCAGAGCTTTTATAATTACTCCACAGATTCCCTATTATCACTAATACATAACACGCAATTAAAATAATTAACCATCTGACTTCGCTTGGCTGCAGTACGCTGTCAAACTGCATAGTCAACATCCAACCAGAAGAAATTTTCAAAATTCCCGCCACATACTCAAATAAGTTTTTTATCGACGGACAATAGACCAAATAGCATACCGGCATAAGTATAATTCCCGGTAAAAACAACCAAATACTTTTCCAGTTTTTTCTAAACAATACATCGAAAATACAGAATAAAATACAAAAAGCGAACCCACTCGTAAAGGTTGAAAACTTTCCAAAAAACATCAACAGCAAAAGCAGATTTGGAATCAATACAATATTTTTTGCACCTTTTGCCCACAATACCACCGCTAATATCATTAAGTACAACAAATAGTTATCTCTGGTCGGTGCATAATATCCCGCCAAATAGCAACACACGGACGCCGTAATTGCCCAAAAATGAATCTTACCCTTTTGATACAATCTATACAGCTGTAACAGCATCCACAAATGAAATAGAAAAATAATCCCCCAAATAACAATACCAAACCAATATTCTATCGTATTTCCAGGTAATTTCATTAAATAAAACAAATATCCCAATGGACCATAGGTAAAATAAATATCTCTTCCGAATTTTAAATCTGTTCCGTTTACAACATTTAAGAAATACCTCCAGGATGGATCAAATCCAGTATTCTCCAATACATAAATGATATCCGGAATCATAAAAACAAATTGTACAACCAGCAAAACTGCTGCGATCCCATCCTTTATCTGTTTTACCCATGCATTTTGCTTACATATTGCAGTCCATTTTTCATTATTCCAGAATATCCATAATCCAAACAGACAAACCGCCAGCATAACAGTAATTAAAAGCCTTTCCAATCTTGAAGCTGACACTGCAAATCCATATGCGTTCAACAATTCCAACGAAGTTTCCGCACCAGAAGCTGTCAAAACAGTATTTTCTCCTACAGTTTTCTTTTCCCTTGCTAATACATATGGTGGAATAGAGCAATCCTTCGCACTGATTTCAAGAATATAACTTTCACCGGCTTTTAATCTTACCCTTAGTGGAATAAATTCCCACTCACCCGCTGTAACAGAAGAAATGGCAATTTCACTATTTGCTTTTATTCTTCCGTCAGAATCTAATACTCGAAAATCAAGTTCTCCGTTTCCGTCTTCTGCAAGGTTAATAAAAACAAACTCTATCCCCTTTAAATAATATTCTCTGGCAATAAATTCCTGAGTAATCGTTTCTTCAGTTGATACCGTCTCAAAAGTTTCTGTAGAAGGTCTTTCTGCTTCATAACCATAACGTAGACCATGATAAATCCACAAATAAAATATTCCGCTAATAAAAATACCACACACAAGAATGGATGTGAAAAGCACCTTATTAAATCTTATATTCGAAATTTTTCTTTGTCGTGTATCAACTTTCTGTTCTTTCATCTTTCCCCCCGCTGTTTATCTGTTCTCCTCAAACAAAATTGCCATCAGCAGCATATCCCGATAAATGCCGTTCTGCAAAAATTCATCCTTCAGGCATGCCTCCTGCACAAATCCGGCGTTTTGGTAGCTTTTGACTGCCCCGACATTATCCGCGAACACGCGCAGCATCAGCTTGTGGAGCTTTAGCACATCCCGCGCGTAATCTGCTGCAAGGCGGGCTGTTTCCGATCCGATTCCTCTGCCCGCAGCGTCCGCTTCTCCGATAAAAATTCCATATTCCGCTTTTTTATTGTCGTGGTCGATGTCCCGGAAATATACGCTGCCTACCGGTCGATCGTTATTTTTTTCACAGATAATAAACTGTACGACATGGCCGGTTTCCACCTGGGTGTGCATCCAATTTTCATGGCTTTCTTTTGTAAAAAGCTTCTGATAGATAAAATTATGCCGGACGCGATCCTGATTCCGCCACGAAACAATCCGGTCCGTGTCCTCCATTGTGATCGGCCGCAGATAAATCTGCTTTCCCTCAATCTTCTGCATCAATCTCTTCTCCCCGAAACATTTCGTTTATGCGCTCTTCCGAAAGGAACTGATAAACCTCAACCCCTTCTCCTGCAGAGCCGATCCGCAGCAGCATTCCGGGTTCTCCCCGTTCCTCCAGATATTCTGTCAGCCAGGACATATCCGTGCCCTCGTCCGCCAGCAGACAGACCTTCTCACTGCTTCTGGCCGCTTCTCCCATGGAAGCATATCCAAACGCTGACAGCTTCTGCTTCGTCAGCGGGCTTTTTACCAGCCAGCCGCCCAACAAATCATAGTTGAACGGTTTATCGCGGTCCAGCATAATCTTCTCCGAATACGCCACCGTCGAATACACATCCTCTAAAAACAGCGTCGAAGCATGTTTTTTGCAATATGCAAACACGTCCTCGTTTGTCTGGTTTACCGTTTCCCTGCGTGTCTGCTCCTGCGCCACACCCTGCCACATGCCCGGAACCCGGAGAATACAAAGCAACAGGATAACACCGCAGACTGCAGCGGTCATGACAGTGTGAATACGTCCGGTGCTGCGCGTGTTGATGCCGGGCGCGGCTGTGCTCGGTGCCGTTCCCCCCAGCCCAGCCGCCAGCAAAATCTGTGCCAGATACAGCGGATGGGTCACGCGATCCACCATCCGTCCCTGCATCAGCAGATAGCTCCACAGCATTCCGCCGACACAAACCACAAAAACCGGCTGCCAGAAATATCTTCGGTTTCCTTTCTGTAAACAGCAGGAACACCATACAAAAACAACTGCCAGCCAGACAAAGTTCCAGGGCAGGTCGCTTTTCGACAACCAGTTTTCATGTACCAGCCGCCAAATTGCTTTTTTTACCTGCGATAGCACCGATTCTTTTGCGTCTGTTTTCTTCGCCTGCACTGCCAGGGAAGAAAGCATCTGCGTGTCGATCTCATCCGCCGCCCCAAAGTTATAGTTTTTGAGCATCTCCTGCAGCGTCCTGGAAACACCCGTCTCTTCATAGGCTTCCCGGTTTTCATCGTATTGCTCAATGAAATCCAGATGGTAATCATATAATATCGTGCGCTCATCGAAAAACTGTCGGAAATCTTTCCAGTTCGGATCGGAATAGGCAAGCACGTCAAGCCCGTAAAAAACACCCATCCCGATTACCAGCGCTGCAAACAGTCCAAGATAATGCCGCAGGCTTTCTTTGGAAAAAATCTGTTTTTCCCTGCCCCAGATGCAAAGACCGCCAGCTCCGGCAAGCGGCAGGCACAAAAGCGCCATCTCCGGACGCAGGCAGAAAGAAAGCCAATAAAGCAAAAGCGCCCAGAAGCGTTCTTTGCCCTTCGCCGTAACAACCCAGAAAATCGCCGCGCCCGCCAGCATCCCTGCCGTGACCGTGTACTGCAGATACACGAGGTGACTGCCCATCGCTGCGAACCAGAACAGAGCCTCTACAAGGAGAAGCACCCCTTTTACGCCCAGCCGCTTGGCAGTAGTATTCCATGCGCTGCATACCGCAGGCTCTGCCAGACGCGTGGCAGACGCTGCACTGCACATCCCTGGTGCAAAAGGCGCGCCATCACGTGCTGCCCGCTCCTCGTCCACCAGCACGGTGCTCCTGTATCCAACCGCCCAGATACTCCCAAACTGGCAGAAAAGCAAAAACGCGCCGAATACCGGGATCGAAAGCCCCCGGTACAACAGCGCAAGCAATGCTCCCAGCGGATACAACAGCTGCATGGTATGTCCGTCCGGCGTACCGGAATATACGCCGGACAGAATATCTTTTATCAGCACATCGTCATTCAAATCATAATAAAAGTCAAAGCGCGCCGCTAAAATCCCCGCCAGGATCAGAGCCATCGCAAGCGACAGTATGCAATTTTCGTGTTTTTTCAAAAACTGCTTACCTGCCATAAAACTTCTTCACCTGATCCGCCACAAATGCTGTCTCTTCCGCCGTCAGACCATAGTACATCGGCAGGCGCAGCAGGCGCTCACTTTCCTTTGTCGTGTAGACATCCTCTCCGTTGAAGCGTCCATATTTGATTCCTGCAGGCGCGGAATGCAGCGGCACATAATGATAAACCGCCAGAATATCCCGTTCCTTCAAATAATTGATCAGCTCCTGGCGTTCGTGTTCGTCCGCCGTCTTGATATAGAACATGTGGGCATTATGGACGCAGCCCTCCGGAACCACCGGCAGCTCAATCTTGCCTGCCTGAGCAAGTGGCGTCAGCAGCTTATAGTACTCATTCCAGCGCGCCAACCGTGCCTCATTGATCTGATCTGCCATTTCCAGCTGTGCATACAGATACGCCACATTTAACTCGCTCGGTAAATAGCTGGAACCGAACTCCTGCCAGCGGTATTTGTCCACCTGACCGCGAAAATATTTGCTTCGGTCAGTACCTTTTTCCCGGATGATCTCTGCACGCTCCACATGCTCTCGATCGCGGATCAGCAATGCGCCGCCCTCTCCCATGCTGTAATTTTTTGTTTCATGGAAGCTGTAGCAGCCATAATCACCGATGCTCCCAAGGGCTTTTCCTTTATAAGAAGCCATCACGCCCTGCGCCGCATCTTCGATCACAAGAAGGTTGTGACGCTTTGCGATATCCATGATCGTATCCATTTCGCAGGCTACTCCGGCGTAGTGCACCGGCACGATGGCCTTCGTCTTTTCGGTGATCGCTGCTTCGATCTGTTTTTCGTCAATATTCATGGTATCCGGACGAATATCCACAAAAACAGGCACGCCGCCCCGCAGCACAAACGCATTTGCCGTGGAAACAAATGTGTAAGACGGCATAATAATTTCATCCCCCGGTTTGATATCCGCCAGAATCGCGGCAAGCTCCGTCGCATGGGTACAGGAAGTCGTCATCAGGCACTTCGCCGTTCCGGTTTTTTCTTCAAACCAGTGACTCGCCTTTTTGGTAAATTCCCCGTCTCCGCAGATCTTCTGATTTTCCACTGCCTGGCGCACATATTCGTATTCCCGTCCCGTAAACGGAGGTACATTGAACCGGATTTTTTCCCGTCCGGTAAAGGGAAGCTTCTTTTCTTCCATGGTTGATTCCTTCTTTCCCAAAAGCGGTTTTGCAGTCCGTTTTTTCGACCGCACTGCGCTGCTTTCATTTTTATTCATAAATCTGATAGGTTCCGTTATCCAGCTTCATTTCATAGGCATTCTGCGCCAGGAACTCCTGCAGCAGCTCCCATTTCTGCGCTTCCTGTGCATCCTCTGTGTCCACCTTTCCGGGACAGAGGATCACCAGCGGCTTTTCTCCCGCCTGGGACAGCGCTTCCAAATCTGTCCGCATCGTCTCTGCCGGGTAAGTATTCATATCCGGCCAGTCATGGGACAGCGCCGAGGGCAGATCGAACAGCCAGCAAAAGCCCGGCACATCGCCAAACGTCAAAAGCCTGCTGTTTTCCTCCAATTCATCCGCATGCTCTGCGTAATAATCCACAACATCCTGCAGCTGCTCTGCATTTGCCCGATTCGTTTTTGCACCGGAAAGCTTTTTGCAGTTTACAACCCGGGTATCCCGCTTTTGTCCCTCGATGCTGTCCCGAAAAACCGCACGCACGCCAAAGCCCGTGCTCTGTATCAGAAAAACAACCGCCACGCACACCAGCATCGCCCGGCACGCAAAGCTATACGGCAGGCGGCGCAGCTTTAACAAAAGCCGGTAGCCCATCCAGAAGGTCACCGGAGCAACCAAAAACAGGTTATTCATATTCGGATATGTTTCGTTGTTGCTTCCGATCGGTGTGATCAAAATGACCAAAAGCACCATCAACGACAACAGCTTATCCCTTCGAAATACCAGCGGATCGGCAAGGGTCCAGATACACAGCCCGATTGCCACATATAAAAGCACCATACACCACTCAAATACGCTCCAGTAAAAGGCGTACTGCAGGTTGAACATGCCGCGTCCCCATAAAAACCGCAGCAGTACCGGAAGCATGCATAGATACAGCACCATCTTGCCTTTTTCGAATTTTCCGGGGAGAAGGAAAAATAAAACCGTACCTAAAAGCGCTGCGATCCCCAAAATCAGCACCCATTTAAACGCTTCTACATAAGCAGATACAACAGAAGCAATCATAGAAAGGGATGAATACGTCTCATCCGTTCCGGAATATCCGGCAAGCCCGACAAGCATCTTCGGATATGCATCAAACCTAAACTGCAGGCTGATCGCAAGAAAACCGACAAGAAATGCCGCCACAAAGCCGATCACACAGGCAGCGACATCTTTCCAGATCTCCGCCACTTTTTTCTTTTTCAAAATGCCATAATAAAATACCGCGATAATCAGCGCACATTCTACGATGTTAGGCAGGCGCGTCAGCACAGAAGCGCCCAGACACACGCCAGCAAACGCCATCCATTTGCGATTCTGCCAGATCAGTCCGCGGTATAAAAGCACCGTTCCGCACAAAAACAGGAAAAACGTCAGGTAATTATACAGGCTCGTCGTCGGAATCCAGCACAGGCTGATTGCCGCGAATTCGCCCAGGAACACGATCCAGGACGGCATTTTGCCTTTCAGGAAAAAATACGCCAAAAGCGCCATGGCGCTGACGAAAAGTCCCGTATAAAAACGCATTCCCACCAGGCTGTCCCCAAAGGGCAGACGCATCAAAAGCGCCCCGAGCACATTTGCAAGATAGGTCGCAACCGTCCACTCCTGCCCCGCATGCGGGAAAAAGCGGTAATTTACCAGACCATAGCAGGTGTCCGTCAGTTCGATTCCCTGTGTAATTTTTAACAGCGGATACAAAAACAGTATCACCGGAAACAAAATTGTTCCCAATCGTTTTGCTTTTTCTTTCACGCTCTCTTTTTTCCTCCAAAAACAACCTTTCCCCGATTTGCAGCAGACCTGCCGCAGCTTTTTCCAATTCTATCGAACACACACAGCCGCAGCCGCTCGATTCCGATACAGACCACAAAAACGATGACGGACTGCATCAAAAGCACAAGAAGCATCCGTCCTGCAGTTACGCCCGTCTCACCCGGAACGATGTTCCAGAAATCCCCAAGTCGTCCGGTCAGGGCATTGACCCACGCAAACCAGCGCGGTGCAATGTCCGTCTGCTGGTGAATCAGATAAACCCCGAATACCGCAGGGCTCCAGAACCGCACCATATCTGCAAAACGCCCTTCTTTTACCTTCAGGACAGCAAACGCGCCAAACAGCCCCACCGCCGCAAGATAGGCAAACAGTGCATTATAGTGAAACGGAACGGACGCATAATAGGTCAGTCCCGTCAGTCGTCCCGCCAAAGGAAGCAGCAAAAGCTCCAGCATAAATGTCCCCAGCGTGCAGCCTGCATACAGCACAATATTTTTGGGGAAGCTGTTCAAACGCGGCATCCCGTATTTTTTCAAATAACCGCCGGTCAGGTACAGCACTGCAAACCATCCGAAGTCATATCCGAAACGATCCAACGCAAACTGCAGCGGACTGAAGGATTTTCCGATGCAGAAAAAGAACAAAAGCGCCGCCAGCAGCTGCTGCATCCGTTTTTGGGAAAGGGTTTCCAGCCCTGCGTTGAAAAATGGAGACAGCAGGCACAGCACCACATAAGCGCTCACGAACCAGTAATGTCCGGACTGCACCGGAAAAATACTGTTCCAGATGTGGTAAGGATTGAGAACCTCCGACCACGAAAGGACACCGACAAGTGCCAGAACCGGAGGAATCAGCACCGTATAAAACAACGTCTGAACCAGCACCTGCGCCACACGCCGGAAGGAAAAGGTACAGGAGGAAAGAAAATATCCGCTGATCAGCACATAAACGTTGACTGCGACAATGCAGACTGATTCTGTCACAAGGGACCAGACCCCGGCGCCCGTCACAGGGCTTCCGACATCCAAAAGCAATCCGCTGTTCGTGTTCCAGTGCAGGATCACAACCATGAACATGGCGATGATCCGAAGCAGCTCAAAATTTGCCTGACGTCCGGGCTTTCCCATGTCTCCTCCTTTCCGGGCGCGCGGTGTGTTCCAAAAGTGCGCAGTGCTGTACTCCCGCCGCGTAAACCGTCTCTCCGGGACTACGTTTTGCTTCCGCATCGTCCTGTTCGTCGCGCATCAGCGTTCCCGTTCGATCTCCCCGTGCTCTACACGGTAAACAATATCGCATTTTTCGATCGTCTGCAAACGATGTGCAATAATAATCAATGTCTTATGACCATGCAGGCTGTTGATGGATTCCATGATCGCAGCCTCTGTATCGTTATCCAGTGCGCTGGTCGCTTCATCCAAAACGAGAACCTCCGGATCTTCAAACAGCGCTCTCGCAATTCCGATTCTCTGACGCTGACCGCCGGAAATCCGGATGCCGCGCTCGCCAATGCCGGTATCCAGCCCTTCGGGAAGACTGCGGACAAACTCATCCAGACGGGCTTTTTTGAGTGCCTCCCAGACCTTTGCATCGTCGATGTCTTCATCCGCGTAACCGAATGCCACATTTTTGCGGATGGTGGAATCAATCATGAAAATCGTCTGGGGAATGTAGCCGATATTTTTCAGCCAGGATTCGTAATGATCCCGAACCTCCACGCCGTCTGCGAGGATATGTCCCTCCTGAATCGACAGCAGCCCCAGCATAATATCCACAATCGTTGTCTTGCCCGCACCGGAGGTCCCCACAATGCCGACAGATTTTCCGGCAGGGATCTCCATATGCGCATGGTCGAAGATCAGCACCTCGGAATTCGGATATTTGTATACAATATCATCCAGTACAATTTTATCCTGTAGGGGCAGCTTATCCACTGGCTTGCTTCTCCGATAGGCAGCTTCGTCGTAAACCACGTTTTTGTCGTGGATTTCCTCCTGCAGATTGTCGGACACGCCCATAAAAAAGGGCTCGAAATAGGAAATCTGTGTCAGATAGTTGTTGATCCGGTTTGCAGAAGGCAGAAGCCGCATGGCAGCCACGCCGAATGCACCCAGCTGGCTCACCATACTGGTGACATCCTCGCCGGACAGGATCATGAAAATCAGGTACAGGATCAGTCCCGCCATGCAGACCGTCTCAATCAGCAGACGAGGCGTCGCGTTAAAAATATTGTATTTCTGCACTGCGCTCACATAGCCGTGACCGCATTTACCGTATTCCCGGATGAAATAATTTTCTTTATTGGCAATTTTGATTTCCTTGATGCCCATAACGGATTCTTCAATCCATTTGTACAGACCGCTGTAATAATCCTGGTTCTCGATGCCCGCCTGACGCATGATCGGCTTTAAAAACTGCTTGATCACAAGCAGCGTCACGATCAGAAGCGCCGCTACCGTCAGGATCATCTGCGGAGCCATCGCGGTCAGCGTAACCGCCAGCAGGACGAAAATAATCATTTCACTCATCAGCTGCAGCAGCGCGAGGATCAGACCGTACATGTTATTGACATCAGACGTGATCATACGCTGGATGACAGAGGTATCCGCATTCAGATAATATTCATAGGGGCGCTTCATGAAATTGATCATCATGCGCTGAGAGGTCTCAAACTGGTTCGTGTATACAAAGCGCAGCTGCACCACATTCTGAAAATACAGAAAAACGTTTTTTAACACAAAGCCCAGAATAATCAGCACCAGAATCAGCGTCGTGAAATATCCCGGTTTCTGAAAGCCTGTCCATCGGTAAATCTGCGCCAGGACGCTGTCGCCCTCCACGCAGCTCGGGTCCATAATCATCTGAATCGCCGGTACCACAAGACCGATGCTGACGGTTTCCAGAACCGCACCGATCACCATCATAAACAGAATCTGAACCATTTTCAGCTTCTGCTTCCGGTTCATCAGAACCATCATTTTACGGTAAATTTTTTTCATGAAAGCGTTCCTTTCGTTCCTGCAGCCCTATTCCAAAACTGCTTCTTAAAAAATCTGCTCATTAAAGCGGTGTTTTTGAGGATCTTCGTACAGATCCATAAAGTCATCCCCCAGAAAAACCTTTTCCTTTGCAAAATGAATCGAATCCGGCACGGTATACACGGAAACTACCTGGTCGAATTCCAGTCCCTCGATGAAATTCAGGATTTCCATCGGGAACTTTCCATCCAGCACAATATCGTCCGGGAACAGCTTATGATAGTCTAAAACATCTCTGGGATGCGGTTTTAAAATCACCTGCGCATCCTTTCCGTATTTTGCAACAATATCCCGGAAAATCTGCTCGCGCACCGGCAGCTCGCATAATGGCTCCGTCAGCACCAGCACCTTGTGCTCATGATGCGCGCCGGTCGTAAGCTGCGTCATCAGCGTATCCAGATCCTCCATAAAAATCCGCAGAATCGTATTTTTGTCGTCCTGCGTCAGCCTGCGCACCATCGCTTCCCGCGGCTGTTCGATATATTTGGAGCAGGGATATTTCAGGATTGACGTATTGTTGACCTCCATATCCACGCAATATTTACTGTATCCGTTCTGGATAAAAATCAGGTTATGCGCCGCAAGAAAGGCTTTCAGTCCGAAATGCCCTCGGTTGTCATAGCGCGCGGTATCGTAATAGCAGATACAATCCAGGCCGTCCTCCACCGCATGATAGTGGATTTTCTTATAATTCAGATAATATCCGATCGGATCGGAATCGCAGAACACATAGATGTCCTGATACTTTTTAAAATCCACCGGCACATAGGGCTGCTGCAGCTTTCCGTATAATTTCGTAAAAATCATTCTGGAAAACAGGTTAAACACCAGATTTCCATGATCCTCATGATAGCGTGCCAGCTGCGGGAACGCATGCTCTTCCTTTTCCTCGAACATAAAAACAGCTTCAAACAGGCCGCTTTTTTCTGCACGCTCCTTCAGGCTGCCAAAGTCGTTCGACATCGTGCTCAGCACCAGATCCGCCTTTCCGCGCATTGCCCTTGGAAGCGTCAGCTCCTTTAAACAGGCAACATATACATGATAATAAGTATGGCAGACATAAATCCGCTCTTTTGGCTTTCTCTTTTTCATTTTCGTTTTTTCTCCGGCAATTTCTGGTAAACCTGATGAAATCATCCCAGTTAAACCAGTTGACTCCATTGCATAGTCG
>ERZ857521.3681-NODE-3681-length-12176-cov-2.912796_pt1 | contig 12176 bp, 14 predicted proteins | sample MGYA00519701_ERZ857521 | MGnify/ENA primary metagenome ERZ857521 (study PRJEB31778, sample SAMEA3449346) | human gut metagenome | biome: human gut; feature: human-associated habitat; material: faeces | place: United Kingdom | collected 2010/2012 ...
CTACGCCTACGACCTGCCCTGGCTGCAGATCATCAACTCCAACAACATCGCAATATCCGTCATGCAGGGCCTCTCCGGCAGCTTCGGCGTGATTTTGAGCGTGCCGGCCACAGTGGCCATCGCCACGGTGCTGTACACCCTGCCGGCCCGGGTCCGGCGGGAAATCCCGGAGCAGGCATGAGCCGCCCGCAGGCAGATCCGGTCATAGCAAAGGCCCCGGAGGGGATGGAAGCTCCATCCCCTCCGGGGCCTGCTCATGCACTGTGAGCGGACCTATGTCCGGGTCAGCCCGCCGCCGGGGCCACCCGGGCCGTGTAGGGCTGATTGGGATCCAAAATCCCATCCTGGCCCAGCAGCTCCCGCAGGCCGGTGTCAAAGGGCCGGTCCTGGTCCAGATTGACGGCCGCCGCCACCGCCGCCCGGGCCTGGAGGGCGGCGTTCCGGTCCACTGTCAGGTACAGGCTGCCCTCCTCCGCCGCGGCGGTCCCCTGGGCGGTGTGGTCCACGCTGACAATGGGGGTCCCGGCGGGGTCCCGGCCGGCGGCCTCCAGGGCGTCGATCACCCTCAGGGCCATCTCATCACTGTCACAGATGACGCAGTCGTAGTCCACCCGCTCCGCCAGCAGCGCCGTCATATCCCGGCAGGCCTCCTCCCGGCTGGGGCCGCAGACCTGATCCCCTGCCGCGGCGATGGGGAAAAAGCCGTCGTCCAGCAGCGTCTGAACGGCGCTGTCGGACCGGGCGTCCGTGCCCTCCCCCTGAAACAGCAGGCAGCGGACCTCGGTCCCGTGGTCCGTCTCCCAGAAATAGTCCGCCAGGGCCTGTCCCTGAAGGACGCCGCTCCCGGCCTCATCGGCTCCCACCAGCACCAGCCGTTCATCCAGGATGGATGCCGCCGGCGCCTGGCCCATCAGGACCACGCCGGCGTCCCCCACGATGCCGGCCAGCTTCTCCGACGCCTCGCTGTCTGCCAGCTCCACCAGCAGCGTCCCGATCCCGTCCGCCAGGGCCTGGTGGACCTGGCGGAGCTGGGTCTCCGGGTCGCCGCCGGCGTCATAGCACCGCACCTGATAGCCCCGTGCCTCGGCCTCCGCCTGGATGGCCGTTTTCAGCTCCGCTGTCGAGGCGTCCTCCCGGGGCAGCAGCAGCCCCAGCACCTGGGGCTCCCGCGCCCCCCGGAGCTCTCCCGCCCGGGTCTCCGGGGCGGTGTCTCCGCCGCAGCCAGTACACAGGGCGGCCAGCACCGCCAGCGGCAGGACGGCGGCAGCCGGTCTTTTCCAGTCATATCTCATGGCATCTCCTCCCCTTCCTCCGTCTGCCGTTAGGATGCTGGTTTGGGGATGCAATTATACCTGGGATTTAGGTGAGGGCCGCCTTCAGCTGCTCCCACCACTCCACGGCCTTGAATTTCAGCACATAGCCGCTGTCCTCCTCGGTCATCAGGCTGACCTGGTCCTCTGTGAGGCCGGCGGCCAGAGCCGTCTCCGGCACATCCGCAGAGGCGGCGGTGCACAGGGGCGGGAACACCACGCACCACCAGTTCTGCCCCGCCCCCGCGCCGATGAGGATCCGCAGCGCCAGATACTCTCCGGCGGGCAGGAAGAAACCGTCGTAGTCCTTGGTGGGGAACGAGGTATCCTCCAGCTCCGCCGCCACATCATAGGAATAGCCGTTGGCCCGGACCGTCTCCTCCCCGATGGTCTCCAGCTCCGGCAGGCTCTCCCGCAGGAGCGATTCCGCCTCCTGCCGGTCCGCGGACTGCTCCAAAATCTCCGTGGCCCGCTCCAGCACGGCGTCCCGGACCAGGAGCTTCAGGGCCTGGTCCTCCTCCGTCATGGGGAAGCCATAGCCCCTGGGGTGCATGGTCCAGGGCTTCTCCTGCGTCCACCGGCTCCCCCGGACGTCCCACTTCAAGACATAGTTCTCCAGCAGATCCCGGTCCTCCTCCCCTAGGTCGGTGAGGCCGGTCTTGAGATAGCGGAACACGTCGTCATAGACATATCCCCCCGCCACCGTGTCCAGCGCCCCGGTCACCAGAGCCAGGATGGGCTTATCCAGGATCTCACTCATAGAGGAGGAGAACACCGGCACCCCGTACCGGGCGAACACCGACTCCACCAAATCCTGATAGGTCCTGTAGGACCGGGCTACCACCCCGATGTCCCGGAAGCGGAGCCCCTCCCGCCGCACCAGCTCCAGGATGCGGGCCGCAGTCCACTCCACCTCTCCCCGGGGCGTCCGGGCGGCAAAGAGCTCCACTGCCCCCTCCGGCTCCCGCTCCAGGCCGGGAGCGTGGGCGAACAGGGCCTTTTCCAGGAAGTCCAGATCCGCCGCCCGTCCTCCTCCCTCCGCCGCCAAGTGCTCCACCTGGCTGGGGACGCGGCGCTCCCGGGCCGCCCGCAGCAGCTGGGCGGCCGTTCGGCGGGCGGGGGAGAAGATGCCGGTCCCCCCCTCATCCTCCTCCAGATGGTCACAGGTGAGGGTGACCGTCACCGAATGGGCCTGCTCCAGCAGGCGGGAGAGCACCTCTATCTGCTGGGGAGTAAAGTCGGTAAAACCGTCCAGCCACAGGTCCCTCCCCGCTGCCCAGGGGCAGTCCTTCAGCTTCTCCGCCGTCCGGGTCAGCCGGTCCCTGGGGTCCAGGGCCACCTGGGCAGTGAGGGCATCGTAAGCCCCGCAGATCAGGGACAGGTCCCGCAGCTTCTCTCCCTCCGGTCCCTCCGCCTCACAGCCCGCCCGCTCCAAGTCTGCCGGGGAGACCCGGCAGCTCTTCAGCTCGTCTACAGTGGCGATCAGGCTGCGGAGGAAAGAGGCCCGCCCCGCTGAGCGGGCGCACACGGTGAGCTGGGCCGCCACCGACTTCACTGCCCGGTGCATCAGCAGCAGGCGGCCGCCTGCGTCCAGCTCCGCTTCTCCCAGCCCTCCGGCCGCCAGAAAGACCCGGTTGGCCAGGCGGCTGAAGGAGAGCACCTCCGCATACAGGGATACTCCGTTCCCCCCCACCTTGCACAGCGCCCTCTCTGCCTCGTGGGAGTTCTGCTCCGGCACCAGCAGGACCTGGGGGCGCTCCGCCCCCGCCCCGCACATGCGGCGGTAGACGGCGGTAGTCTTCCCCGATCCCGCCCGGCCCAGTATCAGTTTCAGCACGGTCCTCGCCCCTCTCCAGCCTGTTTTTCAGCTATACGCATTGTAGCACAAAGCCCCCCGGAGAGAAAGTAATTTCTCTTCGGGGGCCCGCTTGTCCCTCCCGTCCGCCGGACAGCTGGGTCTCATTTCAGTCCCTTCCGCTCCAGCAGTTGGATCAGGCTGCTGTTGACCAGCTTTTGGGCCAGCAGTTCCCGGAACTGGACGGTCTTTTCCTTCCGTTGTCCTCTCAGCTCCTCCAGACGCTGGGAGATGGACTGCTGCTCCTCCTCCAGTCCACAGGCCAGGTCCTCAAAGGCCGCCAGCCGCTCCAGCGCCGCCTCCAGGCGCTCCGTGGGGCAGAGGACCCGCCCCCCTTCCCGCAGGGTGTACCGCTCCATATTCTTCTCCTCCTTATTCATGGACTTCCGCCCCTTCTTCTTTCTCCCAAGCGCAGGGAAATTTACATGTATATGAAACGCTCCAAAGCATCCAGAGATCGAACTCATTTTTTCTGCGTATGAACAGCGGCCAGCCTCAAATCATGGAACAAAAATGGCCATTTTCCTGAAATGTTAACATACGTTGCTTGCGGCAACGGGCCGCTCTCTATATAATTATGGCACAGAACAGATGGAAGGAGACCATCCCAAATGCTCAACGAAAACATAAAAGCGATCCGAACATCAAAAGGACTTTCCCAGCAGGAGCTTGCTGTCAAGCTGAACGTGGTGCGGCAGACGATCTCAAAATGGGAACAAGGAATATCTGTCCCCGACTCTGACCTGCTGATCTCTCTGTCGGAAGCCCTTGAGACCCCCGTGAGCACCTTGCTGGGAGAAACTGTCATGGCGTCGGACGTTGATACCCTGAAAGCCATCTCCGCAAAACTGGAGGTGATAAACCTGCAGCTTGCGCAGAGAAAAACCACAAGGAGGCGTATCCTGCATTGGCTCCTCCTCTCATTGTGCGCGGTCACAGCGGCCATCTTCGCCTTCTTGTCGGCCCTGAACAGCCCTTACTTAGGCTGGGATTACAGCGATCCCGAGACCGCTGTAATCGGGGTGGCCCTTCACGGGTTGGAATGGCTGTTCGTCAGAGCGGCCCCCATCATCCTGATCGCCGCGATCGTCGGGATCTTCTTGACACGGAAAAAGGGATAGCTCCCCATTGGGTCAGACTCACTCCGCTCCGGGAGGACAAGGGGGATCATGGAAATGGAAAAGCCCGGGCCGCAGCTGCGGCCCGGGCTCTGCGATCAGTCGGGACTGATGGTATAGTTGGGAGCTTCCTTGGTGATATAGATGTCGTGGGGGTGGGACTCCCGCAGGCCGGCGGCAGTGATCTGCATGAACTGGGCGTTCTGCTGGAGCTCCGCGATGCTGTGGCAGCCGGTGTAGCCCATGCCGGCCCGCAGGCCGCCCATCAGCTGATAGATGGTGTCGCTGGTGGAGCCCTTATAGGGGACGCGCCCCTCCACGCCCTCGGGCACCAGCTTCTTGTTGGACTCCTGGAAGTAGCGGTCCTTGGAGCCGTGATTCATGGCGGCCAGGGAGCCCATGCCGCGGTAGGTCTTGAACTGGCGGCCCTGATAGATCTCGGTATCGCCGGGGGACTCCTCACACCCCGCCAGCAGAGAACCGATCATGACCACACTGCCGCCAGCGGCGATGGCCTTTACGATATCGCCAGAGAACTTCACGCCGCCGTCAGCAATGATGGGCACACCATACTGGGCGGCCACGCAGGCGGCGTCATAGATGGCGGTGATCTGAGGCACGCCGATGCCGGCCACCACGCGGGTGGTGCAGATGGAGCCGGGGCCGATGCCCACTTTCACACAGTCGGCGCCTGCCTCGATGAGGGCGCGGGTGCCCTCGGCGGTGGCCACGTTGCCAGCGATCAGCTGGACCTCCGGGTAGAGGGCCTTGATGCGCTTGACGGTCTCCAGCACGTTCTGGGTGTGCCCGTGGGCAGAGTCCAGGTTCAGCACATCCACACCGGCCTCCACCAGAGCGGATACCCGGTCCAGCACGTCGGCGGTGGCGCCGATGGCGGCACCCACCAGCAGGCGGCCCTTCTCGTCACGGGCGGAGTTGGGGTACACCTCCGCCTTCTCGATGTCCTTGATGGTAATCAGGCCCTTGAGGCGGAAATCCTTGTCCACCAGGGGCAGCTTCTCGATTTTGTGGCGGCGCAGGATCTCCTTAGCCTCCTCCAAGGTGATGCCCTCGGGGGCGGTGACCAGGTTCTCCTTGGTCATCACGTTGTCGATGAGCTGGTTCATGTCCGTCTCAAACTTCATATCCCGGTTGGTAATGATACCGATGAGCCGGCCGTTGTCACAGATGGGCACGCCGGAGATGCGGTACTTGGCCATCAGCTCGTCGGCCTCCGCCAGGGTGTGGCCCGGAGCCAGCCAGAAGGGGTTGGTGATGACGCCGTTCTCGCTGCGCTTGACCATATCCACCTGCTCCGCCTGCTGGCTGATAGACATGTTCTTGTGGATGACGCCGATGCCGCCCTCCCGGGCGATGGCGATGGCCATGCGATACTCGGTGACGGTATCCATAGCGGAACTGATAAGCGGGATATTCAGCCGGATTTTCTTTGTCAGGTTGGTGTGCAGATCCACATCAGCGGGCAGCACATCGCTGGCGGCGGGGATCAGCAGCACGTCGTCAAAGGTAAGCCCCTGCTTGACAAACTTCTGGGAAGCGTCCTGGTTGACCATAGTTCACAGCTCCTTTTCTCTCCAATAGCAAGGAATGATGTTGGGATTTGAGGATCATATTTTTTCTATTGTACCCCCCGCCTCGCGGGCTTGTCAATGAATCTCTTCTCCAAATTTCGCGGCCGCTTCAAAGTGAGTTTTGCCCGCCTCGTCTACACCCTTCACAAAGTGCTGCCCCCCCTGTTCTCCCACCTCCAGAGTCAGCACATCACCTGCCCGGCTCTCTGCGGTGTATCCAATCTGGAGCTCGCTCAGAAAGCGGCTGCGGGGCAGGCCCTCCAGCCGCAGGGCATCGCATACGAAGTCGGCGTAGCGGGTGTTGTTCACATGGCCGTTGATGTCGGTATCGCTGTACCCCATCCTCCGCCGGTCCCGCTCCTCCATCTCTCCAGGCATGCGCAGCTTGGAGAGGGTCAGCTGCTTGCACAGCCCGCCGCCCTCGGTCCCCTCCAGCTCCCGCATCTGGGACAGGCGGAGCAGCTTCCGGTCCTCCACACCAGCCAGCACCCAGGCGGACACCGCCTCGCCCACTGGGACGCCGCCCGCCAGCAGGTCAAAATCGCGGTACATCAGCGCCGTCTTACTGCCCCGGTGCCAGGTGCGCACCGTCACCTTCTCCTCCCACCGCAGGGGGCGGTCCAGGCGGAACCAGATCCGGGCCAGCATCCAGAAAGCGTGGTACTCCAGGGTCTTCTCCCGCCCGAAGCCCCCGTCCTCCGCGGCCAGGGTGGCCGCCTCCTGGAGATAGCCCAGCACGGCGGAGGGCCGGCACCGGCCCCAGCCGTCCACATCCCGGCTGTCCACCGTCATCTCATATTCAAAAAACTGTCCCATGCCGTTTCACTTCTTTCCCCGGATCAATATGGTGTTTTTACAGCAGATGTCGTCGATGTCGTCCGCCGTAGCGGCCGGGATGCGCATCTGGGCGCCGCACTGGGCGCAGATGAGGTCGATGGAGCTGTAATTCACCTTCAGCTTCCATTCCCTGGAGCCGCAGGCGCAGGAGACACCTCCCCGGGCCGCGATGTCCTTCACCTCGGAGAGCACCTCGTGCATGACGATCTCGTCCAGGAACGCGGCTTTCTCCTCGGCCGCCTGCTCCTCCTTCAGCTTATCGGCCGCCCGCTCCAGCCGGGCCGTAGCGGCAAAGACAGGGCCCTCCTCCCCCACGTAGCAGCAGTCCAGGCCGGAGGCCGCGCAGGAGAAGGCCAGGGCCTTCTGGTGCAGGAAGGCGTGGGTGGAGCAGCTCACCCGGTGTTCCCGGCCGCAGAACAGGCAGGGCACCTCCAGGTCCACATGGTCGTCCACAAATTCCACCCGCAGCTCCGATCTGCCGCAGGGGCATTTGATATGGGCCGTGGCGGCAGCCAGGGAAAACAGGTCCCGCTCCACAATGACCGACTGACGGCAGGCGGGGCAGATATAAGCCAGGGTACGCTTTGGCTCTTCAACCGACATAACGAATTTCCTTTCTGTGGCAGTCCAGCCTCCGCCCCCGATGGGCCTCGCCGGACGCAGGATCTCTGATTTTTTATTATATCAATTTTTTCCTCTTTTTCAACTCCGTCAATTTCACTACACACTGGACAAAGCAGAAAAATATCATAAAAAAACAGAAATTTTATTCTTCCATGTCTTTCTGATATTCTAATATATCCCCTGGCTGACAATCCAGTGCTTTGCAAATGGAATTCAGTGTAGAAAAGCGGATAGCACTTACTTTACCTGTTTTGATTTTAGATAAGTTGACATTTGCGATGCCGACCTTTTCAGATAGTTCGTTTAGGCTTATTTTTCTATCTGCCATCATTCTATCAAGCCTTAAAATTATTGCCATATCATATCTCCTTTACAGCGTTTCATCCACCTCTTGCTGCAACTCACATCCATAGTCAAAAATAAGGGAGATACAAAACAGAACGAGGGCAAACAAACCACTCATGAAGAATTGTGAAAATGCCATTTTAAAGACAGAGAATGCAGAAAAAACAGCAAACACCAGGACATACAATGCTATTTTCCGTATCTGACTGGCTGTTTCAGCTGTAAAAGGAGAATTTCCTTTGCCGATACATCCAAACAATCTTTTGGCGTTATACAGGGCTAAAAAGATACAGATGAGCATTCCAAGACAGCAAATGAAAAAGAATGCGCATTGTCCAAAGCTAAGAGTTTGCCCTCCTTTAACAGCAGTTTCCCACGCCTGGCGGAACATTTCCGGCAAAAAAAGCCGGGCACAAACGATAACCACGATCCCTGCAAATAACGATACACTTAATACGCCGAAAACAATGCAGACGATGTTAAGAAGTATGGAGATAAAATGAGCATATCTTTTCAACGCTTTTTCTTTCATAAATAAAGGCTCCTTTCATTTCTTAACACACAGTATATCACTCAACATATTTTTGTCAATTATTTTTTAATGATAAACATAAAATAATTATCTTTTATCGTTTCAGATAAAGTAAAAAGGCTTTCAGGTCCCCCGCTTAATATCGCTGTGGCCAGAAGGGCGCCTCGGATCGAGTCAGCTCTCTTCCGTGCCCCAGCCCCGAACAAAATCGGAATTCTCCCTTGATGGCGGGTGAAAAATATCGTATGATGGAGAAAACGGGCCCTGTCCGGTCCGATCTTACTCTCTTCCGGCCGCTCCTCTACCGGTCCGGGAGGGCCAGGAGGCGATCCCATGTCTGTTGTCTATCTCCATGGCTTGGGCCAAACCCCGGCCAGCTGGGAGGCGGTGCTCCGCGTGCTGGGGCAGGAGTCAGGCGGCCTCTGTCCCGATCTCTTCGGTCTGATTCGGGGAAAGGAGGTCTGTTATGAAAATCTCTATCAGGCCTTCTCACGGTACTGCGGCGCCCTTCCCGCCCCCCTCACCCTGTGCGGTCTGTCCCTGGGCGGGGTCCTGGCTCTGCAATACGGGATCGAGCATTCGGACCGGGTTGGGGCCCTGGTCCTGATCGGCACCCAGTTCGTCATGCCCAAGGGCCTGCTCCGGCTCCAAAACGCCATGTTCCGCCTGATGCCCGGGTCCATGTTTTCCGCCAGCGGGCTGAGCAAGGCGGATACGATGCGCCTGTCCCGCTCCATGATGGCCCTGGACTTCCGAGGCTGCCTGGCCCGGCTCCGCTGTCCTGTCCTGGCGGTCTGCGGCACGGGGGACCATGCCAACCAGAAAGCCGCCCGGCAGCTCTGCCGGCTGGTGCCCCAGGGGGAGCTGGCCCTCATCCCCGGTGCGGGGCACGAGGTGAACACAGACGCCCCCGAAGCGCTGGCGGAGGTCCTCGTCCGGTTCTTACGCCCCCTCCCCTGACCCTTCCATCTCTTCTGCAAGGAGGTTTTCCATGACCCGAGTCCTGCTTCTCACCACCGGGGGCACCATCGCCTCCCGCCGGGGCGACCAGGGACTGGAGCCCCAGATCTCTGCCCGGGGCCTGCTGGAATATATGTCGGACCTGCGCGCCCACTACCACATCGACGCCCGGGACATCCTCAACCTGGACAGCTCCAACATCCAGGCTGAGGAGTGGCAGACCATCGCCCGGGCGGTGATGGAAAATCTGGACGCCTATGACGGCATCGTCATCACCCACGGCACTGATACCATGGCTTACACCGCCTCGGTGCTGAGCTACATGCTCCAGAATCTCACCAAACCCGTAGTCCTCACCGGCTCCCAGATGCCCATCGACAACCTGCTCACCGACGCCCGCAACAACCTATATACCGCCTTTTCCGCCGTGGACTGCCGCATCCCCGGCGTCTCCATTGCCTTTGACCACAAGCTGATCCGGGGCTGCCGGGCAGTGAAGGTGCGCACCATGGGCTTTGAGGCTTTCGAGAGCGTCAATGCCCCCTATCTGGGGGAAGTTTTCGCCAACGGCATCCACCGCAACGAGAGCGCCATCCGCCCCGGCGACCCCAGCCGTCCCACCCGGCTGCTGGATCGGCTGTGCCCCGACGTCTTTCTGCTCAAGCTGATCCCCGGCACCAACCCGGCGGTCTTCTCCATGCTGATGGACATGCACTACCGGGGCATCGTCCTGGAGACCTTCGGCGCCGGCGGGATGCACTTTCTCCGCCGGAACCTGCTGGACCGGCTGGGCGAGCTCACTGCCCACGGGGTGTCGGTGGTGGCGTGCAGCCAGTGCCTCTATGAGTCCAGCGACCTGTCCATCTACGAGGTAGGCCAGCGCCTGCTGGAGTGCGGGGTAATCCCCGGCCGCGACATGACCACGGAAGCCGCGGTGACCAAGCTCATGTGGGCCCTGGGCCAGACCGAGGACCCGGTGCAGGTCCGCGATATCTTCGACTCCGACCTGGCCGGAGAGGTCACCCTCTAAAAAAGTTTTTCCACCAGCTGCTGCGCATGTCCCGTCCGCCGTATTTTGTCGGACGAGACATGCGCCTTTTTTCATATTTTTTCATTCTCGGGGCAAGCTACCTCTGATTTTCAACAGCACGGAGGTCCTTGACGCCATGACAACAAAAAAACTGGGCCGTCAAACGGTGGCCCTTGCCAACCCGCCCACCCTGGCCGGACACGCCAATGTAGTGGGCAAGAAGGAAGGGGAGGGCCCTCTGGCCAGCTCCTTCGACCTCATCGGCTCTGATGACACCTTTGGGGAGGCCACCTGGGAGAAGTCGGAGAGCGCCATGCAGAAGCAGGCCCTCGCCCTGGCGCTGGACAAGGCCGGCCAGGCTGCCTCCGCCATGGACTGGCTCTTTGCCGGCGACCTGCTCAACCAGTGCATCGGCTCCTCCTTCGCCGCCCGGGGGCAGGACATCCCCTTTTTTGGGCTCTACGGGGCCTGCTCCACCATGGGGGAGGGTCTGGCCCTGGCCTCCATGACCTTGGACGGCGGCTTTGGGGAGTGGGCGGCGGTGGTGGTCTCCTCCCACTTCTGTACGGCGGAGCGGCAGTACCGCACCCCCCTGGAGTACGGAGGCCAGCGCACCCCCACCGCCCAGTGGACGGTGACCGGCGCCGGGGCCGCCATCCTGGCCCGGGAGGGGCCCGGTCCCTACGTCACCCACTGTACCCTGGGCAAGATCACCGACAAGGGGATCACCGACACCAACAACATGGGGGCCGCCATGGCCCCGGCGGCCTATGCCACCCTCACCGCCCACTTTCAGGATACCGGCCGGGGGCCGGACTACTACGACCTGATCGTCACCGGCGACCTGGGCAAGCTGGGGCGTGAGCTGCTGCTGGAGCTGTTCCGGCAGGACGGGGTGGACCTGTCCACCAACCACAACGACTGCGGTCTGATGATCTTCGATCTGGAAAATCAGGACGTCCACTGCGGCGGCTCGGGCTGCGGCTGCTCCGCCTCGGTGCTCACCGGCTATCTGCTCAACGGGATGCGGGAGGGCCGCTGGAAAAATATCCTTTTCTGCCCCACCGGCGCCCTCCACTCCCCCACCTCCGCCTTTCAGGGAGAGTCGGTGCCCGGTATCTGCCACGCCATCGCCATCTCCGCTGTCAAATGATCCCCGTCATGTCCAAGAAAAGAGGTCACTGATATGGAATATTTCAACGCGTTTCTCTGCGGCGGCATCCTGTGCCTGATCGGACAGCTTCTCATCGACAAGACGCCTCTCACCCCGGCCAAGATCCTGGTCCTCTATGTGGTCACCGGCGTGGTCCTGGGCGGCGCGGGCGTCTACCAGAAGCTGGTGGACTGGGCCGGGAGCGGAGCCACCGTCCCCCTCACCGGTTTCGGCTATCTGCTGGCCAAGGGGGTGCGCAAGGCAGTGGAGGAGCAGGGCTTCCTGGGGGCCCTCACCGGGGGTGTCACCGCAGCGGCGGGCGGCATCACCGCCGCCATCTTCTTCGGCTTCCTGGTGGCGCTGCTCTTCAAGTCCAAGCCCAAGAGCTGATTCCCCCGCTCTGGGAGCTCTTCTCCTCAGAGCAGGATTTTTCTGGCTTTTTCTCCACCTGTGTGCTACACTGGGCACGAGGTGATAAACATGGAGCTGCAATTTGAGCCTACCCGGGTCTACGGGCTGGACGGCGGGGGCCGTCTGGTGGCTGAGATCACATTCCCCTGCACTCAGCCCGGAATCTATACCATCGACCACACCTTTGTGGACCCCTCCCTCCGGGGGCAGGGGATGGCGGATAAGCTGGTCCGGGCCGCCCTGGAGCAGATCCGCAAAAACGGCGGCACCCCCGCCGCCACCTGCACCTATGCTGTCTCCTGGCTGGAGAAACACCCGGAGCAGGCATAAAAACGCGCGAAAAAGCGGCGGAGCTCCCCCCAGTATGGCTTTCTCCACAAATGAAACGGCGCCCCGGTCAGTCCGGGGC
>ERZ857521.3687-NODE-3687-length-12174-cov-2.471491_pt1 | contig 12174 bp, 11 predicted proteins | sample MGYA00519701_ERZ857521 | MGnify/ENA primary metagenome ERZ857521 (study PRJEB31778, sample SAMEA3449346) | human gut metagenome | biome: human gut; feature: human-associated habitat; material: faeces | place: United Kingdom | collected 2010/2012 ...
AGGATGCCTGCCAGTACCGTCAGGAGCTGACCTCCACCGGCGACGTCATCACCACCGTCTCTCAGAACCCGGATGCCATCGGCTATGCTTCCCTCGCAGCACTCAAGGACACCGTCAAGGCTTTGACTGTCGGCGGCGTTGCTCCTTCGGAAGATACCGTCAAGGACGGCAGCTATGTCATCCAGCGTCCGTTCGTCCTCGTGACCAAGACCGGCGAAACCCTCTCCGCCAACGCACAAAAGTTCTTTGACTTCGCTCTGAGCGCGGAAGCCGCCCAGTACATTACCTCCGCCGGTGCTGTTCCGGTGAACGGCTGATATGAAAAAGAAACAAACAATGGAAGACGTCGTACACGGCGTCTTCCTCCTGTTAGGATTGGTTACGGTCGGCTGCGTACTGCTGATCACGGTCTATCTGATCCTGTCCGGCCTGCCGGCCATCACAAAGATCGGCCTCGGGAAATTCCTGTTCGGCACCGAGTGGGCCTCGACGGCCGCCGACCCGAAATACGGCATTCTCCCCTTTATTCTCACCAGCGTTTATGGCACCTGCGGCGCAATCCTGCTCGGCGTGCCCGTCGGATTCCTGACGGCGGTGTTTCTTTCCAAAATGGCGCCGAAAAAACTCCGCTCCGTCATGGAATCGGCGGTCAGTTTGCTTGCCGGTATCCCGTCGGTTGTCTATGGTCTGGTCGGTATGCTGGTGCTCGTTCCCGGCATCCGGAAGCTGTTCCACGTGCCGGACGGCGCAAGCCTGCTTGCCGCGATGGTCGTGCTGGCAATTATGATCCTGCCGTCCATTATTAAGGTTTCCATCAACGCGCTCGACGCGGTTCCGAAGGAGTATGAGGACGCGTCGCTGGCGCTCGGCGCAACGCCGGTCGAGACGTGGTTCCGCGTGTCCGCGCCCGCGGCCAGAAGCGGCATTGCCGCTGCCGTCGTGCTCGGCGTAGGCCGCGCCATCGGCGAGGCCATGGCCGTCATGATGGTGTCGGGCAACGCGCCGAATATGCCGTCGCTGTTTGAAAGCGTGCGCTTTCTGACCACGGCGGTCGCAAGTGAAATGTCCTACGCGTCGGGCCTGCAGCGGCAGGCGCTGTTCTCCATCGCACTGGTTCTGTACCTGTTCATCATGCTCATCAACGCGGCGCTCAACTTCTTCCTGAAGCGCAAAAAGGAGTGACCGTATGCTGACGAATCGACTCTCCGCCTCCCGGCGGATCTTCATCACCGTCATGCGCGTGCTGCTGGTGCTGGCCGAGCGCGAGGCCGTCACCTTCGAGGACCTGTTCCAGCTCGTGGGGAGCGTCGCATGGGAGCGTCTCCTTACGCGGGACGCAGCCATTCATGTCAGCGGCAAGTGCGTGCGCAGCCGCCTGATGAGCGTGCGCGACTGTCAGGCGGTGAGCAAGAAGGCCATCGTGCGGCGGATGATGGAGCGGCTGGGCGTTTCACGCCTGCCGGAGACGGGCGCGCGCTTTCCCATCGGCGTGTCGCTGGTCAACGACCGCGCGCGCGTCACGCTGGACATGAGCGGGGAGGCGCTCAACCGGCGCGGCTACCGCACCTGGAACGGTGAGGCTCCCCTGCGGGAAACGCTGGCCGCCGCCCTGGTGGACCTCAGCCCCTGGCGGCCCGGCATGCCTCTCTACGATCCTTGCTGCGGCACGGGCACGCTGCTCATTGAGGCGGCCTTCAAGGCCACGTCCCGCGCGCCGGGCCTCACGCGCTCCTTTGCCTGCGAAAGCTATCCCTTTATGGACCGGGCGGGGATGGACGCCCTGCGGCGCGAGGCGCGGGAGGCCTTCCGTCCGGACGCGCCGCTTTCCATCGCCGGCAGCGACATTGACCCCGAAGCGCTTACGCTGTGCGGGCGGCATATCCGCCAGGCAGGGCTGGAGGGACGCGTCCGCGTACACCGCCAGGACCTCAAGACGCTCACGCTGAAAGGCCCCGCCGGGGTGTTCCTGCTCAACCCGCCCTATGGCGAACGCCTGAGCGATCGCGAGGGCGCGCGCGCCCTGTACCGCGAGCTGGGCTTGCTTATCAGGCGCCACCCCGGCTGGAGGCTGTGCGCCCTCTCCGCCGATCCCGGATTTGAGCGCGCCTTTGGCTGCCGCGCAGATAAAAAGCGCAGGCTGTACAACGGCCGGCTGGAATGCGATTTCTTCCTGTACCTCTCCGGTGGCCAAGATTGACTTTCCGGCGGCCGTGCGGTATCATAAACCATGGATCATGCCGCCTTTCGGGCGATTTCATACGCAAGTAAGGAGAATGAAAGCATGTCGGTTTTGAAGCAAAAGATACTCGACCGTACCGTCACCCTGGGCGTGGTTGGACTGGGCTATGTTGGGCTTCCGCTCGCGGTGGAAAAGGCCAAGGCCGGTTTCCATGTGATCGGCTTTGACGTGCAGCCCCAGAAGGTGGATATGGTCAATCAGGGACACAACTACATCGGCGACGTGGTAGACAGCGACCTGAAAAAGATCGTGGAGGAAGGCATGCTGCGCGCCACCACGGACTTTGCCTCCGTGGCCTCGTGCGACTGCGTGTGCATTGCCGTGCCCACCCCGTTGGACGCGCACCAGCAGCCCGATATCAGCTATGTGCGCTCCTCGGCGGAGAGCATCATGCCCCATATGCACCGCGATATGCTCGTCGTTCTGGAGTCCACCACCTATCCCGGCACCACCGAGGAAATGCTCCGTCCCATTCTGGAAAAAAGCGGCCTCAAGTGCGGCGTGGACTTCTTCCTGGCCTTCTCGCCGGAGCGCGTGGACCCCGGCAACGCCATTTACAAGACCAAAAATACCCCCAAGGTGGTCGGCGGTGTCACCCCCGAATGCACCGACATCGCCGCCACGCTCTACGAGGCCGTTCTGGAGGCGCCGGTGCACCGTGTGAGCAGCCCCGCCGTGGCCGAGATGGAAAAGATCCTTGAAAACACCTATCGCAACGTCAACATCGGCCTGATCAACGAGCTGGCCATCCTGTGCAACCGCATGGGCATCAACATCTGGGAGGTTGTCGAGGCAGCCAAATCCAAGCCCTACGGCTTTCAGGCCTTCTATCCCGGCCCCGGCCTGGGCGGGCACTGCATCCCGCTGGACCCGTACTATCTGAGCTGGAAGGCCCGCGAGTTCGGCTTCCACACCTCCATGATCGAAAGCAGCATGATCATCAACGACCGCATGCCCGAATACTGCGCGCAGCGTGCCATGGGCGCGCTCAACGAGCGCAGGAAGGCCATGAACGGAGCGAAGGTGCTGGTGCTGGGCGTGGCCTACAAGCAGGATATCGACGATTACCGCGAAAGCCCCGCCCTGCGCGTGATCGAGAGCCTGCGCAAGCTCGGCGCGCAGGTCAGCTACTATGACCCCTATGTGGAATCTTACCGCTATCAGGGTCAGGAGGAGCACCGCATCCCGGCCCTTGACAAGGCCGCGCTGGAAAGCGCGGACCTGGTGATGGTGACTACCGCGCATACCTGCGTGGATTATGACTTTGTGGCCGAGCACGCCAGCCTGATCTTTGATACCAAAAACGCCATGAAGAACGTGAAAAAGCGCGAGAACATCCGCGTTCTGTGAGCCGCGAAAGGAGAGGCCGCTTCATCATGAGGGAAAAACTGCGCTATGCGCTCATCGGGTGCGGGCGAATCGCGCCCAACCACATCGCGGCATACCTGAACAACGCGGAGGATCTGGAGCTGTGCGCCGTATGTGACCCCGTTTCCGAACGCATGGAAGCCGTGCTTCGGCCCCTGCCGGAGCAGGACCGCGCCCGTGTGCGCCGCTATACAGACCATCGCGAGCTGCTTGCCAAGGAGGCTCCGCAGCTGTGCGCCGTGGCCACCGAAAGCGGCCTGCACGCACAGGTGGGGCTGGATGTGCTGCGCGCGGGTTCCAATGTAATCATCGAAAAGCCGCTGGCCCTGTCGCTGGCGGATGCACGCGCGCTGATTGCCGAAGCGGATGCGCGGGGGCTGAAGCTCTGCGCGTGCCATCAGAACCGCTTCAACAAATCCATTCAGAAGATCCGCTCCGCCGTGGAGGAAAAGCGCTTCGGGCGCATGCTGCACGGCACGGTGCATGTGCGCTGGAACCGGGGCGAGGAATACTACCGACAGGCCCCCTGGCGCGGCACCTGGGCCATGGACGGCGGGGCGCTGATGAACCAGTGCATCCACAGCATCGACCTGCTGCGCTGGATGCTGGGCGACGGCGTGACCGAGGTCATGGCCTACACCGACAACCTCAACCATCCCTATATTCAGGCCGAGGACCTGGGGCTCGCGCTGGTGCGCTTTGAAAGCGGGGCCTATGGCGTCGTGGAGGGCACCACCAACGTCTATCCCCACAACCTGGAGGAAACCCTTTACCTCTTTGGCGAAAACGGCACCGTCAAGGCCGGCGGCAAGAGCGTCAACATCATTGAGGAGTGGGATTTCCGCGACGGCCGCGGCGACCCTGCCACCATCAAGATGCAGTTTGGCGAGAACCCGCCCAACGTGTACGGTTACGGCCATACGCCCCTGTACGCCGACGTGATCGCCGCCATCCGCGAGGACCGCGCCCCCTATGTAGACGGCCGGGCCGGTATGCGCGCGCTGGAACTGGTGCTGGCCATCTATCTGTCGGCGGTGGAGCACCGGCCGGTGCGCCTGCCCCTTGCGGACTGCGCCACCACCGATTTTGAGGGGAGATTTGGACGATGAGCGCGTACATTCATCCCACCGCCGTGGTGGACGAGGGCGCGGAGCTTGGCGAGGGCACGAAGGTGTGGCACTTCTGTCACATCGAGGGCACCGCGAAAGTGGGCGCGGGCTGCTCCATTGGCCAGAACGGCTATGTGGGGCAGCATGTGACCATCGGTGACGGCTGCAAGCTGCAAAACAATGTGAGCATTTATCAGGGCGTTGCGCTGGGCCGCGGGGTGTTCTGCGGACCCAGCTGCGTGTTTACCAACGATTTGACGCCCCGCGCCCTGTTTCCCAAGGGCTCTGCGCATTTCGTGCCCACCGTGGTGGAGGACGGCGCCAGCATCGGCGCCAACGCCACCGTGGTGTGCGGGCACCGCATCGGCCGCTGCGCCATGATCGGCGCGGGCGCGGTGGTCACCTGCGACGTGCCGCCCCATGCCCTCATGCTGGGCGTGCCAGCGCGGCCGCACGGCTTTGTGTGCACGTGCGGAGCGCTTCTGCGCGGCGCGCTGGTCTGCCCGGAATGCGGGCGGCGCTTCCTTCCCGACGGGGAGGGGCTGAGGGAGGCGGAATAGATGCAGTTTCATGATCTGGGCGCGCAGTACCGCGCGCTGAAAGCGGAAATCGACGCCGGCATCGCCGGCGTGCTGGAAAAGGGCCATTTCATCCTGGGCGAGCAGGTGAGCGAGCTGGAGGAAGCGCTGGCCAGCGACGTGGGGCGGCGCTTTTGCGTGACCTGCGGCAACGGCACCGACGCGCTGGTGCTCGCACTCATGCTGTGGGGCGTGGGGCCGGGCGACGCGGTGTTCGTGCCGGACTTCACCTATTTCGCCTCCGCCGGATGCGCCACCACCGTGGGCGCGGAGATGATCCCGGTGGACATCCGCCTGGACACCTTCAACATCGACCCCGATGCGCTGGAGGCCGCCATTCGCCGGGTCGAGGCCGAGGGACGGCTGAGGCCCGCGGCGGTGATTCCGGTGGACCTGTTCGGCCTGCCGGCGGACTATCCGCGCATTGCGGAAATCGCTGTGCGCCATGGGCTGCGCATCTTGGAGGACGCCGCCCAGGGCTACGGCGGGCGCATCGGCGATGCGAATGCATGCGCTTTCGGGCAGGCGGCCGCCACCTCCTTTTTCCCCGCCAAACCGCTGGGCTGCTACGGGGACGGCGGCGCGATCTTTGTAGACGGCGCGGAGGAGGACGCGCTGCTGCGCTCCTTGCGGGCCAACGGCAGGGGCGTTTCCGACAAGTACGACAACCAGCGCATCGGCATGAACAGCCGGCTGGATACCCTACAGGCGGCGGTGCTTCTGCCCAAGCTGCGCGCGCTGCGCACCTATGAGCTGGACGCGCTGAACGCCGCGGCAGCCGCCTATGCGCAGGCGCTGGATGGGTGCGTGGAAACACCCCGTGTACCCGATGGGTATCAGAGCAGCTGGGCGCAGTACACCGTGCTGCTGGAAAACCGCGCCCGGCGCGACGGAGCGCAACGCTTCCTCAGGGAACGCGGCATTCCCAGCATGATCTACTATCCCCGGTGCATTCATCAGCAGACCGCCTACGCGGACCGGCAGTTTGACGATGCGCTGTATCCGGGCGCCCTGGCTGCATGCGACAGAGTGCTCTCTCTGCCCATGCACCCCTACCTGACCGGCGAGGACATCGGCCGGGTGGCAGAGGCCCTGCGGCAGTACTGCCTCGCGGACCGGGACTGACGCGGGATAAGCGTTGGAGCGCCTTCATTCGGGAGGCGCTTTTTTCTATCCTGCTGGTCATCCGGGCGGGCGGATGGTATAATGGTTGCAGCTTTGATTTTGACGGGAAAGGAGGCGGCAAAAATGGCCGTGATCAGGCCGCTTTGCGCGCAGGATGACTTTAACGAAGTGGGAGACGTGTATGTCCAGAGCTGGAAAGCGTGCTATCAGGGCCTTTTGCCGCAGGCATTTCTGGACAAACTGACCCACGACCGCTGGAGCGGCATGCTTCGAGCCGATCCCTCCGCCTCGCTGGGCGTGTTCGAGGATGGACGGATTGTGGGAACCGCCATGGTCAGCTATGCGCGCGAGCCGGGGCGTGAGGGCTTCGGTGAGCTGGTCAGCCTGTACCTTCTGCCGGAGGCCATGGGGCGCGGATATGGCCGCAGCCTGATGGAAGCGGTTTTGCAGAGGCTCCGGGAGGATGGGTGCGACGGCGTGTGCCTGTGGGTGCTGGACGGAAACCGGCAGGCACAGGATTTTTACCGGCATATGGGTTTTTACGCTTCGGGACGGTCTCAAAAGGAGCTGTTCGGCGGTGAGGAAACCGAGCTGGTGGAAATGGTCCTGCTTTGGGAGCATTGAAATTTTCATAAAAACGGTTTTCAAAAACTTGGCTATCAGGTATAATAAAAGTACGGGATGTGTTCTTCCCACGCAAATGCACATTCGGAGGACTATGTACATGCTACGACGCGCTTTGTTATGCATGATCTGCCTGTTGCTGGCCGCCGCTCCCGCCGCTATGGCGGAAAACACCTTTACCATGGCCGGCTACGACGGAGAAAACAGCACCCACGACTGGAACACCAACGGTTTTTTCCTTCGCATGCAGGAAAGAACGGGCCTCACCTTTACCTTCGATCAGTATACCAGCCTGGAAAAGTGGCAGGCCGCCAAGGATGCGATGTTCGCGCCCGGCGGCAATCTGCCCGATGTGCTCTTCAAGGCGGCGCTCACCTCGGAGGAGATGATCCGCTATTCCGACAGCGGACAGCTCATCGACCTTGGGCCGCTGCTGGAGGAGAACGCCCCCAACCTTTGGGCGTTGCTGGAGGCCAATCCCGACTGGCGGGAGGCCATCACGCTTCCCAACGGAAAGATCGCGGCGCTGCCCGCCATCCAGCAACCGGCCCCGCAGAACGCCATGTGGATCAATAAGGCATGGCTGGACCGGCTGGGTCTGGAGGCCCCCACGGACTGGGACAGCCTGCGTCAGGTGCTGACAGCGTTCCGCGACCGTGATCCCAATGGCAACGGCAGGCAGGACGAAGTTCCCTTTGCCTTCCTGGGGCCGTGGGAGCTGAAGTTCTTCTCCCATGCCTGGGGCGTGGCAGCCAACGACTATAACATCTATCTCGACGATGCGGGACAGGTGCACTACTGGCCCGCAGAGGACGGCTTCTGGGATATGGCCCTGGCCCTGCGCGAGCTGTACCAGGAGGGTCTGCTTGACCCGGATGGCTTCGTCACGGCCGACGCGCTGCGCCGCATCACCGATGAGGATGCCGAGGCGGTCTATGGCGTGTTTTTTGCGCCGACGCCGGTGAATCTGGTTCCCTATGACATGTCCAGTGACTATGTGCTGCTGGAACCGCTCACCTTCGACGGAAAACAGATCTACCGCGACCTTTATGGCGAGGTGACGCGAGGCACCTTCGCCATCACCTCCGCCTGCGAGGACCCCGCGGCTCTGTTGGCCTGGGTGGATGTGCTCTACAGCGAGGAAGGCGCCATTGAAGCACTCGCGGGAACCGAGGGTGTGGATTATGTCATCGACGAGGACGGCAACTGGGACTGGAAGGGCGGCATGGAGGCCATGACCGCCTCCACGCTCAGCGAGCTGAGCGTCTATGATACGGGCGATATGCCCTGGCTCTTCCCCGACGCGTTCTATGAACGCTATCATGAAGAAAACGTGCAGCACGTCAATCGCGAGCTGCGCAAGCTGGATACCTATGTGGTAAGCCCTTTCCCCGTCTATACGCTTACGGAGGAGGAAAGCGCCCGCGCACTTGCGCTGCAATCCCGGCTGGGACCCTATGTGGACGAGACGCTTGCGCGCGTGGTGCTGGGAGAGATGGATGCCGACGAGGCCCAGACGTTCCTGGATGGGCTGTACGAGCGCGGTATGCAGGAGATGATCGATTTGTGGCAGAGCGTCGCCGTCCGGCTGGGCGTGTGACGCAGCGTCCCGATACAGGCACGCGCCTTTACATCACCAAAGAAGGATGGATGGCTTATGAACAGGTACGCGCAAATGATCAGTGAACTCAAAACACCCGAGGTCATGAAACGTTTGACCTACCTTTACGGCCAGCGAGGCGGGATGCTGGTGGCCCAGAGCGCGCGGTATTCGCGCCTGCTCAAGCGGCATGAAGAGCTTGTCGGCTATGAAGGCCCCATCGCCATGGTCAGCGCGCCGGGACGCACCGAAATCGGCGGCAATCACACCGACCATAACCGGGGCAAGGTACTGGCCGCTGCCGTCAACCTGGACACGCTGGCCGCCGTCAGCCCGCGTGCCGACGGCGTCGTGAACATCCACAGCGAGGGATACGCCCCCTTGACGCTTTCGCTGGATGATTTGAGCGTGCACGAAGCGGAAAAGGGCACCACGGCGGCGCTGGTGCGCGGCGTGGCCGACGGCCTGCAGAAAGCGGGCCTGCGCGTGGGCGGCTTCGACGCGGTGATTACCTCCACCGTGCGCAGCGGCAGCGGCCTGAGCAGCTCGGCGGCAGTGGAGGTGCTCCTGTGCGCCATCTTTGACGAGATCTACAACGAGGGAAATCTGGACTTCAAGCGCCGCGCGCAGATCTCCCAGTACGCTGAAAACGTGTATTTCGGAAAGCCCAGCGGTCTGATGGACCAGATGGCCTCCAGTGCGGGCGGACTGGTCTACATTGATTTCCAGAATGATGATCCCGAGGTGCGTGAAATCAGCTACGATTTTGCCGCCAAGGGCTATGCGCTGGTGGTGGTCAACTCCGGCGGCAGCCATGACAACCTGACGGAGTTCTATGCTGCCATTCCCCAGGAGATGCGCGCCGTGGCCGCCTGCTTCGGCGAAACCTACCTGCGCCGCGTGCAGCCGGAGCAGTTCATGCAGATGGTGCCCCAGTTGCGCGAGCGCCTCAAGAATGTAAACGCTGACCGGGCGATTCTGCGCGCCGCCCATTACTTTGCCGAAAACCGCCGCGTGGCGGATGAGGTATCGGCCCTGCAGGCCGACGACCTGAACGCCTTCTTGCGGCTGGTCATTGAAAGTGGGCGCAGCAGTTTCTGCTACCTGCAGAACATCTTCGCGACCCCCGACCGGCAGGAGCTGTCTTTGGCGCTGATGCTGGCCGAAAGCAAGCTTCACAAGGACGGTGCGTGGCGCGTGCATGGCGGCGGATTTGCCGGCACCACGCTCAACTTCGTTCCCAAGCGCAGCCTGGACAGCTTTGTCAAGGAGATGGAAGCGGTGTTCGGCGCGCACAGCTGCAACGTGCTGGACATCCGCCCGGTGGGCCCCGCCTGCATCCGACTGGGGCTGTAAGGAGGACATATGAAGCGCATTTTTCTGATCGTGCTGGACAGCGTGGGCGCCGGTGCGCTCCCGGACGCTGCCGCCTACGGCGACGCGGGCGCGAACACGCTCGGACATATCATCGAGAAGGCGCATCCGCACCTTCCCAACATGGAGGCCATGGGCCTGGGCCTGATCCCGGGCGTGGGCGGCCCCAAGCCTGTGAACGGCGCAGGCGTGTACGGCCGTGCCGCGGAGGTTTCCGCGGGCAAGGACACCACCACCGGCCATTGGGAAATCGCGGGCCTCAGGCTGGATTCGCCCTTCCCCACCTATCCAAACGGCTTTCCGTCCGAAGTGATGAATGCCTTTGAGGCCGCAATCGGCACCAAGACCCTGGGCAACTATCCGGCCAGCGGCACCGCCATTCTGGATGAGCTGGGCGAGGAGCACATGCGCACGGGGTATCCCATCGTCTATACCTCCGCCGACAGCGTGTTTCAGATCGCCTGTCACGAGGACGTCGTTCCCCCGGAGCGGCTGTACGAGATGTGCCGCATCGCCCGTGGCGTTCTCACCGGTCCCAACGCGCTGGGCCGCGTGATCGCGCGCCCCTTCGTGGGCACGGGCAGAGGCCACTTTGTCCGCACGGGCCGCCGGCGCGACTTCTCTCTGGAGCCCATTGGCCCCACGGTGCTCAATGCCCTCAAGGATCACGGCAGATTCACCATGGGCATCGGCAAGATCGAGGATATCTTCTGCATGAGCGGCCTGTGCGAAAGCGACCACGCCGCCGGCAACCCCGCCTGCGTGGATTCGCTCATGACGGCCATGGCGCGGGATTTTACGGGCCTGGTATTTGTCAACCTCGTGGACTTCGACTCCGTCTACGGTCACCGGCGCGACGTGGCCGGCTACGCGCAGGCGCTGGAGTACTTTGACGGCCGCCTGAACGAAATCAAAGCCGCCGCCCGCGAGGGAGATCTGATTCTGCTCACGGCGGATCACGGGTGCGACCCCGCGTACACCGGCACCGACCACACGCGCGAATACGTGCCGATTCTGGCCTGGTCCCCGGAGATGACCGGCCTTTGCGACATTGGAACCCGCCGCACCTATGCCGATATCGCGGCCACGGTGGCCGATCTGATGGGCGTTCCGGAGCGCTTCGGGGCCGAGTCGTTTGCGGACCAGCTGCAAAACAACCGTTAAGGAGGAGCGTTTATGGGCGAGCAGAACGCGGCGTATCTGGAAAAAATCAACCGTGCGGCGGCCGCCATTGAGGCGGCATGCGGCGGCGCGGAAATCGCGGTCATTCTGGGCAGCGGCCTGGGCGGCTATGCCGAGGCGCTGGAAAATCCCACATTTCTGGCCTATCAGGACATCCCCGGCTTTCCCGTATCGACCGCGCCGGGCCATGCGGGCCGCTGGTGCGCGGGCACGCTGCATGGCAAGCGCGTGTGCATGATGCAGGGCCGCTTCCACGCCTACGAGGGCTATGATCTGCGCGAGGTGACGTTGCCCGTGCGCGTGATGAAGCGCCTGGGCGTAAAAACGCTGATCGTGACCAACGCTTCCGGCGGGGTGAACACGTCTTTTACGCCGGGCGATCTGATGCTGATGACGGATTTCATCAACCTGTCGGGCAAGAACCCGCTGACCGGCCCCAACCTGGACGAGTTCGGTCCGCGGTTCCCGGATATGACCCACGCCTATGACGTGAGGCTGCAAAAGCTGACGCGCGATGTGGCCGCAAAGCTGGGGATCGCGCTGCGCGAGGGCGTGTACTGCTGGATGAACGGCCCCACCTATGAATCGCCCGCGGAAATCCGCATGGCGCGCATTCTGGGCGGCGACGCGGTGGGCATGTCCACGGTGCCCGAGACCATCGTGGCGCGTCACAGCGGCATGGACGTGCTGGGCCTGAGCTGTATCACCAACATGGCTGCGGGTATTCTGGATCAGCCCCTGTCCCATCAGGAAGTGATGGAGACCGGCGAGCGGGTAAAGGACACCTTCCGCGCGCTGGTGGACGGCGTGATCGCCGCACTGTGATTTTTTGCTGACAGGCGCTGTTTCGACGGCTATTTTCCTCCTTTCACGCGTATGGTATCACAGACCCTATGCGTGGAAGGAGTTTTTTGTATGAGAAGGGAGATCGTGCGGCTGTGCGCGCTGCTGCTTGCGCTGTGCTGGCTCGTCGGG
>ERZ857521.3689-NODE-3689-length-12166-cov-3.082652_pt1 | contig 12166 bp, 9 predicted proteins | sample MGYA00519701_ERZ857521 | MGnify/ENA primary metagenome ERZ857521 (study PRJEB31778, sample SAMEA3449346) | human gut metagenome | biome: human gut; feature: human-associated habitat; material: faeces | place: United Kingdom | collected 2010/2012 ...
AGGTGCAGCCCTCAACGATGCCTTCCTTGCACTTCTCAAGCAGCGCCTTGCCGGCGGTCTTGGAAGCCTTGCCCTCGTTCATGTTGTCCAACCAGTTCTGGCCCGCGGTCTTGATCTCATCCCAGCAGTAGTCCACTGCGATGAGGGCGCGCACGGTATCGGCCAGCTTGGCGCGGCGCTGATTGTAAGCCAGGTTCATGCCGAAGCCGAACTCGGAATTGTCCTCGAAGAGGCTGTTGGCCCAGGCGGGACCATGGCCCTCGTTGTTGGTGGTGTAGGGGCAGGTGGGGGCGGAGCCGCCGTAGATGGAGGAGCAGCCCGTCGCGTTGGCCACGATCATGCGGTCGCCGAAGAGCTGGGTAACCAGCTTGACGTACGGGGTCTCGCCGCAGCCGGCGCACGCGCCGCTGAACTCGAACAGCGGCTTGAGGGCTTGGCTGTTCTTGACGGTAGCCACATTCTCGATGCCCTGCACTTCGGGCACGGTCATCGCGAACTCCCAGTTCTTCTCCTGCTCCATCTGAGAGGCCAGCGGCTTCATAACCAGCGCCTTCTCCTTGGCGGGGCAGACCTGGACGCAGTTGCCGCAGCCGGTGCAATCCAGGGGGCTGACCTGCATGCGGTACTGCATGCCGGCGAACTCCTTGCCGGTGGCGGGCTTGGTCTGGTAGCCTTCGGGCGCGCCCTTCATCACTTCTTCGGACGCATAGATGGGACGGATGCAGGCATGCGGGCACACCAGCGAGCAGGTGCCGCACTGGATGCACTTGTCGATCTGCCACTCGGGCACGGTCACGGCGATGCCGCGCTTCTCGAACTTGGTGGTGCCGGTGGGAACCACACCCGCAGGATCAAAGGCGCTCACGGGCAGGCTGTCGCCTTCCTGCGCCAGAATGGGCTCAACGAAGTTCTGGAAGTACTCGGTGCTCTTGATCTTCACGGGCTCGGCGCCGGTGGCGGCATTGGCCCACTCCTGAGGCACCTTGATCTCGACCAGGCCGGAGATGGCGATGTCGATGGCGTCCCAGTTCTTCTTGACGATGGCGTCGCCCTTCTTGCCGTAGGTCTTCTTGGCATACGCCTTCATGTACTCGTCGGCCTGCTCGTAGGGGATCACCTCAGCCAGCTTGAAGAAAGCGGCCTGCATGATGGTGTTGATGCGGTTGCCCATGCCCACCTTCAGGGCCAGGTCGATAGCGTCGATGTTGTAGAAGCGCACATGCTTCTTGGCCAGCTGCTGCTTCATCTTGGCGGGCAGCTGCTTGTCCATCTCCTCGGCGCTCCAGGGGCTGTTGAGCAGGAACACGCCGCCGTCCTTGACCTTGCTGACCATGTCGTACTTGGTGACATAGCTGGGGTTGTGGCAGGCCACAAAGTCGGCCGCGTCGATGAGGTAGGTGCTCTGGATGGGCGTCTTGCCGAAGCGCAGGTGGCTGACGGTCAGGCCGCCGGACTTCTTGGAGTCGTAGCTGAAGTAGCCCTGCGCGTACATGTCGGTGTGGTCGCCGATGATTTTGATGCTGTTCTTGTTGGCGCCAACGGTGCCGTCGGAGCCAAGGCCGTAGAACATGCAGCACACGGTGCCTTCGGGCGCGGTGATGAGCTGCTCGCCCAGGGGCAGGCTGGTGCCGGTCACGTCGTCCTCAATGCCCACGGTGAAGTGGTTCTTCATGGCGCCGGCCAGGTTGTCGTACACAGCCTTGACCATGGTGGGGTTGAACTCCTTGGAGCCCAGGCCGTAGCGGCCGCCGATGACCTCAACATCGGTCTTGCCGTTCTCATAGAGCGCGGCGCATACATCCTCGTAGAGGGGCTCGCCCAGGGAGCCGGGCTCCTTGGTGCGGTCGAGCACGGCGATCTTCTTGCAGGTGGCGGGAATGGCCTCCAGCAGGCGCTCGGCGCTGAAGGGACGGTAGAGGTGCACCTTGACCAGGCCCAGCTTCTCGCCCTTCTTGTTGAGGTAGTTGATGGTCTCCTCGATGGTCTCGCAGCCGCTGCCCATGGCGATGATCACGCGCTCGGCATCGGGGGCGCCCACGTAGTTGAAGAGCTTGTACTCGCGGCCCACCAGCGCGCTGACCTTCTTCATGACCTCTTCCACGATGGCGGGGGTGGCGTTGTAGAACTTGTTGGCCGCCTCACGGTTCTGGAAGTAGATGTCGGGGTTCTGCGCGGTGCCGGCCTGATGCGGATGGTCGGGGTTGAGGGCGCGGTCGCGGAAGGCCTTGACCTTGTCCCAGGGCACCAGGGGCTCGATGTCCTTGTAATCAATCGCGTCGATCTTCTGCACCTCATGGCTGGTGCGGAAGCCGTCGAAGAAATGCAGGAAGGGAACGCTGCTCTCCAGCGTGGACAGATGCGCTACCAGCGCCATATCCATGGCTTCCTGCACGCTGTTGGAGGCCAGCATGGCAAAGCCGGTCTGACGGCAGGCCATCACGTCGGCATGGTCGCCAAAGATGCTCAGGGCATGCGCGGCCAGCGCGCGGGCGCTTACGTGGAACACGCAGGGCAGCAGTTCGCCGGAGATCTTGTACATATTGGGGATCATCAGCAGAAGGCCCTGGCTGGCAGTGAAGGTGGTGGTCAGCGCGCCGGCCGCCAGACTGCCGTGCACGGCGCCCGCCGCGCCCGCCTCGGACTGCATCTCGCTTACGTGAACGGTCTGGCCGAAGAGGTTCTTCGTACCACGCGCCGCCCATTCATCGACTACTTCCGCCATGGGGGAGGAAGGAGTGATGGGGTAAATGGCCGCCACGTCGCTGAACGCATATGCAACGTGGCTTACGGCAGTATTGCCGTCAACGGTCATCTTGGTTGCCATTGGGGTTCCCTCCTAAACTTGTAGGTTTTGAAAGAGCCGCCTGACTGCTTTTGGGCACGACAAACAGACGGAAGTTTCCAACATGCCTATTATAGTTTGTTGCCAAATGCTTGTCAACCGCCACAGCAGCCCAAAAGGCGGAAATTGCGCGAAAAGGCGCGGACAGGAAACCTTCCTCCCCGCGCCCGAACATCCGCCACGGCATCGGCGGCGTCATACGATCTTTTCCAGGGATCCAAGCACGCTGAGCACCTGCTCTCGCGGCACCCGCTCGGAGGGGCGGTTTTCCTTCGCGCGCGCCACAAAGTGCGAAAGCTCGCGCAGGAACCAGCCGCTGGGCGGCAGGTTGGCGCCGCATTCCACCTTCACGGGATCCTCCACGTCAAAGACAGTCGCATCGCCATCTGCGCCGTAGCCGGTCAGCCCGCCGTCGCACACCAGCAGCCCGCGTTCGAAATACACGCGCCACCGGGCCGTGAAAGGCAGGCAGGCGTTGAACCATGCCGCCTCTGCGCTGGCGGTGATCCCGCCCGCAAAGGTGTAGCGGAACCGGTACTGCTCCCGGCAGGGCGCCTCAGGGCCGCCGCAGCTGGTATAGTCCATGCTCTGGGGCTCGCCGAATATGCTGACCATCATATCCAGGTCGTGAATATGCAGGTCAAAGGGCAGAAGGCCGCTCTTTTCCTTCTGAAACATCCAGCTCCCCTGCACCCATCCGGGCCGGGCGGACAGACGCTCAAAGCAAGCATCAAGGGGCTTGCCGTACCGCCTATCTGCCATCACCTGATGCAGCGTCTCCACCTCGCGGGTGAATTGCAGAACCTGGGCCACGTACAGCTGCACCCCCGCACGGTCCGCCGCATCATACATCTCCTGCGCATCCGTCAGGCACAGTGCGATGGGCTTTTCGGTGATCACATGCAGTCCATGCCGGATCGCCTCCAGCGCCAGCGGCTTGTGCAGAAAGGTGGGTGCGCAGATGTCCGCCAGGTCCACCTGCTGTGCGGCGCACAGCTCCGTAAGTGTATCGTACAGCGGCAGGCCCCATTGGGCGGCACGGGCGCGGTCCTGCTCGCTTTTTCCCACGGCAGCCACAACCTGCGCGTCCGCGATATGAAGATAATTGAGATAGTGCGTGGTGCCCATGCCGCCAAGGCCCACCAGTGCAATTCTCATGTCTGCGCCTCCTTACAGCTCAAAGCCGTGCGCCCGCAGATAGTCCGCGCTGTCCTGAACGGCCTGGTCGATCTCGGCCAGGTTCTTCGGCCCCGCCTGCGTGAACTCGATCTCGATGCTGAAAGGGCTTGCGTTGCCAGCCTCCTCAAGTACGCCAAACACGCCGGGGAAATCCACCCAGCCCTTACCCAGCGCCGGAAAATCCCACACATCCGCCGCGCCGGCCTTGTCCTTGAGGTGCAGGTAGGCCACGTCGCTCACACAGGCCCGCAGATCGGCCACTGGGTCCACGCCGCCGTAAAAGACGACATTGGCGGTGTCATAGTTGATTTTGACCCGCTCGGACCCGACCATCCGCACGATGTCGGAAAGCACCGCGCCCGTTCCATGGTCATGGCCGTGCGTTTCCAGAACCAGCGTCAGCCTGTAGCGCTCCAGATGGGGCACCAGCGCGCGGATGCTTTCCGCCACGGTCCGGTTGTCGGCCACAGCGTTGTCCTTCAGGTGCGCCTCTCCGATGGAGGAGACGATATAGTCGCAGCCAAAGAACGCGGCAAGCCGGATGTTTTTCACAAAGTCCGGGATGCGTTCGGGGTCCATGAGGTTGCAGTGTCCGCTCATGGCAAAGGGGCGGAGCTGCGCCGCCTCCAGCTCGTCCTGAATCGCCAGCAGGCGCTCGAAGGGCATGTCGGGAAAGACATGTTCGGTCCAGCCCTTGGTGGCCGTCAGCTCGATGTAATGAAAGCCCGCGCGGCGGATGCCCGCGATGGCTTCCTCAATGGAATAGCCATGATAGCAGTTGGAGTTGACCGCGATGATGCGCTTTTTCATGGCCGCACCTCTCACTCGTTGACCCGGACGGCCCGCCCCGTTTCGGAGGATACAATGCTGGCGAACACCGCGCGCATGGCGGGCAGCACGCTTTCGGCGCTGATGCCCTCGTGAGACGGATCGTTCAGGCAGTCCACAAACAGATCGATGATGCCGGACTTGGTCTGGTTATCGTTGGTCTGAATCTGGTCCACGTCATAGTTCTCGACGGACCCGTCGCGCCGGATCAGCACCAGCGTATGGGCCGGGTCATCATAGATGCGAAGCGCGCCTTCCGTGCCGTTAATCACGGTGGAATTGTCCTCCGGGCCGTAGTTGGTCCAGGAGGCGGTCATGGTTCCCACCGCTCCGCCGCTCATGCGGTAGATGCACACGGCGTTGTCATCCACGGTGATGGGGCTGCCGTCAGCAAATTTCTTGTCCAGCGTAGTAAGGCTCGCCATGGTCTCCACCACCACCTGGTCCAGCAAAAACTGAATCAGGTCGGTCTTGTGCACGCCCAGATCCGCCATAGCGCCCATCGCCGCGCGCTTTTTGTCAAAGAACCAGGTGCTCTTGCCGGGGTCCACGCTCCATGTCTCCGGCCCGCCGTGACGGAACGCCGTGCGGAAAGTAAGCGGTTTGCCGATGGCTCCCGCGCGGATGAGCTCGCGCGCCTTCCGATGCGCACCCGCCAGGCGCTGGTTCTGGTCGATCATGAGATATTTGCCGCTCTTGCGCGCGGCGGCGACCATGCGCTCACAGTCCTCCAGCGTAGTGGCCATAGGCTTTTCGCACAGCACATGCTTGCCGGCCTCCAGCGCCGCCACCGTGATTTCCGCATGGCTGACGTTGGCCGAGCACACGCTTACCGCGTCGATGGCCGGGTCTGCCAGCAGCGCCTCGTAGCTGGGATACACCTTCGCGCCATACTGCGCGGCCAGCGTCTGCGCGCGCTCCTGGTTCAGGTCGTACAGCCCCGCAATCCGCGCGCCGGGGTTTTGTTCATATTCCGGCAGATGGCGCACCTGCGCAATCTTGCCGCAGCCGATAATCCCGATATTGAACATGCTCTTCTCCTTCCTCTCTTTTCTTTGGCGGGCCGTCAGGCGGTAGCTTCCTTCTTTTGCAAAAGCACCGCGGCGATCACGATGAAGCCCTTGAACGCCTCGCGCAGGAAGGGCGGCACGCCCATCAGGTTGAGCAGGTTGTTCATCACGGCGATGATCAGCATGCCCAGCACCGTGCCCAGAATGGAGCCGCGTCCGCCGCTCATGCTGGTGCCGCCCACCACCACCGCGGCGATGGCGTCCATCTCGTAGCCGCTGCCGGCATTGGCATAGTCCATGCTGCCGATACGCGATACCTGAATGACCGCCGTCACGGCCACCAGAGCGCCCATGAGCACGTAGATGAGGCCCTTGACGCGCTCCACATTCACGCCGGAGAGGCGTGCGGTGCGCTCATTGGAGCCCACGGCGTATACGTGGCGGCCAAAGGGCGTGTAGCGCGACACGATATGCAGAATCACCGCCGCCACCAGCCAGTAGAGAATGGGCAGAATGACCTCGCCGCCGATCTTGGTGTTGGAGATGGCCAAAAAGCTGCTGGGCACCTTGACCGCCGCCGTCTGCATCACCTGCTGGGTTACGCTGCGCAAAATCTTCATCATGCCCAGCGTGGCGATAAAGGCCGGCAGCTTGCTGCGGGCGATCAGCACGCCGCTGATGCCGCCCAGCAGGCAGCCGAAGATCACGCCCGCGACGATGCCGATGGCGTAGGCCGGCACGCCCGTGATGCCGATGGCGGTGAGCAGGCCGTCGGGATACTGATTGATAAAGACCATAATCACCGCGCCGATAGCGACCATCGTGGAGCCCACGGCCAGGTCAATGCCGCCGGAGATGATGACAAAGGTCATGCCCAGCGCCACGATGCCCACGCCCGCGTTGTTGCGCAGGATGTTGATCCAGTTCTTGCCCCAGTTGGTAAACCATGCGCCGAAGGATTCATAGTCAAAGCCCAGGGCCACGGTTTGCAGAATCACCATCAGGGCCAGCACCAGGCCCGTGGAAAAGATGGGATCGGACTTCCATTTGCGGCCGACCTTTTCAAGAAGGGTCTGCCGGTTCGTCACTTGCGTCATGCCTGTTTACTCCTCTCGCCTGCGTTCAGCCGCCGGTTGCCAGCCGCATCATTTCGTGTTCGTTCATGGTTTCGCCCTTGACCTCGGCCTGGATATCGCCATGGTACAGCACCAGCGCCCGGTCGCACACGCGAATGATCTCCTGCGCCTCGTTGGAAAGCACCACCACCGCCACGCCCCGGTCTGCCAGGCGCAGGATGATGTCGTAGATCTCCTCCTTGGCGCCCACGTCCACGCCCTGGGTGGGATTATCCAGAATCAGAAGCGACGGATTGGCGCTCAGCCACTTGGCCAGCACCACCTTTTGCTGATTGCCGCCGGACAGGCTGGTGATGGAGTCCTCTGGCCGTCCCATCTTGATGTGCAGCTCCTGACGCTGGCGGTCAAATTCCTCGCGCTGCGCCTTTCTGTCGATCAGGCCGCGATGCGCCAGCCGGGGCAAAGTGACGATGGAGCCGTTTTCCAGGATGTTCATATCCTTGATGATGCCGTTTTCCTTGCGGTTGCGCGGCACATAGCCGATGCCCAGCGCCAGCGCCTGCTGAGTAGAGTGCATCTGCACGGATTTGCCGTTGACAATGATATTGCCCTGGTATTTCCCCGTATCGCCAAAAACGGTGCGAAAGATCTCGCTGCGCCCGTCGCCCAGAAGGCCCGTCACGCCCAGCACCTCGCCCGCGCGCACGCTCAGGCTGATATGGCGGTAGTGCGGTTCCTGGGTGAGATCCTCCAGGCGGAGCACCTCGTCTCCAAGCTTTACGCTGCGGTTGAGGGGCTCGTTGCGCACATCGTGACCCACCATGTCGCGGGCCAGAAGGTCGGTGGTCACATCCCTGACGTAGCCTTCCGACACCATGACGCCGTCGCGCAGCACGGTGTAGCGGTCGCAGATCTCCATCACCTCGCGCAGCTTGTGGGAGATGAACACGATGCCTACGTTCTGCTTTTTCAGCGTGCGCAGGATTTCAAATACGTGCTCGATTTCCGGGTCGGTGAGCGAGGTGGTGGGTTCATCCATGATGATGATCTGGGCGTTCATCAGAAGCGCACGGGAAATTTCCACAATCTGCTTGTAGGAGGCGTCCAGATCGCGCACCATGGTGCGGGGATCCAGTGTAAGCGCCATGCGCTCAAATACCTTCCGGGTTTCCGCAATCATGCGCGGATGGTCCAGAAAGCCGTTTTTCTTTTTCAGTTCCCGGCCGATGAACATGTTTTCATAGATCGGGAGGTCGTTGATCAGGTTCAGCTCCTGATGGATAAAGGCGATCCCCGCGTCCAGCGACTGACTGGGGTTTTGGAAAGTCTGCGGCTTGTCATCCAGCAAAATCTGCCCTGCGTCAGGCCGGAGCACGCCGCCCAAAATATTCATCAGCGTGCTTTTGCCCGCGCCGTTCTCGCCCAGCAGCGCGCAGATTTCCCCGCCGCGAAGTGAAAAATCCACGGATTTTAAAACGTCGTTCGCGCCGAAGGATTTCACGATCCCACGCATGGAGAGGTTCATTTGTTCACATCCGTTCTCAAAATCCTCTGTATAACCGGGGAAAAGGGCCATGGCACCGGCCACGGCCCCTTTGCAAAGAGAGGGAAATCAATAGATGGTGTTGCTGGGATCGATGTACTCGTCCACGTTGGTGGCATCCACGATCTGAGAGGGGATGACCTTCACGGCGTCAACGGTCTCGCCGCCGAGCACGCTCAGGGCCACATCCAGGCAGTCCTTGATCATCAGCGGGCTGTAGAGCGCGGAGCAGGCATGGATTTCATCGGCCTTTTCCTTGATGATGTTGAAGTATTCCTGGCATCCGCCGCCGCCGGTGATGGCCTTGATGTCGGTACGGCCGGCATCCTCAATGGCCTGCAGGGCGCCGATAGAGGTTTCGTCGTCGAGGCTGTAGACAGCGTCGATCTGAGGATTGGCGGTCAGGATGTCCGCCATGTCCTTCAGGCCGTCCTCACGGGTGAAGGCGGTGGCGTACTCGATGATCTCCACGTCGGGAGCGATTTCAGCCATGGTATCGGTGAAGCCCTTCATGCGCAGCTCGGACACGGAGCCGGAGGTAGGCACGGGCAGGGCCACGACGGTGCCGGTGGTGCCGATCTTCTCGACGATGTAGTTGGCGCTGGCAACGCCCATGCTCTCGTTATCGCCGGTCACCTTGTAGATGCCCTCGGCGGGAATGTCCATATCGAAGGCCACGACGGTGATGCCCTGATCGATCGCGTTCTGGGCAGCCACTTCCATGCCGGTCCACTGGGGAGCGACCACGATGGCCTGAGCGCCCCAGAGGATGACTTCGTCAAACTGGGCGGTCATTTCTTCGGCATTGCTGGAGGTGAGGAGCTTGTACTCGATGGTGCCGGCGGCCTCCAGCTCCTTGCAGTACTGCTCGGCGTTGTAGGTGATGCCGCCCACCCAGCCGTGGGTCACGGCGGGCACGAGCACGCCGATCTTATACTTGGTGGTTTCAGCGGTCGCCATGGTGACCATGCCGAGGCACAGCGCCAGGGCCAGAACGATGGCCAAAAGCTTTTTCATGATGGTTTCCTCCATTTCATGATTTGTCCCCCTAACGGAGGGCTATGCAAAGGACGGACGTATGGCTGTACTTGCTGTATGCGCCTGTCCCTTTGTTGTAAGTGTATGATAGCATGTAAATTTTCACATGTCAATTCAGAGCTAAAAGTTTTCATAAATTTACATTCATTTGTATAACCGTCATAATGCTTTTATAAATCAGATTTTCAGCAGTTTTTTCTACTATGAGCCCCGCCCCAAAAAAGAAAAGTTACATTATCAAACAGCTGTCGTTTACATTTCCCCGTCGTCTATGCTATAATAGACCAAGAAGCGGCAATTTCACAACGCAGGGCCAGACCTTGTGCGGAAAGGAGGCAGGACGGAGCATGAAACGAAAGAGCAGCGAGCCCACCATCTCTCAGGTGGCCGCCATGGCAGGCGTATCCATCGCCACCGTTTCGCGCGTGCTCAACGACCCGTCCAAGGTGCGCCCCGCCACGGTGGGAAAGGTAAGCGCCGCCATTGACACCCTGGCCTATCCACGCCCCCAGCCCGCCACAGATTTGCGCAACCGGCTTATCGTGGCGGTGCTGCCCAACCTGGACAACCCCTTCTATTCCAAAATCATCAAGGGGATTCAGGTATCGGCCAAAGGGCATGGGCTGGAGGTTCTGCTCTATGCCGAAGGAAATGTAGACGCCCATTCGCGCCGCCTTCTGGATATGCTGGCCATGATTCAGGCCCGGGGGCTGATCCTCCTCTCCCCCGTCAACCGCCTGGACGTGCTCGACGAGCTGGCGGGCGCTTCCGCTGGTGCAGTGCGCAGAATATAATGAAGAAAGCGCTTTGCCCTATGTGGGCGTGGATGACTTCGCCGCAGCGCGCAACGCCACCGAAACCCTGATCCGGCGTGGGCGCCGCCGCATCGCCCTGATCAATGGCCCCGATCGCTACAAATACGCCCGCCACCGCTACCTGGGGTACGCGGACGCGCTGCGGCATGCGGGCCTGACGGTGGACGGCGCGCTGGTGGCGAACGTGACGGAAATGGGCTTTGACAGCTCGCTGGCCGTGGCGCGGCAGATGCTGCTTGCCAGCGAGCGGCCGGACGCGATTCTGGCCGCCAGCGACATGTATGCCGCCGCCGTGGTCAAGGCCGCCACCTCCGAGGGCATCCGCATTCCCGACGACCTGGCGCTGATCGGCTTTGACAACACCTACATCTCCCAAATGAGCCACCCCAGTGTGGCGGCCGTCAGCCTGCCGCGCTTTCAGCTGGGCTATATGGCCTGCGAGGTATTATCCGAGCGCATCATGAACCCCGCCTCGGACGAGCCGCGCCATTTTCTGCTGGAAACGGAGCTTGTGCTCCGCGATTCCGTATAAATACGACCCCGAGCATCGGGAAAACGGGAGGGACTTGTAATTATGAAACTGGGTTTTGTAAGTGCAATTCTGGATGGATGGACATTTGAAGGCATGGTGGACACAGCTGCGGAGATGGGTTACCAGTGTGTCGAAGTAGCCTGCTGGCCCGCCGGGAAGGCGGAACGCCGCTACGCGGGCGTCAGCCACATTGACGTGGACGCGCTGGACGACGAACAGGTGAACTACATCCACAGCTATCTCAAGGAGCGCGGGGTGGAAATCTCCGCCCTGGCATACTACCCCAACACCCTGGACGGCGACCTGGAAAAGCGCGCCGCCGCCGTGGAGCACCTCAAGAAGGTCATCCGTGCCAGCCACCGGCTGGGCGTGAACCTGGTGACCACCTTCATCGGCCGCGACCAGACCAAGACCGTGGAGGAGAACCTCGATCTCATGTGCCAGGTTTGGCCGCCCATCCTCAAGTTGGCCGAGGAACTGGGCGTGCGCGTAGCCATTGAAAACTGCCCCATGCTCTTTGGTCCGGACCAGTGGCCCGGCGGTCAGAACCTGATGACCACCCCGGCAATCTGGCGCAAGGTATTCGAACGGCTGCCCTCTCCCAACCTGGGCATCAATTACGATCCCTCGCACTTCGTGTGGCAGATGATGGACTATATCCAGCCCATCTACGAATTTAAGGACAAGATTTTCCATGTCCATTACAAGGATATCAAGCTCTTCCCCGAGAAGCTGCGCCAGGTGGGCACCATGGCCTATCCGCTGGACTACATGAGCCCCAAGCTGCCCGGCCTGGGCGATGTGGACTGGGGCCGCTACGTATCGGCGCTGACCGACATCGGCTACGACGGCTATACCTGCATCGAGGTCGAGGACCGGTCCTTCGAGGGCAGCCGCGAAAGAGTGCTGGACTCCCTGCGCCTTTCCAAGCGGTACATGGAGCAGTTCGTTATCTGAACAAAAACAAAAAGAGCGGCGCGAGTCGGAAAAAATTCCGTCTCGCGCCGCCTTTGATTTCTTCATTTTTCATGCAGGGCGATGACCTGCCGGTCCGCCTGATCCGGGAAATGCGCCTGAACGAACGCATCCACAGCGGGATAATGGTCCAGTACGATCAGATAATCATAATCCTGCCACACGCTTTCGTACCATGCCTCGTCATAGACGCCCTCATAGACGTTGGCGGTACGCACGTTGGGGTTTTTCAGCAGGTACCGCGCACAATAATGCGCGTCAGCCCGGAAATCCGGCGCAGCGATCGCCTGAAGGTAACGCAGGTTTTCATCGCGGGTGCATTCGGCCA
>ERZ857521.3697-NODE-3697-length-12147-cov-24.464935_pt1 | contig 12147 bp, 5 predicted proteins | sample MGYA00519701_ERZ857521 | MGnify/ENA primary metagenome ERZ857521 (study PRJEB31778, sample SAMEA3449346) | human gut metagenome | biome: human gut; feature: human-associated habitat; material: faeces | place: United Kingdom | collected 2010/2012 ...
CGGGCGGGAATGCCGGTGTGATGAGTTTCCTTGTAACGGGTGTTCCCGGTGAGTGAAGGATTCTTTCTTGTCTTTAGCCTTATATCTTTCTTATTGGCATATCCTGTAGCGTATTGCCTATTTCAGCGGTTCTACTGGGCTTTTGATGGCATGAAATGATGGTATGCCGTATGGAGGTAGACAAATGAAACAGTTTTGCATATAAGGTGTATCCTAGTATGTCTGTCATACCCGAAGAAATATTTGAGTAATATACGGGATATAATAATAATGGCAATAATCCCGATATTTGTAAATATTGTCATTTGTATGTGGCCACATGGTAGTGCGTTTTACTGCATCATATAATGTGTGAAAGGGCCATATCTTATTTTCATGTAGGAAAATGATATGGCCCTTTTACTATCGTTTACAGGAGGCTTTTGTAGAGATTATAGGTCCTTTTATTAATTGATGGAAATCTCATCTAGAAATAAATAGGTAGGTTTACCTGCACCTGGATGCCAGTCGGGTAGAACAGGGGTGTTCTTTCCTATTATGTGCACGTAGCGAGCTTTCGTTTTGTCGAAACTAATGCTTTCGCGTTTCAATACATTGTTTTTACTGCCCTTTTCCAATGTAGGAATTGATTTGGAAGCAATCTTGTTATAGGTCTTTCCATCTTCAGACACATAAATGTCAAGTCCGGTCAGGCCGAAGATATAATCGCCGGGGACGAGATATGTACCGATGGAGACGGAAGAGATTTCTTTTGTGTCCTGTAAGTCAATGATCGCATCAAGATCTTGACCATAGATACCGATATATCGTCCGGAGCGGTAATTGTCATCGCCTTGCATACCATCCACGAGCAGGTTGACACCCTTATACGTGTACGTAGGATCGGGCTTGCTGTTGAGCGTTATCGGATGCATGGTGGCCAGATTGTATGTCAGGGTCTCTTCGGTAACATTACTTTCACGGCCATTCCGGATGGCTTTTGTCTTGATGGTCGTAGTCTTGCCTATTGTGAACGGCTGACGGTATTGCTGGGAAGAGGCTGATGGCTCAGAGCCGTCCAGGGTGTAATATGTCGGAGCGTGATCGAAAGTGTTCAGGCTGATGATGGCCGTTCCGTTCTCACCTTCGGGCTCGACATCTATTGTTACGTCCTCTATATCCTTTTTGTAATTAACTCCATACAGTTGATACAAGTCCAACTGATGGCGGAGCCGTTTCAGGAATCCGTTCAGGTCCTTCTTGGCGGGATTGCTCCATTGCAATTCACTTAATGCTGCAATACGTGGCATCATTTGCCATTCCATTTTCGTACTGTCTTTGGTCCATTCTGTCCAGATACATCCCTGAACACCGATGATATTTTTCTTTTCTTCCGGAGAGAGCTTGTCGGAGGTCGGCTCAAAGTTGTACACCCGTTCTACGCTGCTCACTCCTTTTAAGCGGTTGTAACCGGGATTGCTAAAATACAGGTGGCTGATCGGACAAACGATCGTAGCGTGTCCCAGTCGGGCTGCCTTGATTGCCGCATTTACACTCGTCCATGCCATGACGGTTGTCGTTTGAGGATTCGGGTTGCCTTCCAGGATCTCGTCCCATGCTAGCATTTTCTTGCCACGTTTGGCGATCTCCTTTTCCACCTCATTCATGAAATATACTTGAAGTTGGTTTTCTTTGCTATGCTCTTTCGTATCTTGTAGTCCCAGTTCCTTAATCTTAGCCTGGCATTTCGGGCATTTCTTCCATTCGGTCTTCGGACATTCATCTCCTCCTATGTGGATATAGGGAGCATCCGGGAAGATATCCATGAGCTCATTTACGACATCCTTGGCAAATTGCAGCGTCTTAGGATTTCCTCCGCACAATACATCTTTGAATACGCCGAATTTGGTAGCGGTCTCATACGGACCACCCGTACATCCCAGTTCCGGATAGGATGCCAATGCCGCCAACATATGTCCCGGCATGTCTATCTCTGGAATGACAGTAATGAATCGTTCTGCCGCATACGCGACAATCTCCTTGGCGTCTTCTTGCGTATAGTAGCCACTGACGGGAATGCCGTCAAATTTTCCTGATCCGGGAGCGGTGATAGTCTCTTTACGATATGAGCCTATCTCCGTTAATTTGGGATATTTCTTAATCTCGATACGCCATCCCTGATCTTCTGTCAGATGCCAATGGAAGTAATTGATGTTATGCAATGCCATGACATCGATCAACTCTTTGAGATATTCCTTTGGAAAGAAATGGCGGCCAACATCAATCATGAAGCCACGGTAACTGTATTGGGGAAAATCATTCACTTCTCCTGCGGGCAATGACGCTATTGCCTCACTTCCCTTTGTGATGGGGAGTGACTTATGGATTGTCTGGCATCCGTAAAAGACGCCGGCTTCCGTGGCTCCTGTCACGGTGACTTTATCAGCAGAGATATTCAGTTTGTACCCATCCTTATGATTGATGGACGGATCTACTTTTAAAACGATGCAGTTCTTTTTGGGAGTTTTTGTAGCTAGCTTTACTTTAGTCCCTGTTACTTCGTTTATGTAGTCAGCCAGGAGACGGGCGGTGCTTGCCAGCTTCTTATTGCCCTTCTCATAGACGATGGTCGTAGATGAATTGATCATGAAAGGTGCTTTTGTCGCGTCTTCTATGATTTCTTGCGGTAATGGAATGCAGTGCAGGTCTCCTATCTGAGTCTTTTGTTGTGCGCTTGCTACTAATCCTCCAGACATAAAGAGGCAGATTGTCCATATTTTTATCAGTTTCTTTTCCATAGTGGATTAATTTTGTAAATGTTCTCTACAAAAGTAATAAAAATAATCCTATATTCTAAATAATTATGCTTATATTTGCATAATATTTTCAAACCCTAAAAACAATTATAATAGTACTTTATGAATTTATTCTTTGTAAGTAAGAACTTTGTTAAGCGGGTATCGCTTTTTGGAGTCGCTGCTTGTCTATACCATCCGCTGATAGCCCATGCGGAAGGTGTGGTGCTAAAGAGCAGTATAGTGGATGCACTGCAACAGACTGTAGGAGTGCAGGGCGTTGTGTATGATGCGACAGGTTTGCCAATTATTGGTGCGTCTGTGATTGAAAAGGGCAATCCTAAGAATGGCGCGGTAACTGATATTGATGGCAAGTTCGCCTTGAGCGTTACAAAGGATGCTGTCATTGAAGTCTCGTATATGGGTTATGAGACGCAGAGCATTAAGGTAACGCCGGGAAAGATTCTGAATATTACATTGAAGGAAGACAATCAGATCCTGAATGAGGTCGTTGTCGTTGGTTATGGAGTCCAGAAAAAAGTCAATCTAACAGGTTCGGTTGCTACCGTAGATGGTGATGAGTTGGAACGGCGTCCATTGGCCAACGCCACACAGAGCTTGCAGGGTATGGTTCCTGGATTGTATATAGACAATACCAATGCAGGCCGCCCGGGTGCTACCTCATCATTGCAATTACGTGGTCAGGGCAATTTGTCTGGCAATTCAGCTCCTTATGTGTTGGTCGACGGAGTGGAAATGGATCTTGCCGATGTCAATCCAAATGATATCGAGAACATTTCCGTGTTGAAGGATGCTGCTGCTTCGTCAATCTATGGAGCACGTGCAGCTTATGGTGTAATCTTGGTTACCACCAAAAAAGGTAAGGAAGGAAAAGCACGTGTCAGCTATCAGGCTACATTAGGTTGGACTTCTCCGATGTCATTGCCGAAGATGGCTAACTCATACGATTTTGCCACTTATTTCAATCAGGCTTGTGCAAATGCGGGAATGGTCAAGCAATACAGTGACGAGAAATTGGCTCAGTTGCAACAGTATATCAAGAATCCTGCCGGTCTTGATCCCTGGGCAGAACTGACGCCTGGACAATCTATGGTTGGCGCATTTGAGAACAGTGCCAAAGGTTTGGGAAATACAAATTATTTTGACCTTCATTATAAGGATGTAGCTTTCAAGCAAAACCATAATGTAAGTATCAGCGGAGGTAGTGAAAAGGCACAATATTATATTTCCGGTGGTATGTACAAAGAGGACGGCTTGTTGCGTTATGCCGATATTGGATATAAACGTTTCAATTTCAATAGCAATATCACTTCCAAAGTGACAGACTGGCTGAAGTTGAAGGTGAACACCAAATATATGAATTCGAACAATGAGACCCCATTTGGAACGGGTGCTTTGAGTGAGGGATTCTATCATTCTCTGGCACGTTTCCGTCCAACGGTCAGTGTGATCGATCCGAATGGCCATTTTACGGAGTTGTCCATGATCCCGTATCTGCAGAGCGGTACGAAGACTGATACAGAAAATAATAATCTGACGTTAACAGGTGGACTGGAGCTGGAGCCGTTGAAGGACTGGCATATCTTCTTCGATTATACCTACCGTTACAATACACGTGATTACTGGGCATTGAAGGTGCTTCCCGAGATACCTAATGCTTCCGGTGATTCGTATGATATCGGAACGCGTGCGGAAATCGTTAACGATGCAAGCAATTCGTACACGCGTTATGACATGAACAATCAGTATCAGTCAGTCAATTTGTACACGAACTATTCGTTTAGTCTTGCCGATAAGCATAATTTTACGGTTATGCTGGGTTATCAGGAAGAATATTACAAATATAAGTACCTCTATAATTCAGTGACGGATATTCTTTCTACCAGCAATCCGAGTCTGGAAATGGCAAATGGCGACCGTACCGTGTACGACACGCGTTATACATGGGCTACCCGTGGATATTTCGGTCGTATTAATTATGATTATAAGGGACGCTATTTGGTGGAATTGAATGGACGTTACGATGGCTCTTCCCGTTTTGCTAAGGGAAGTCGCTGGGGATTTTTCCCGTCAGTCTCTTTAGGATGGAATATTATGCGTGAACCGTTTATGGAAAAAGCCCAGAACGTACTGTCTAATTTGAAGTTGCGCTTGTCTTGGGGCTTGTTGGGCAACCAGACCGGTGCGGCTTACTATACATTCGCTTCTACCATGGATCCGGTATCGTTGGGAAACTGGTATTTCCAAAATGGAAGAGAGGGCTACCTCAAGCCCGGTTCAGTGGTCGATTCCAATACGACATGGGAAAAAGTCGAGCATAAGAATATCGGTATCGACTTCGGATTCCTCAGTAATGCCCTTACCGGATCATTCGATATCTTCCAGCGCGACACACGGGATATGTTAGGCCCTTCGGTTGCATTGGCCGATTTCTTTGGAGCCGTAGCTCCCGAAACGAACAATGCCGAGATGCGCAACCGTGGATGGGAGCTCACCTTATTGTGGAGAGGCAAGATAGGCAAGGATATAGATTATTCTATAGGAGGCTCTATCTCTGATGCTACCTCCGAGGTGACTGCTTATGCAGGTGATGGCTCGGACCCCGCAGACAATTGGTATAAGGGAAAGAAAGTGGGTGAGATATGGGGCTACCGTGCTTCTGGTCTGATCCAGACGCAGGAAGAGGCTGATGAGTATAACGCTACCTACGACCTGTCTTATCTCACCGGACAGAAGTGGATACCGGGCGATGTGAAGTATGTAGACTTGAACGGAGATAAGAAGATCAATAACGGCACCAATAGGATTGGTGACATGGGTGATATGACCGTCATCGGTAATACGACACCCCGTTACCAGTACACTATCAACGGATCTATTTCTTGGAAGGGCCTCTCTCTGAGCGTGATGTTCCAAGGTGTGGGAAAGCGCGACTGGTGTCCGGCCATGAACACTTCTTACTTCTGGGGCTCGGGAGCTTATGCCCAGGTCACAGTATTCAAGGAGCATCTCGATTATTGGACACCTGACAATCGCGATGCTTATTATCCTAATCCTTACACGGCCGGCAATCAGGCTGTAGGAAAGTTCCGTGCGAAGACGTCACAGAAGGCCGACCGCTATATGCAGAATGCCGCTTATTGTCGTCTGAAGAATGTCACGATCAGCTACGACTTGCCACGGGCATGGATAGAGAAGATCCATCTTACCAAGGCACAGGTGTTCTTCTCTGGAGAGAATTTGCTGACCTTTACCAAGTTGAGTAGCATCTTTGATCCTGAGGGCTTGTTTACCCAGAATAGTTATGGCAATGCGCTGGAGCAAGCTGGTAAGAACTATCCTATGACAAGAGTATTCTCTGTTGGCGTTATTTTAAATCTGTAAAAGAAGAATATAGTTATGAAAAATATACATTTGCTGATAGCATCAGCTTTATGCCTGGGGATGATGACATCCTGTTTCGATATGGATCAGGAGCCTCAGGGAGAGATGTCCACAGTAGGGGCTTTCACTACCGTGAACGAAATCAATATGTACCTGAATATGTTCTATCAGGGCAGTGTGCCGGTGATGGGAGGAGGAACGGTCAATAACTCGGCCATTAAGACCCAGTCAAGCAGTAGTACCAATGGCATTGCTTTTGGCGATGCCAATAGTGATAATTTGTATCCCAATGCGATCGACACACGTCTGGCAGGTGAGACCTCACTTAGTAATGCTGCTGAGTTAGGTGATTATAAGGCGATACGCAATGTGAACTTCTTGCTTCATAATATCCAAAATTGTGAGGACAAGGGTACAGAATACAGTCAGTGTCTGGGCGAGGCCTATTATTTCCGTGCCGCTTACTATTATCATCTTCTTGTGAATTATGGAGGAGTAACATGGGTGGAGGATCTGTTGGATCCCGATTCAGAGCTGATGAAGCGGCCTCGTAACACTCGTACCGAGATCACGGATTCTATTCTGAAAGATCTCGATGACGCCATTACGTATCTGAACGAACAAAACAGCAATGCCACCCGTCGTGTTCATCGTGATGTGGCACGTGCGTTAAAGAGCGAAGTGGCGTTGTTCGCCGCTACATGGGAGAAATACCACCGTGCTAAGAACGACCCGTTCTTTGACAAGACGTTGGCCAATCCCGACGCGAAGATCAAGAGCTGGTTGGAGCAGTCCGCTGAAGCGGCCAAGCAGGTGATAGACCGTAATGTGTGGAGCATTCATAATACGGGACATCCTTTGACCGATTATCGTGATATGTTTATTGATACGGACTTAAGCGATAATCAGGAGGTGCTGTGGTGGAAGGAGTATGATGCTTCTGCTGGTATTGGTCACAACGTGACCTATTATGCTTGTCAGGGAGGAGGCCAGATTGGTGTCTCCGCTTCGTTGGTGGATGATTATCTTACCAAAGACGGAAAGCCGTTTACAGGTGCTGCCAAGCTGGAGGCTAAACGTACCTATGGCGCTGAACTGAGTCCGCAACTGCGCGATCCACGTCTGTCACAGACGGTGTTCATGCCTGGACAGCAAATCCGTAGTGATGGCACCCTGTATGCTTGGCCTCCGTTGGATGCGACTAATTACCATCAGAATACTACAGGCTATTCTGTCTTGAAATACGAAGAGTTCAATACATCGAATACGGCAGCATATACTACGGCTAATCGTAGTGAGGCACCTGCTATCCAAGTGCGCTACGCCGATATCTTGCTGAACTATGCAGAGGCGTTGGCAGAACTCGATGGAGCGAAGAATGCCGCGGAGATTCAAAAAGCCTTGCAGCCGTTGCGCGACCGTGTGGGGATGCCCGGCGTGGATTTCGACCGCGAATATAATACTGACTCGGATTATCCGTTCAATAATTTGGATAAGTACATCCAGGCTGTGCGTCGTGAACGTCGTGTAGAGAAGGCACTCGAGAACTGTCGTCTGACGGATATCCTGCGGTGGGCGGCAGCCGATGTGCTGATAGTAGGCAAGACGCCGACGGGAGCCTTGTATACAGGCAGTACGCTGGGCGAACATTTCGATGGTATCATGACCGTTGGCTCAAACCTGTGGTTGAAGGACGGATATATCGTGCCGTTCAACAACGTCAACTATCCGAATGGATGGCAATTCAATTTGAATCGCGATTATCTGTTGCCTATCCGTCAGGAGATGGTAGGTGGCCTGACCGACGGCATGTGGGAACAGAATCCCGGTTGGTAGGTCTCTGCCTTCGGTCGCGTCTCTGTTGAGAGGCAAGGACCCGACGGAGACGGGCGATGCGCCGTCGATACGGGACGGTGATCACATCGTTTATCGCATTGGAATATCATTACAGGGTCCGGGGAGGATGGCTCCTTCCATCATTCCTCGGACTCTTTGCTCGATAGCTTAGGGTTCCGGCAGGCAGCCGGCAATCCCTTACGATTGATGGAACATCATTTTATTTACTTCATCTTATGAAAACATCCTCATTGATCTACCCGTTGACGGGAATGGCGGCCTTGGCTCCCCATACGGCATTTGCCGGTGAAAAGCAGGCGCCCAAGCACTATAATATCGTATATATCATGACCGATGACCATACGGCTCAGATGATGAGCTGCTATGGCAGCCGTTTCGTGGAGACGCCCAATCTCGACCGCATCGCCAACGACGGAGTCATCTTTACGAATAGTTTTGTCGCCAATTCGTTGAGCGGCCCCAGCCGCGCCTGTATGCTCACCGGTAAGCACAGTCACGCCAATGGCTTCACGGACAATACGACCTGTGTGTTCGACGGTTCTCAGCAGACGATGCCAAAGTTGTTGCAGAAGGCCGGCTATCAGACGGCCATCATCGGAAAGTGGCATTTGGTGAGCCTGCCTACCGGATTCGACTATTGGGAGATCCTGCCTGAGCAGGGCGATTATTACAATCCCGACTTCATCACGATGGATAACGACACCATCCGCAAGGAAGGTTATGTGACCAATCTGATAACGGACATGAGCATCGATTGGTTGGAGAACCAGCGCGACAAGAGCAAGCCCTTCTGCCTGTTCATCCACCATAAGGCCATCCACCGCAACTGGTTGCCCGAATTGAAATATCTGCCGTTGTATGAGGACAAGACCTTCCCCTTGCCCGACAACTTCTACGACGATTATGAGGGCCGTCCCGCTGCCGCCGCACAGGAAATGAGCATCTGGAAGAATATGGACCTCATCTATGACAACAAGATGGACCGCCCCGACAAGACCTCTCCGCTGAAAGAGAGATATGAGAGCTATGTCGGACGTCTGAGTCCTGCTGACCGTAAGGTGTACGACGACTTCTACCGGCCGATCATCGACGATTTCTATAAGAAGAATCCACAGGGTAAGGATCTTGCCGAGTGGAAGTATCAGCGTTACATGCGCGACTATGCCAAGGTGGTGAAGTCGCTCGACGACAATGTAGGTCGTGTGCTCGACTATCTGAAGGCCAAGGGAATGCTCGACAACACGTTGGTGGTCTACACCTCCGATCAAGGATTCTATATGGGCGAGCATGGCTGGTTCGACAAGCGTTTCATGTACGAAGAGTCCATGCACACGCCGCTGATCATGCACCTGCCCAAGGGCTTCAAGGCAAAGGGAGAGATCCCCGAGATGGTACAGAACATAGATTACGCACCCACTTTCCTCGAGCTTGCCGGAGCACCTATTCCCGACGATATTCAGGGCGTATCGTTGGTTCCGCTTCTGAAAGGCGAGAAGCCGGCCAACTGGCGTAAGTCATTGTATTACCATTTTTATGAGTTCCCGGCCGAGCATATGGTCAAGCGTCACTATGGCGTGCGTACGGACCGTTACAAGCTCATCCATTTCTATAATGACATTGACGAATGGGAATTGTACGATCTGAAGAAGGATCCGACTGAAATGCACAATCTGTATGGACAGCCGGGCTATGAGAAGATCACGGCTGACCTGAAGGCTGAGTTGGTAAGGCTCCAGACTCAGTACAAGGATCCGATCGAGCAAAAGTTGAAGGAGGCGAAAGAAGCGGCAGGGGCTGATAAGAAATGATCCTTGCCGATGGTGATAAGGTCCGTCGTAGGAAGTTCCGATTCCTACGACGGACCTTTTTTTAGAATTGTAGTGGTCTGATAAAATCATGAAGAATGCACGGGACATCATCGCTGTTACCATTTGTTCTCCTCAAAGGGTTCTTTAATTGGCAGGAGAGGTGCTGTCCTCAAAAGTGTATTTGATAAATCGAAAAAGAGCCGATACTTGCGTATCAGCCCATAGGTTTGTAATATAGGAGTGACTAAGCAACTGAACATACGAACTATGCACTTCACGAAAGTACAAATTTCTGAGCACATACGCAAGCAGGCAGAGACATAAGGTGATCCATTGACTTTGCATTAGCACTCTACGGTAGACCTGCTTCAGACACACTGAATGAAACACTATCTCATTTTCTTAGCTATTTGTTATTATTTCTCAATAATTATGCTTAATTTTACCCCCGAAAGTTATCTCTTGCAGAGAGATGTATCGCTGAACGGCATAAAAGCATCCGGGAAGTGAGGCCGTAGGCCTTGGATAACATCGTATGAAGAGTGAGAGAATGACAGGGGCAAGTACCCGAACTTTTAGGGGTGATTCGCATAACTGCAAGCATATCAGCAAAATACTGACGCTTGCAGGATTAGGGAATATAACCCTCATATAGAGTAGGTCAGGGCGGTCTGCCGGCCACACACATATCCCATTCCCGTTACCCTCCGCATCAACACGCCAACCGTCACAATCCCCGGAAGGCGGTGGCGGTCCGGACGACTGTAACGGTTCGCAATACATTTCTCATCCGATGAACGGAATCATTTCAACACAAGCCCTATCGGGGCTGCAGGTCGGCATACTCCCTTGCGGCGTCGAAGCAGGGACACGCCTTCCGCGGATCCAGGTCACGGTGTCCGACGATCAGGGCGTGCGGGTATCTCCGGTGGAGCGTCTCCAGCAGGCCCCGCAGGGCCGTGCGCTGTGCGTCCGTCCGTGTGTCCTCCGGCTTTCCCTCCTCCGATAGTCCTCCGATGTAGCACAGTAAGATGATGGAAGAAAAGGAGCGTCCGGTCATTAACATCAACATCCACGGCGGCAACAACCAGATCCTGCCCGTAGCTACGAAGGCCGAGCAGCATTTCTATTTCTCCGGCTCTGCCGACGCAGCCGGCCGGGAGGTGGCGGCCGGTCCCTGGACGGCGGCCGACGAGGCGCGCCTGTCCGTCTATGTCAGCGACAGGGAGAAGCTGCGTGGCTACATCGCCGTCCTCGCCGCCTGCACGACGGCGAGAGAGGTGGGCGAGGCCGTTGTCGGCATGTGCGTCAACGAGCCGCGTGTCACCCAGGAGCTGATTGTCAAGGAGGTGTTCATCAGCGCCCTCTTTCCCTTCCTCGTCAAGGTCGTCAGGGGTAAGGGCATCGACAACCTCCGGCACAGCATCAACGAGGCATGGACGGCCTATAAGAGAAACCGACAGAAGAAGAGCCTGTAGGCCTCTCGTCCGAGTAGCATAATGCTCAATGTCAAATGAGCATAATGCTCAATGTCAAATGAGCATAATACTCAATGTCAAATGAGCATAATGCTCAATGTCGAAGGAGCATAAAGCTCAATGTCGAATGAGCATAATGCTCGATGGCAAATGAGCATAATACTCGATGGCGAATGAGCATAATACTCAATGGCGAATGAGCATAATACTCGATGGCGAATGAGCATAATGCTCGATGGCAAAGTAGTATATGGCTCCTTTTTCAGACAAGTCATAATACCATATCACCGTCATTGCCGCCGACCTCCACGACCTCGACCTCACCGACTGGTTAGAGTGACATATACCTTATTATATATATAGGGGCAACGGAAGCCGATCTGAAGAGATGGATTTGGAAGAACGACTGAAGTAACGTGCCGATTTGGCCAAATGACCGAATGAAACTTGGCCAAATGACCGAACGAAACTTGGCCAAACGACCGAACGAATCTTGGCCAAATGACCGAACGAAACTTGGCCAAACGACCGAACGGATCTTGGCCAAACGACCGAATGAAACTTGGCCAAATGACCGAACGATAAGAGAAAATGTCAAACATAGACCATTGGGAATGAACTTCACTTGAAATAGACATTAAACTATAGTCAGCAGACTAGGTTTATTAGGCTATGATGGAGACTTTCATAGATGTCGTCCATAATGTTGTAGTGGCATATCAGGATTGGACAATTATATCTAATGTCCAATGGTCATAATATTATTTACATTCACTAGTGTCCCGTTAAAACGAGACGATTTAAATATAAGTTATTAAAATAGAA
>ERZ857521.3709-NODE-3709-length-12115-cov-21.206468_pt1 | contig 12115 bp, 8 predicted proteins | sample MGYA00519701_ERZ857521 | MGnify/ENA primary metagenome ERZ857521 (study PRJEB31778, sample SAMEA3449346) | human gut metagenome | biome: human gut; feature: human-associated habitat; material: faeces | place: United Kingdom | collected 2010/2012 ...
TGAGCCTTTCCTCTGCTTTTCATCCCTGTACTTCATCTGAGCAGCATATCTCCCCAATATTTATCGGGTGAGCCTTTTTATCCCCCAAACCTCGATAAGGACTGACGATCAAAAAGAACAACCTTATTATATATATCATTCATCAGATCCCTCTATCAGCTATTCCTTTCTTGTCCCGGCAATGTTGTTTATACCTTTTGCCGGAGGGTCACTCCTTCTAAATTCCTGTCACAAAGCCGCCATCAACCAGATCATCGGCCGGGCGGTTGGTTTTTCAGATTTTTGTATCCCAATAAACATTATTTTGTGTAACTTTGCAACCATATATACCCTCAAACCAATAGCACAAAATACAAAGAGATGAATACCCGTCGGATATACCTTATTATAGTAAGCCTGCTGTGTGTAATTTCCTTACAGGCACAAGTCCGTTATGGTGGACTGACCAACCGGCAACGGCAACAGCTCAGCGAACGGTCACTCGCTACCATCAGACAATATGAAGAACGCCTGCAACGCTACCGTGATTCACTTTATTCCGACAGCGTAGCCGCACCTCAGCTCATCCCCAAAGAGGAGATTGCACAGCTTTTCCTGCCTTTCACCTTCTATACTGACGTCGTACACGATGCTTTCACCATCGGTAACCGCCTCTCGTCCCTCGACCAACAGCTCCTAGCCGTATACCTGGCTCATCCGGAATTAGTGGTACGCACACAGACCCAACTTGAAAAGACCGGCACCGTCATCAAGCCGACGACCGTCACCGAACAGCTACCTTCCAGCCTTGAAGCTCCCGCACCCGAGGAGCCTACCACACTGCCCATCGACATGGTGGTGCTGAAGCCCAACTTTTGGGATTTCGCGGGAGACGGATATCTGCAGTTCATGCAGAACTATGTGTCGGGCAACTGGTATCAAGGCGGTGAAAGCAACTACTCGCTCATGGGCGGACTCACCCTGCAAGCCAATTACAACAACAAGAAGAAGCTGAAATGGGAAAACAAGCTAGAGGTGAAGATCGGCCTGCAGACCACTAATGGTGATACCATTCACGATGTCAAGACTTCTGAAGACCTATTACGCTATACCAGCAAGCTAGGACTACAAGCCTCCAAGAAATGGTACTACACCCTACAAGGCGTGGCCTCAACACAGATCGTACGCATGTACGACCAAAACCAACGTCCGGTAATCAGTGATTTCATGTCACCCTTCGAGTTCAACCTCTCTCTCGGTATGGACTATAACGTCGACTGGATCAACCACCAGCTAAAGGGCAGCGTCCATCTGGCACCCATCGCCTACAACCTCAAGTATGTCGACCGTCTCTCATTGGCCGAACGTAACGGCATTGACGTGGGACATCACTCCAAGAATGACATCGGTTCGCAGATGACGATCGACCTAAAGTGGGTCTTCTCGGACAACATACAGTGGCAGACGCGTCTTTTCGCCTACACCACCTATAAACGTACGCAAATAGAATGGGAAAACACGTTGAACTTCCAATTCAACCGCTGGATATCCTGCAAGTTCTACATCTATCCCCGCTTCGACGACAGCGTGGTACGTGACAACCACCACGGCTACTTCCAGTACAAGGAGTACACCTCTCTCGGATTCGCCTATTCGTTCTGACATCCTATCATTGAGAAATATAGTCCGACAATGTTCGGAGAGCAAGACTGCCTCATCAAATTGAAGCAGCCTTGCCTTTCATTGGGACACATTCTTCCTACTGGAGCTCTGGATAAACCCGACAAGGTACCGAGACTTACAGACGGAACAGAACGACGCAAATCGTTGAAGCATGAAAAGATGCATAAAACAACCGTGTGCCAACATATAAACCCGTCATTCTAGCCCCCGCACATTCATCTTATTTTCATTGGCTTGCCTAACTTTGGACCCATTAACACACGATTGTCCCCATTCATATCTTAAATCATACAAGATAGAGGCTGTCCCTTTGGGACAATTTCGACCTTCCCATAGTACTCTTGTCACCAGGCTCCGTTCAGCCATTGCCTCAACCGAAGAAACCCGGCAAAGATACGACACGGCTACCGACCTGATCAGAATTGGAATCCAAGCTGCAAATAAGCACCAACCTGCTTCGTCACATTCGAATAGCCAACGACAGCACCGATCGGTCCGAGGATCGTGCGGTAGAAATATCCTATCTGTCCGCCAAGCATCGTCTTGCGGTCGAGGAGTCCACGCAGGCCATAGGCCTGCTGCCCTGCCGTAAAGGAGCCATTGACATAGTTGTTCGTCGTCAGCTGCAGTTGCAGACGCAGTTGTGCCGCCACCATCTGACGGTCGACAGCCTCCAGATGATAAAAACCGTCAAACGGCAGCTGCTGACTCACATAGTTTCCCATCCACATACCTCCAATGAAGTTGCTGCGAATCATAGGGATATCCTTGCCGAAGAGCATACGTCCGTATAGCAAGGGGCGCAGCGTCAGTCGCTGCGAAAGGGGAAGGGACATAAGCCAATAGGCAGTCAGCTCACTGAATCCGGCATGACCATTGTAACCCACCAAATTGTCCGTGAAATACGCATATTCCGCCATAAACTTCGTTCCCTTGGTAGGAAACAGGCCGGGGCCCTGAGAATCGTAGCGCACACGGGTATGATAGCTGTAGAAGTGGGCATTACGCAGTCCGTCATTTCCCGTTTCCTCTTCGGAATCAGAATAGGAAAGCAGCTGATTGAAATGATAATAATCCCACGATGCGAATAGATCGGCGGCGAAATTGTGCAGATTGATGCCGAGCAGTGACAGCTGTGCATGATGCTGGTTATAGGTTAGGCTCTGCGATTTCTGTCCTGCTGAATAGATATAGGCGTCGTTGTGCAGGAACGTGTATCCCATTGATATCGTCGTGACGTGATGGGGCGTCCAACTTGCCTGCAGGTCAGCCCTCACGCGCCTGCCGAGCCTCAGCGTAGCCTCAATTTTAGTCGGTGAATGTTTGGGGCGCAGAATGCCATTGAACTGCAACGACACCATCTCTTCCGTGTCGAACTTTACCGCCAACGAGCCCTGCACCGTCGTGACAGGCCGTTGCAACTGCACCGAATCCACATAATTGACCGGGCGACGAGCCACGGCGGACGCATGGCGCAGGGTCGGCCGATAGTCGATCGGCAAGCCAAGCCGCATCTTCAGAGCCATAAGCTGGCCCCAGTGTTCCATTGCCCCCTCCTCACCACGCCGTATCAGCGTATCGATAGCTGCCGGGGTGAAACTTGCCGGTGTATATCCTTTCGTATTCACACGCACGAGCACATCGGTATTGGCCATGTTCTCATCGTACTTATTCTTACAATTCACATCGACGATCTGAAGCAATATGTCACCACTCGTCTTCAAGTCACTAGCTGTACGGGGAGGATCCTGTACCGTGGCACCAATAACATAGTCGGCCCCCATCTGCCGGGCCAGATCCACAGGATAGTTGTTGCGCAAGCCACCGTCGACGAGAACATGACCGCCAACCCTCACTGGCGAGAAGACCGCCGGGATCGACATCGAGGCCCGCATAGCCACAGGCAGTCGTCCGCAATGCCAGTCATACTCCGTATTGTCAACGATATCGGTCGACACGCAGGCAAAGGGTATGGGCAGCCGGCTGAAATCCATGGAGTCGGTATAACCGGCCGTGAGATGACGGAAGAGCTTCATCAAGTTCCTACCCTCGATCAAGCCACCCTTCTCGATGGAATGCCGTTGTAACGTAAACGTCTTACTAAGGATATAAGTATTTTGTCGCTTCCGTTCGTCCAAATCCTGCGAATGGTATTCGCCACGGTCGCTAAGCAGGAACTTCCAATCCTGCCTACGGACGATGGAGTCAAGCTCCATGGCATTCCATCCACAGGCATAGAGTCCACCCACGATCGACCCCATGGATGTTCCCGTGACGATATCGACAGGTATCCCCGCCCGCTCTATCACCTTCAACACGCCGATATGGGCCATACCCTTCGCACCGCCTCCGGACAGCACTACTGCCACACGTGGCCGTTTCTTGGGTACGGGCAACCGTCCCCCTTGCCCATTGCCAGACGACAAGGAATGCGAACTTACCGCCGGACGCAACGTATCCGTACATTCCTCCTGTGCCGCAACCGTCACAACCAGACAGCACGACAGAAGAAGAGACAATATCACATTTCCAATTCTCATATCTCCCTATTTTATATAAGGCAAAGATACGAAAAAAATCCTTTTCCGACTTTCTCGCAAGCCTTATTTACACCTGTCAGCCTTCATCCGGAATGGAAATAATCCACATCCACACATCCGTCAGCCCCCCTTTCGCCACATAACTGAAGACGGCAAAGTGGATTGCCCATAAAACATCACCTTACTCCATAAGAACCGACGATGTCGTCGCAGCAGAAACACGGCCTTGCAGATGTCTCCTTAACTATCACAGGATGAACGATAACTCCTATTACCGATCCTCAGTACCTATCAATACTCACAAAGTTACAAAAGGAATGGCGGCCATAGCAAGAGACAGACATCAATCCTTACTGATAACTCCATTTTTACTATCTTTTTGATTTCTCTCTTATTTATTTTTATTAATTTTGCAAATATATATGAAAAATGATGGGACAACCTGCTCTGTCCCGATAAATTCTTATACAATGGACAAAAAATTAACCAATGAGGCAGCCGAGCAACCGGTACAGCTGCCAGAGAACGCATTTAGGGAACTGCAACCGGGCGAACAATACACGCCTATCATGCAACCCACCAAGGCCTATCCCGAGGTGAACGCCTGGTCGGTGACCTGGGGTATCCTCATGGCCATCCTCTTTTCGGCCGCGGCGGCCTACCTCGGACTGAAGGTAGGACAGGTGTTTGAGGCCGCCATCCCCATCGCCATCATTGCCGTCGGCGTGAGCACGGCAGCCCATCGTTCCAAGGCACTGGGTGAGAACGTCATCATTCAGTCGATCGGCGCCTGCTCGGGAGCCGTCGTCGCCGGTGCCATCTTCACCTTGCCAGCCATCTACATCCTGCAGGTCAAGTACCCTGAGATGACCACCTCTTTCCTGAAGATCTTCATGGCCTCAGCTCTCGGTGGCATTCTGGGCATCCTGTTCCTTATCCCCTTCCGTAAATATTTCGTGAGCGACATGCACGGCAAGTATCCCTTCCCGGAGGCTACGGCGACGACACAAGTGCTCGTCAGTGGTGCCAAGGGCGGCGATCAGGCCAAGCCCCTACTCATCGCCGGACTCGTCGGCGGACTATACGACTTCATCGTAGCCACTTTCGGCTGGTGGAACGAGAACTTCACATCACGCGTCATCGGACTGGGACAGAGCCTGGCCGACCATGCCAAGCTCGTCTTCAAGGTCAACACCGGCGCTGCCGTCCTCGGACTGGGCTACATCGTAGGCCTAAAATATGCGCTCTACATTACCTTCGGCTCACTGGCCGTATGGTGGCTCATCGTTCCCGGTATGTCGCTGCTCTTCCACGACCAGGTGCTGGCCATGTGGGACCCGTCCATCACCACTCCTGTCGGCGACATGTCGCCTGAGGACATCTTCCTCAACTATGCCCGCTCTATCGGCATCGGTGGCATTGCCATGGCCGGCATCATCGGCATCATCAACAGCTGGGGCGTAATCAAGAGCGCCGTAGGACTCGCCGGCAAGGAGCTGGGCAAGAAAGGCAATGAGGCGGAAGCCAACGTATCGCGCACACAGCGCGACCTGTCGATGAAGATCATTGTCTTCGGCACAGTGGCCGTGATCATCATCACCTGCCTCTTCTTCTATTTCGGTGTCTTCAGCGGTAACATCCTGCAAACACTCGTCGCCATCATCCTAGTGGGCGTCATCGCCTTCCTGTTCACCACCGTTGCCGCCAACGCCATCGCCATTGTGGGCAGCAACCCCGTGAGCGGCATGACGCTGATGACCCTCATCCTCGCCTCCGTAGTCATGGTGGCCGTAGGTCTTCACGGTGCATCGGGTATGTTGGCCGCCCTCATGATGGGTGGCGTGGTATGCACGGCCCTGTCAATGGCCGGTGCGTTCATCACCGACCTGAAGATCGGTTACTGGCTCGGTACCACTCCGAAGAAGCAAGAGACCTGGAAATTCCTCGGCACGCTGGTGTCGGCCGCCACGGTAGGTGGCGTGATGATGCTGCTCAACTCGACCTACGGCTTCGCTTCCGGTCAGCTCGCCGCTCCCCAAGCCAACGCCATGGCCGCCGTCATCGATCCTCTGATGAGTGGTGTGGGCGCACCCTGGGTGCTCTACGGCATCGGTGCCGTAATCTCCATCGTGCTCACCCTCTTCCATATTCCTGCCCTGGCCGTTGCCCTCGGAATGTTCATCCCTCTCGAACTCAACGTACCTCTCGTGGTCGGCGGTGCCATCCAGTGGTATGTCACCACCCGTACGAAGGACGCAGCCAAGAATGCCGAGCGTGGTGAGCTGGGAACACTCATCGCCAGCGGATTCATCGCCGGTGGTGCGCTGATGGGTGTCGTAAGCGCACTGCTTAAGTTTGCCGGCGTGGAGCTGTCCATCGCCGAGTCGTGGTGGACCAACCCTCTTAGTGAGATCTGCTCACTCGTGGCATACGTCCTGCTGATCACCTATTTCATCAGAGCGACAAAAAAGAAATAAATTATAATCCGACAGGCATATGATGCCTGCCGGAAACAATGGTCACAGACAAGTGACCAAAAAGATAAGGGGTTAGTGACTGTCGGGCCTCACAATGGCTCGCCTCACTAACCCCTTATCCGTCATGTTCCGTGTGCACCGGTTCCATCGTATGCCAGACCCATTCCCGACTCACCATAATCCTCAGACGATACATAAAGCCAAGCTCAATACGATTGGTGACGTATCCAAAGAGCTTGTCAACCATCTTGTTGTCGTAGTGACGGCCCTCATACGCCCAAAAGGAGGGAAATCCTCTGCCCTCACACGACAACGCTCCACGGAGACGTATGGAATATGACGTGTCATCGTCTCTTCATAGTCAACAGAAGGCGCACGCTCCCATCTCACGTACTCCCTCACCTTATATATTACCGTCCGACAGCCATCATCGTTCTTTCCGTAGCATCCCATCTGGGACTTAAAGGAACAACGTCATGACATAAGCCTGGGCCACCGCTACAATAGTAGTGACAAAGCCGGGCAGCTGGAAAGAGTGGTTGACCACATACTTGCCCACGTGCGTAGTGCCCGAGCGGTCGAACTCCAATGCCGCCACCTCCGTAGGATAGTTGGGAAAGAAAAAATAGCCGTTGACCGCGGGGAACATGGCGATCAGTAGTAGCGGAGAGATGCCGAGGGCAATACCAACAGGATAGAGCGTCATCACCGTGGCAGCCTGTGAGAAGAGCATGATGCTCATCACAAAAAGGGCGATGGCAAAGAGAAATGGTGCATGCTGTACCATTCCAGAAAGGGCACCGTTGATCATCGTCGCATTGCCCACATAGAAAGTTGATCCCATCCAGGCTACGCCAAAGATACCCACCACGGCACTCATACCGGCAGAAAATACCGATCCCGAGGTAAGCTTATTCACATCGCCACGACCGACAAGAAGGATAAAGACGGTGTCTGCCATCATCAGCATCTCGATGGTCTCGCTCATCGTCACTCCCTCAGGACGTAACGACGGCATGCTGCCGAACAGTACGACCAACGTCACCCCCAGCAGGAATACCCACACCGAACGGCGTGCACGGGGATCAGGATGAGTCTCGAACGCCTCTACACGCCGGCGATCCTCCTCGGGATTGATAATTCCCTCACGCACACGACGCTGGTATTCAGGATCATCCTTAAGCTCACGACCCACGAAGTTCTCAATGAAAGCTGCCACCAGAATGGCTATCAGACTGGAGGGGATGCAGATCAACAGCACGGTACCCAGCTCAATGCCTTTCGGTCCCAGCAACTCGTCTGAGATAATGGCTACCGTAGCCGCCGACACCGGACTGCCCGTGATGCCCAACGAGGCTGAGATCGTCGCCAGACTCATTGGACGCTCCGGACGCGTGCCGTTGGCCTGGGCAATCTCGCTGATGATAGGAAGAAGGGAGTAAGATGTGTGTGCCGTTCCGGCCAGCAGACAGAAGAACCACGTACAGAGGGGGCCGTAATAAGTGATATGGCTAGGGTGCCGTTTAAGGAACTTGGCAGCGACCCCGACCAGATAATCCAAACCACCTGTGGCCTGCAATGCCGCCGAAGCACAGATTACGGCCACGATGATCATCATCACATCAATAGGGGCGCTGCCAGGTGTAAGACCGAACACATAGACAAGGATAAAGACGCCGAGCATACCATAAATACCCAGACCGATGCCTCCCACGCGTGCACCGATAAAGATCATAGCCAGGACAACGGCCAATTCCAGTATCATTAATGTCACCATGTCTTTTCTTATTTTAGGGTTAAAGCAAGGATTGTCAAACAAAGATTATTTTTCGTGTTTCCAATGGCTAAATTACGATAAAACCGACAAATCGGATTTATGTTTTTCAGTACAAAACTTGTATATTACGAAACAACACTATTTTCTCTGTCCATATCGTTCTTGTATCATTCACACCAGTCGATGCCGGAACGATATATGAATATAAAATGTTCTCCTTGCCCTAGTCATTCCTATTATTTTATTAACTTTGCAACCAGTATAAATATTAAAGATATGAAGCAATCACGACTTATCTCCGCATTATTCCTCACGACCGTCTCACTTACCATACACGCGCAACAATACCGCAAGGTATGGGTAGAAAACTTCAAGGATTCCAAGATGGATACCACCTCTTGGAGCAAGATTCCCCGTGGCACATCCGACTGGAACAGACACATGTCCGATCACGAGAGCCTATATGACACGAAAAAAGGAAAAATGATTCTCTATGGAAGGGTGAACGAAGGCATCCTACCTGAAGATACCGCACGCTATATCACCGGAGGAATATACACCAAAGGCAAGAAAACACTCACCTATGGAAAGGTGGAGGTGAAAGCACGACTGCATGGTGCCAAAGGTGAATGGCCGGCAATATGGATGCTGCCCGAAGAAGGCAGATGGCCCGACGGCGGTGAGATCGACATCATGGAAAGACTCAATCATGATACCATCGCCTATCAGACAGTACATTCCTACTATACATACGTTCTGAAAGAGGAGGACAACCCTCAGCATGGCGCCACGGGCGAGATCGATCCCGATGACTATAATATCTATTCCGTGGAGATCCTACCCGACAGTCTGGTGTTCGCCATTAACGGGAAGCGGACGTTTACCTATCCAAAGATTCAAACCGAGAAGAAAGGACAATATCCTTTCGGCACTCCTTATTACCTGCTCATTGACATGCAGATAGAAGGGAGCTGGGTAGGCAAGGCCGATCCCAAAGATTATCCGGTGATGATGGAGATTGACTGGGTGAAGTTCTACGAGCTTAAATGACAAGTAGCTCTTCATCGAAACATGATCCGGGCAGCAGAACGACCCGGATCTTCAGTGCGCAAACTCAAGCCCCTACGGAAAGGGCTTGCCCCCCTACACCATAACTTTCAAAGACAGCCCCGTTTCCACATGATGGATATGGCCCTGGCAACTATGGGGCAATTTCCCTTCCGTATGTCCATTCCTATTTCTCGTCCTTAAAGAACTTCTTCTTATAATACGAGTTAGCTGTATAGAGCGCAGCTGCAGGATTATTGCCTGTCACCCGGTCTTTGGTGACCAAAGTCGTTACGTATGCATCGGAATATTTGTAAAACAGGCTGTCATGTCCCACACACAAGCCTATCACCACATTAAGATCCGTTTTTGCCTCATTGAGGAGACGCGCCTGCATAATCGGATTGCACATGGCAGCCCCTATGGACTCACATTCCGCAGGTATGCCCATTGAGGTCTTACGACGTCCTTCCACCTTGCATATCACGGAATAAGGCTCAAAGCCGTTGGCGCGTAAGATACGCGCAAATATGCGCGCCTCATTGATCAGTCCTATGCAATTGGCTATTCCAATGCGACGGGCATGGATCTTACGCGCAAACTCCATTATCTCCTCTACGCGCGTCCATTGGCAGTAGCCCTCGTACTCTACTTTAGCACTGGCTACCATCACACGCTTATTATCACCCTCCTCGTAACGCTCCAATACCCATTCTCTGTCAGCCTCCTTTATATGGGTGGTCAGGCAGAAATCAGGATAAGTACGGTCCTTATATTTACAGTTCTGTGTACCACAATCAGTACAACTGTGCTTCATTTCTTTATCCATGTCCTTTAAACCCTATTTTATACTTATGCCATCACTTTACCTTTCGTATTGCAATAGCAAATGCAAAAGTACAAAGCTTTTTATAAAAATCACACACCCAACGATAACTTTCCTATCCAAAGCCCTACCAGCCATTCACGTGGAGCAGACTGACAAGCCCTTTCAGGCTACCGGCACGGAGCTTAATCTATTTCCATAATCGAGTAGGAGGTAAATACTAATCATAGGTATTTATCTCCTACTTTCGTATTTACCGACCTCTCACACCACCGTACGTGCCGTTCGGCATACGGCGGTTCCTATTTTGGATGCCATTCGAGATACGCCCACATTAAAGTAGCATACCCTGCCCTACATAGGTACTCATTTGTTATAGCTCTGTGCAGTATGTAGCTGTCTGCTATACGCCAATAGCCTTTGCGAGTATTACCCCATTCGTATGCTTTGTATTTATTAATACCGCATCTAATGAGGTTTGCCACTTTTGTCTTGACTTTCTTACAAGCTTTCCATATACACATGCGTATTCTACGTCTTAACCATTCGTCTGTTTCAAGCAAAAGACGTTTCATATTGGCAAGATGATAATAACCGACCCACCCTCGTATGTATTCTTTCAGCATTTGCTTTCTCTTGGCATATCCCCACCCATTACTGCGACTTGTCAGTTCTTTTAGTCGTGATTTCATCTTGGCTTTGGACTTTGGATGCACCGTGAGTTGGCATTTGCCTTTCATCACATAAAAGGAGTAGCCGAGGTATTTCACTCCTCGCACATAAGACACTATGGTCTTCTCCTTGTTGACTTTGAGATATAGAGCATTCTCTATAAATCGGGGTACACTCTCCTTTACTCGCATTGCAGCCCTTTTGGACTTGCAGAATATCATCGGGTCATCAGCATAACGCACAAAGGGAAGCCCTCTGCGTTCAAGGTCTTTATCCAGTTCGTTGAGCATGATGTTACTCTATAACGGACTTAGCGGTCCTCCTTGGGGAGTCCCTTCCTCGCTCGCTTCGAACAAGCCTTTGTTCATTACACCACTTCGGAGATATTTGTGTATGAGACTGACCACTCTGCCGTCTTTTATCGTACGGCTGAGGATTTCTATGAGTTTGCTATGGCTCACCGTGTCGAAGAAGCGGTCAAGGTCAAGGTCTACTACATATATGTAGCCTTCGCTGATTATCCTTTGCGCTCCTCGTAGTGCGTCATGGCATCCTCTTCTCGGGCGGAAGCCGTAGCCCGTCTCGGAGAATTGGTTCTCATAGATGGGAGGCAATACTTGGTTGATGGCTTGTTGCACCAGACGGTCTACTACTGTAGGTATTCCCAACAGGCGCATCTTGCCATTGTCCTTGGGTATTTCTACCCTTTTCACTGGGTTGGGACGGTAAGAACCGTCCATCAAGGAACGGATGAGTTCATCCTTATTGGTCAGGAGCCATGGGAGCAGCTGCTCACACGACATCTTGTCGATACCACCACAGCCCTTGTTTCTCATCACAGCCTTGTAGGCCCGGTTGAGATTTGCAGGGCTAAGGATTTGCTCGAAAAGGGGTTCCTTGTCGAATGGTACTTCCACGATGTTGTCTTCACACATCCACATAAAGGTCTGCACTCCCCCATACCATTCGGTTTCCGACCTATTTCTTTGGGGGCAGCCATTAACTTGGGATAATGGTTTCTGCATTCTTTCTTTCATGAGGTATGTTTCAATTACTATCGTTTAATTGTTAGGTTCAGCCCTTCGTGCAACGTTATCGAGTATTGCACTACTAT